>Ga0209454_1003123_pt1 | contig 11684 bp, 3 predicted proteins | sample WorMetHERISLAND1_2_FD_187400 | JGI IMG/M metagenome (GOLD analysis project Ga0209454, IMG submission 187400) | Marine gutless worms symbiont microbial communities from Max Planck institute for Marine Microbiology, Germany - Olavius geniculatus... | ecosystem: Host-associated > Annelida >...
CTTCACGTCCGATAACTGTTTCAGAATATTCTTGATTTTTATTTTATTCGTTAACATTTATCAGTATTAATGCAGGTCACTTTTGCAGTTATAATTTTTGCTGACCTTGGTTTCTGATTTTTGTTTTAGTTTATAAAAGAATTAGTTTAACGCCGATACGTCGATTTATAACAGAAATGCATACGAATGCGAATGTTATTGTAACGTGTAATCTAAATGTAATGGGACTGTAAATAAAATGTTAAAATTGCTTGCAATCGATTTAATATAACATAATAAAACATAATCAGGCCCAGGGCAATTTGTCGTCGAAGTCTCCGCTTAAAAACAATAATTAGCATTCCGCTTAATTGCTTGAGAGCTTTATCGCGCGTTGTCTATATCACGCCACGCCGGAACATATAAGGTGGGCCATAAAATTATATGTCTTTGATATTTATATTTGCTTTTTTGTTAGATGCAATTTTTGTTTACGCAGGTATTGTTTCTATCAAGTAACGTCTGTTTTCGTTTGCTGATGTAACATCCGCAAAGCTTTTCATCTGAGAAAGTTACGGTTGAAGATAGAGTTAGGACTGAGGTCTCCCAAACGCCTTACTCTTACAAATTTTACTATCTTTCAACGTCTGTGACTTAAACTTAGCGTACAATGTTACTTATGAAAGTACATGATATTTTCCTATGTAAGAAAATTTCCCACTCAGTGATGTGCATAGGCCAATCTGAGGGGCGTCATTTAGTGGGGATAGAGAGGTCTACGGACCCCCCAAAGATTTGATTTTAATTTTTCCCCGTAAATCGTAGCTTTGAAACACTGTTACTGCTGCAAAAACAATACATTACATAGACTGAGACCCCAAAAGATAACTCAGGCCCGCAATGATTTACTAAGATGACGCCACTGGGCAATCTCAAAATGAGCAAATTCTTGTCATATTCGAAACTTCCGTAAAGCCTATTTGTTTTAATTTCAAGATAAAAGTTATAGTAAAGGTTAAGGTTAGATAAAACTAGACGGTAAGCAAGCAAGGTAGTACACGTGCAGTCAACGTGTTTCTCTGATTATTTTAGCTACGCAATTTCGTGGAAAGTCATGATTAAGTCGACGAACAGTTCGAGAAGAACGTACAACGTTTAAGATTTGCACATCTACCTCACCTGACGAGTGTTTTTGAAGCACCGCACTCTGACAGAGCTGGGTTGCCATCAGCAGAGCAACGCAGTGCCGGACCACCGACGACGCTTCCATCAATCACACGGATAGCTGCATCAGCTGACGTCACATCTAGAATGACGTAGCTCGTATAGAGTGCCGCTATCACACGTGTAAAGGTAAAAGTGTGCGACAGTACAGTCCGCTGCAGAGCACACGGAGAGCAGTGCGAGCAGCTGCAGACCACACGCACAGTCTGCTGCGATACCGTGCAGCTACGACTACTCGGTGTGTAATAAAAAGTAATTGTCTACGTTTCAGTCACAACTGCGTTAAATATTGAGCTATGATTCCGATATTCTTTTACTGATAAATTTAGCAAAAAAGATCGTCGTAGATCCCGTCACACCCGAACGCGTCGGCGTCACCACACCACCTTGTAAAATCTAGTCAGCTTTGGAAAAATAAGTTATAAAAACACTATGTTGTAACTTTCCTGATATTCTAATTTAGAATACCGCAATAGTTGCAAGATTTTCTAATTAAGCCCATTAAAGCTGGCTATATTTTAGGACGGGGTGAATGGTAGAAAATAAGTGATCAGCAGGATATCTTAGATATTTGTCAAATAAAAATACCCGGTAGGCTCACTGTACTATATTGAACTTAATTATAAACAGTGATATTAGTCATTGTAAAAAAATGAAATTGCGAAAGTCTCCTCAAGAAGTTGGTCGAGACAACAGTGCTTGACAACTGGATCGACAGCACGTGGCCTGTGATGAAACCCAACAACAGAACTGATGGCGGACAGTGGCGGTCAGTGCAAAAGAATGGAGCTGACGACTGACGTGTGTATCTCTCACATGGGCCAAACAAACGAGGGTGTGAAAGAGGAGCATCCCTCCGAAAAAGACGTTATTTTACCGATATTGGGTCGTCTAGCGTGAAAATGGTTGCAGTTAGGCACAGACATGCTGCTTATCATAACAAACACTGGCAACGAGCTTCTTATAAATGTCAACGTCGATGACCTTAAACCCCCAAAATGAAGGGGTTTAGTGAATTTTTCGCGATTTCTGGCTGCGACACGCATTTCAAGAGTGAATTGCGCCAAAATGGCTAGAGATAGACCAAGATTACCTGCGAACGGGAACTGCTATGGGCTTTCGCGCGTCTCATAAGCATTAGCTCGGATTTCTTGTATTGCACACGCAGGCAAACTTTCAGCTGCGAATATCCGCACACGAAATACACTTACGACACGATGCGATTTTACGAGAAAATTTTAACTCGCTCTCAAGAACTGATAAGTAGTCAGTAGTAGCCCAAAACTTAACAAAAAATACTAGCGAATAAAAAATTAAAGAGCCGACGCATTTGAAAACCCGCCAAATATTCCGAAAACAGTCCTAAGTTACATGAAATATTTCCCATGTAAATTGACAATGAACGTATAGACATGGTTTTGGAGAAAATTTAGCTGAAAACAGTCACAACTTCGCAGTTTTTTTGTTGTTGACGGAAACGCACAGTGCTGGCGGTCGGTGTGTGGTTCGATGGCTGCAGTCTTCTGTGAGTTCTGTCGACAGAATGATGATCTGCGTCAGTCTCAGACACTGCATGAGCTATGCACGCACATCCGCCGCTTTGATGACGCCGCCATTCCATTCCATTCCATTCCAGCGTCATTATAATCGATGCCCTATAATGACAACGTCGATCCGCGAATTACCTACAGCCCCCAGGGGAAAATTTGGGGCGACACTTGCGCCTAGCCTCACCCTACTGGCGTGCAATATTAAAAAAGTAAAACTGTGTTTAAAATTTGTAGTTTCTTTGGCAAAAATTGTGTAGTTGTGAGAACGCAGTACGGGCCGCAAACTTAGTTTTAAACACTTCTGAGAAAACACATCTGAAATTATACTCGCAGCACTCGCTGGTTTTTACATTTCAAAACAGCCCGTAATTAAGATGCCTCATAGACACAGTCCAACATATCGTGCGTGCACCATACACAATGGCGATGACCAGACGGGCAGTCTTAAAATGCGAGTTACGCGATATTGTGGAACATAAAATCAATAAAATTGCACTTTGCTTGCTATGAAAAACAAAGCTTATACTTTTATAAGTTAAGAAACAGTATTCTGCCAACTTTTGCTATCTTCATTGCATATTGATTAGTTTAGTTGTTGCATGCACAGCCTCGTTTCAATGAAACAGGGCCTGTTCAATGAGAATGCATTAAAGATCAGTAGATCGCATCAAGCGTGTTGCTAACTTGCTACGTTACGATGTTCATGTACTCGCCGCATAAAGAGCGCGACAGTCCTCTCGTGTCTTCTCTCGTGTCTTCACTACTGCAGGCAACCGGTCGCGGCGATAGTCTGAACACTCACAATTTCCCAGGCTTACCGTGGATATGGATATCTATATATTACGCTGGCTCACCTACTAATTTAATTGACTACTTATATGCTTTGTCTGTCTAGAATATTTCTCTGTCTGTCGTTTTTACTCTTTATTTTCTCGTTTATTTATGTTACTTAGTTAAATAAATAATCGGAATAATGCAATAATGCAATAATTAAATAAATAATCTATCTTATACCAGTGCGCGTACATGAATGCAACTAGCATCTAAGAAAACAAGAATATCCCAGCTGTTGCTGAAGTGCACCGACCGTACTGCTTATATCCGAAGGTCAGCGTCTGACTTCGTGTCGCGGAAATAAAGATGGTGACGCTGCTACGACGTATATCGAATTAAGAAATAAACACTAGAATACGATGCGGTAAATCAGCGCACGTGGTAACGGCTGCAGGCAAACATTGCATTTAAAATTGCGGTCAAACCGTTGCAGATAGAGACATGGTATCATTTGATGGCCTATAGGAAATTGCCATCGTCCTATCCAACTGTATCGTCGCCGAAAGTCTTTGACGTACCATTTAGCTACAATAGATGCATTACGGACAGACCGAGGACAGAGAGACAACATATTGTACCCAAGGTTCGACCTAACAGTCGGCCAAAACAGCGTCTATAAAATTTTGTAGATTTTTACGAAACTTGACATACTCAACGCAAATGTGTTTTTATTTTTTACTTTTACTAATTTTTTTCAACAATTTCAAGAGGGATATATCTGCGCCATGTTTTTTTCAGAGGAGGGGAAAATAGACGTTTTTGTACTGCTGTATTTGGCAAAAATTAGAGGCTACATGTACGCGGGAAAACGTCTGTGGATATGGATATGGATGGGAAATTTCATATCCACGGCAAGCCTGCAATTTCCTGTCAGAAATTTACTGCTGTTTATTGTTACTTGTTAAATCCATGACACCGCTAAGTCTGGTGTCGCGTTGATCACTTCTTCACTGAACACCTCGGTTGAGACAACAAGACTTTGTGAAAAACATCAAACGCCCCATCGTCGCTTTCAGCGTGCTCATATGAAGACGTCGCCACCAATCAAGTCTATTACTAGCGTGGAAACGATGTTGTTTAGGCTATACTTACTGCTTCATCATAATCTTGTCTGGTTGCCACGAGTTATCTGTCACTGTTATTCCATTAGGGCATAGACCTACCTGTCCAATAAACCACGTGGTCTGCAGTGTCGTAAGATTTGTTTGAAAAAGTAAGCCTAGCCGACTCCTATTTCACTGTCGCAGCCTACAAACTTATGAGTTATGTCACTCATGTATGTAGTCAAGTTTACTTTTCTCCCGGTTTGAAAGCTAAAATCACGAACTTTTCACCATGGACTGCTACGAAGACTTTAGTTTTATGATCCGTAAAGCTTTTTCCGAAATTCGAAAGCGCTAAATTCCGATCGAGAACTAAGGTTTAAAGCTCTCGTAACGTTACCGGTAACTTAAGGTAAATTACGGTAAGGTAAAATTGCAAAATTACCAGTAAATTACGGCCTTTTATTTTGTCAAATTTTTGTGCATTTAATTTTACACACATTAAGTGCCATAATAGTCCAATCAATTTAATTTGGAAACTAAAGCGCCAAAGTGGTCTACTTACGTATGTTAACAGCAATTCTGAGACTTTTTCAGCGGGATGCACTTCTGTTAAAGGTAAAATATGGGTAATTTACCGGAAATTTAGTGGTAAATTACCGGTAATTTAAGTTAACGGTAACATTCCCAATTTTTCCGGTAATTTTCGAACACTATCGAGAACGATAACTGAGAAAAGCACAAAAAATGGCGATTTTGAGCCAATAAGTCGCCGTATCTCAGAAAAGGTGCAAGATATGGCTTTGGTCACTGTTTAGGCCCCTATCACTAATAGGAAGTCACATACGCGGATGATACGCCCTTTTGATTGACATCAAGATCAACGACCTTAATACCTTTTCCCTGTTCCTGCCTTTTCGTCAGACTGCAAGTGGATAAGCGGGCATTGTTCTAAGCCTTATGTTCAGATTGGGCTATGTCCGTTTTTTTCCAGTGCTGGCCATGTCACTCACAAACACAAGGTTTCTACTACACTGCAGAATTCATTTCCCCTGTTCACGCGAAATACCAGCGTTGGCTGTCAATCGTTTGCAATCGCACTATAGAAACAAAGACGGCGGAACAAATTTAAAAGTAGACATAAAAATAAAAAAATTTTTGGAACAGTTCAAAATTTTTTCTGCATTTTTGTTAACTATTGCACCCTGGTACTTCGATTTTCCCTGACTTTCCCTGACTTCCCGTGACCGTAGAAACCATGCAAACACCACTGAAGCAGTAACGCATGTGGAAAAATAACTGATCAACACCGACATCTATACTGTAGCAGGCCGTGGCTATACATCAGATATTTTTATTTACAAAAAGTGAAGTATGAAAAAATTCCTCAAAACACAACCTTCATAATTGTTTTTGTTGACGTTTCGACAACCGCTGCTGCCTTCGTCGGAACGACTGTCTGCCGCAACGACACCTGGTGGACAGTCGTTCCGACGAAGGCAGCAGCAGTTGTCGAAACGTCAACAAAAACAATTATAAATGTTGTATTTTGAGGAATTTTTCATAACTTACCAAGTTACGTTTCAACCTATGAGTCTATTCAAAGACAAATATGAAAAGAGTTGTATCACAAATCGCAACAACACTGTTGCAACAACGAGCTATCATCACGTTATTAAACGCTGAAGCAACAAAAATTCATTTCCAGTCCCACATTCGATCGAACTGACTATACACTGTACCGCGAATGGCAGTGAAACGGGACGGCGACTCAGTAGGGTATTAAGATTATTTTACGTCAAAGTTGGTCGTCGTACAACGGTGCCTATGACGAAGCCGCGCTGAAACTGTTTGTTTTCGAACGAGCATCGCAACAGTTCGCGAACGTAGCCCCAGCGCCGCATGTTTTCCCACGCCCAGCCGAACGGTCGCGGGAACGCCTTGAGCGTGGGGTAGTCGTCAAACATGATGACGTTCCCGACGTCAGCCATCGACGCCAAGTTGAGCAGGTCGGCCATGGCCACAGGGTACGTGTGACCACCGTCCACGTAGATAAAGTCACAGCGCTGATGCGGCCTCGAGCGCGCGAACTCCGGTACGGTCCGCGTCGAGTCGCCGAAGTGCACGTAGAAACGGCTCGGGAACTGACGTCGCATGAACGCGGCCATCTTGTGCGCGTACTGGTGAATGCCGAGATCGAACGAGTGGACGATGGCGTGCCGGTTGGCGGTCAGGTAGTTGAACGAGCTGTGGCCGAGGTTGAAACCCGTCTCACAGATACTGCGCACGTTGGGTCGACCGGCCAGGTAGTGCAGGACCTTGAACTGCGTCGGCTGCTGGTACGTGAAACCCTCGATCTCCTCGTTGGCCGTCGACTCGTTGACGGCCGCGTCGAAGGCAGGGAAGCCGGTGTGGTACTCGGATGACAGGCGGAACTTGGCAGCAGCGGTGTCTGGACCGAACAGTTGGTCGCAGTCCGCCAGGCTGCTGGGCGCAGGCGGCACGAAGTCGAACGGCGGCACCTCGGCGCCCTGGGGCAGGAGAACCACCGGTCCGAGATCGTTGTAGCGGAACAGTGTCAACAGGACAAGCGCCATGAACGACAACGACGCCACAACCAGCAAGACTTTGTTGATCTTTGCCTCGAGGCTGGACGACAAAGCACGCACGTACTTCATCCTGGCTGGCTGAGTGCCGCTATCTTGACCACGCCTGATTTCTGTCTCTCGGTCGTTCTTGCTCGACCTCAGTAGTAATATCGGCCGCCTCAGTTGACGGAGATCTCACAGTAGCGCATTGCAGCAGCGCTTGTGTTCACGTACACCCATACATCTGCAACAACATGACGCAGAACGTGTATAATGCGGTTTGCTTAAGTTCAATAAAAACGAGAAAAATAATAAACAAAGATACCCTTGCATAACGCACGACAACAGAATTATGCTTTTAATGAATGCAGTGTTTAGTGACCCAGCACACAGATGCTTATAGCACTTGAATGCGAACTGAATCGAAGCACTGGCTGGTGGCTCAGTGCCCACTGCAAAAATGTTTTAGACGCAGTTGCACGTAAAACATTTGTTGGACAAGCCGTGGCATATCATTCACGAGCGGTATCGGCACACGGCAGCTGCTGAACATTTTCATTTATACATTTTTGATTACTGCCCGCAGTAGCGACTAGCGATGACGGTACCTGCGTGCTCTGTCAACATGATAATTCCTGTACCGCTGCATTTAGCTTGATGAAATTTTGTACACACATGTACCTGGACAACTTTTAGAAGCCTACTAAATTTCACTGTCTACTCGCAACTCAAAGGTCAAGCTCACAAGCTCACATGGGCTTTTTTATTTTTACCACTGCGAGATAAAGCAAAAAAAAGTTTGTTAGCAAAACTGGAAAAAAAATTACGGACGGATTTGTCTGAAATTTTTAAAAAAGGTTAAAGTTGCATAATTCCCTTGGACAGTATATAATCACCCCAGACATAATCACCCGATAACTCCCCCCCGAACCAAAATTTTTTGGACAGAATCTTCCGCCTAAAGGCCAGGCTCACATGGGTTTCTGCGTTTGTTTGCACGATAATGTGACTGCCCGCACCGCAAGCAGCACTCAATCTTGAGCAAGGCTTGACAGTCTTTTTCATGTAACTTCTGCCTATATCCAAGCCACGCTCAAGTTGGACCATCTCTAAAAACATTTTGCACATGTTTTAACATAAAGTATTTGTGTAACTGTTTTAGACCTGTTTACGTAACACGAAACAAAAAATATTGGCAAATTTTTTAAATCTGTGTATAGCCACGGTCAAACTGAAGAATACAATGTAGTTCCGTGGCGCAGTCTAATGCTCGAATTAGTATGTTGATACGCCATGTCCTTGTCAACTCGACGTTCGAGTTCTCGACGTAAGTTTAGCCCGAACTTTTCGTCTGTGAAGTTCAGAGAAATTGTACAATAATAATTTTATCAAGTTACCACATCTATCTTGATGTTTGTAGACTAAAAACAAAAACAAATTTGTTCAGTAAACAAAAACATATGATGACGTCACGCAGCTAGTTACTTCACTGATTTTGTTATTCAATGAGTAGGCTAAGCAACAAAAACAATAAAAATACGTATATCACAAGATAGGCCTAGGCCACCGTGGCCATTATTTACGACCGCTACTGGCACTTGATAGTCTAGTGGTCAGCGCGTCGGACACATGCAATAACCGAGAGGTCGCAGTTTCAACTCCTGGCCATTCCACTATCAGATAAAACCCTGCGCAAGTTGTTCACACACCTGCATAGCCCTTCGATGCGATGGCCCAGTTTGGCATTTTAATAAATAAATAATAATAAGTAACCAAATCCAAGAAATTTCACCGATATCCATTAAGTGAAACGGATAATTTAATCACTTTTCTACAAAATGCGTTTGAATGGCATTGTTTCTGTAGGCTACGTAGACTAGTATAGTTCGACTTACCGCGCTTATAGCCGTGTATAAATAATATTTACAAGAGTCTTGCGTATGGTAGTCACTCACGCGTATCGTTCAGATGTGAACTACTATTCCATTCACGTCTGTACGTGTACGCACTGTGCACTGGCCCTATACAGGTATGGTCAGCCCCAGGCAGCTGCTTTCTAAATCCCGTTTATACGATCGAGCAAACTGCGGACGCGTCAGTCCGCGGGTCCAGATCCGCAGGATTTCTTTTGCGGACGCGCACCGACGCCGATCCTGTTTTGTGACGAGCGTATTTTTTTCTAATAAAATTTAAAAACAGATAGAAGTGGTGTGTGTTGAGACGTGCGTAGCACGGTAACACTGGTATCGGTAAATTGTAATCTGCTATAGGCCTAGGCGCGTCCTACCTTACGTATTAATGACTAGATGCAGGCCTATTCAGTGCGGACGTGGACGGACGCGGATCCTATTATGTTTGCTCGATCCTGTAAACGGGGTATTAGACATGCGCCGTTCGGCTGTCGTCGCTATGGGCGACGATCTCGTGCAGGAAGAAAGACTCCGATCAATTAACTTAGGCATAATTTTTGTATTTCCAATTTTCCGTGACCATGATAAATAAGCTTTGAAGAATTTTGCCACCACAAATGCCATTTTTCTCGTTCGTCGAAAAAATGAAAATTTACTAAGTTTCGTAAAATCTCCTCAAATGTCAATATTTTCGTCACGACCTCCAGTTTTCGTGATTTCATCAGTTTTTCGTCAAAACGAAATTGTTTGGAGCTTACTCATCGTTATCACTGTCAGCGGTATAGCGACTGCGATAACTCACGAACCGCATGTGCACTTAGCTTGATGTAATTAACATGCAGTGCATCGATTGCATGAACATGTAGGCCTAAGCCCTACCTCTAAAATCCTATTCAATTTCAAGGTCACGTGTCGAAAGGCAAGGCTACAGGACCAAATTTTCAGATTTTCCACAAAAATTTAGTTGCTAGCAAGTCTTGCTCCAAGACCGCGCGATAGGCACAGCGTTTATGTGAAGCTCAAACATCCATCGAAATCATTTTGGCTTATAGCCGTTCAGAGACACCATGACGCAAAACTCATGATGCTCCATATCTGCCTGCAGGCGCGTAAATGTAAAAAGCAGGAAGACAACGATTTATCGCAAAAATAGGTTTATTTTACGTAGGGACTTGGCAAACTCCATTTCGCTCGTAATTCGATTTTCTTTTTCATTATCATTTATTGTAAGTTTCAAAGAAAGGCGCAGGCGAAAGGACCCCTCCAAAATGTATCTTTGCCCCATTCCCATGCCCTGACGTCTTTATTGTTTAGGTTTCGGCACCTTTGCTTGCCACGACACGTCACTCACCAATCACTATTTTTGCTTCTGCACATTTTCTGACTATGCGCAACCGTGTCTCTGTTAAGGCGCGTACAGAACGATGACTAAACCGAACTGACATGGTTACATTTTTTGACGAAATGGCCAACGGCCGGTTGACGCGTACGTGTGCGTAGTCACGCAGTCACCGACGCCGTGAGACATTGGTCAGTTCGTCAAAATTAAACTAAACCATGTCAGTTCAGCTCAGTTCCGCTACTTCGCTCTGTACGCGCCTTTAGGAGATACGGACCTCCCTCACTTTCAAAGCTGGGCACAGCAGCTGCATGACACTACATTAGGCCTATTTTAGCCGTAAAAATTAAAACACTCTTGACAATTTCTAAAAAAAACCACAGGCTGTGAAGATTCAAATGTATATGAACTATAAAGTAAGCTAGCTATAGTGTTTGCGCGTGGTGGATTTCGTGGCAGCGCTGCCTATTGACAGAGGCATGACCAGACACGCACGCCCTGTTATCGACCACTGTGCCAACTGCCGACGTGAAGACTTTCCAGGTCTACAGTCGTCTGTACGTATCGACCTGAATGATTACATGTAGACCTATATAGTCCCTCGCATGGCCATGTTTTCTAGCTTAAGACAAGCGCGCAACTGAGCTGTCAGTAGGCTAAACTGTCTACACATCGTAACTGTAAAATTAAAAGCTGATAGTATAAAAGCACGTATGATCAGTAGCCCCACCTCGTTCCTATCTCACAATTTATGCAGTGTCTTATACCCCGTTTACACGAGAAAGCTGGTTTTACGAGCTGGCTCTAAAAGCGCTCCCGGTGGTAACTCTGCCGTGTTGCTCCTGTAGCGGCATAGTGAGATTTGAAAGAACAGTTTCGGAGATAAAAAGATAAAAGCTGGGAAACGGTTTTTAGCTGGTAGCGGTTTTAACTGTTTTTTTTTTAATTTTATAAGTATTTTCAGTATCATACACGTTTTATTTCATGGCCTCGGCCAACTTCATTATCCCATCTCTTCTCACCACAGTGTCTATAGTGTTATAACCGCTCACATTCTCAGTCCAGCGTCTCACGGCTGTACATCACACACACACGTCCACGCAGAACATGCCGTCGATCACAGTCATAAAATAAGTACGTTTCAACACGGTGTAAAGTTTATTAGGCTTATGTTTCGTTAGACTTGCATGAAACGTATATATATATATATATATATA
>Ga0209454_1003125_pt1 | contig 11684 bp, 4 predicted proteins | sample WorMetHERISLAND1_2_FD_187400 | JGI IMG/M metagenome (GOLD analysis project Ga0209454, IMG submission 187400) | Marine gutless worms symbiont microbial communities from Max Planck institute for Marine Microbiology, Germany - Olavius geniculatus... | ecosystem: Host-associated > Annelida >...
TCTCGATTTTCTAGATTTAAGGAAACCTGCGCACGAGGGCATCAAAGAGCGGTACCCCCATAAAAGTCGTTATTTTACCGTTGTTGGCCAGTCTTTCGTAAAAACAGCTGGAGATAAACTGACAGTTTGCGAACAGGAACTGCTATAGGCTTTCGCGCGTCTCGTGAGCCTTAGCTCAAATTTCTTGTTTATGCATAGCGGCAAAGGCGTCGAAAGTTTGCATTCGCGCAAGTGGAGTGGACGCGTTAATGCGACCAGTGCATTATCCGGCTGTCATCTACAGCGAAATGCCACGGCTATGCGACGACGAACGCGATCGTACCTGCTCGCTCTGATTTAAATGCACCGAACATCGTAGTCCCCCAACGTATAATCGATCGCGTCGTAGGCTAATTTTGGAACGTATATAGTTTTCGTGAGGTATAATAGCGTTTTCTTAACGCAGTTACAGTGTTCGCGCTGACCGCCTATTGGTGCACGCGCTAGGGTTGGTAGCTAAGTAGATTTGACTGCCACTAAAGAGTGCAGTGCGTACTACTGGCGATCTTCAGCAGCGTGAATGATTTTTATCAACAGCTGTATGTATGTGTATAAGTTACTTTTAATTGACGAATGACAATCGCCGAGGTATTACGATTTGTAGAACTTTGCTGGATTTTAGTCATACTCATAGGTCAAGGTCGCGTGGGGTTTTTTGTGGTTTGTCTGCATGATATCCGCGGGCAGTACTTAGCGTTGAGCGACAGTTTTACTTGTTAAAGAAAGCCTTTGCAATAAAATTTTTCGTAAATAGTTGAACATTAAAAACAAATTTATGTGTATTTGCGTACGTGCTAAAACTACTCGGTGTAAAAGGTGATGCCGACGGTGTCAGGTGGTTTATAAGCTATTGCGTAGTTGCTGTCTTGCTGAGATATTGCGGGTCAAACGCCACCACGCAAAAGCTATCATACATTTGGTCAACGATTGCCGGGTCGAGCACCGTTTGTATGAGGTTATTAATTTACGGACGGCAGAGTAAACAGTACACCCGCCGACCCACCCAGCCTGTGCGCCACCGGCCCGCGAACTGTAAAATATTAGTCCTTCTCGGCCCAGGCAAATGAAAACTGCTGGTGACATCACAGCCTGACTTCCGCTGACGTCATCGTCAGGGGTGTCGTAGCTTCCGGTTTGGGTCACGTGACCCGGCGCGACAGCGGTTAATTCCGCTGCAACCGGCACTAAGTGGTGCTACATTCGTCGTGGAATTGACTCGGACGGCAATATTCGTCTCGTCGTCGCATTACCAGTAACTGTGGCCACGCACGGTGTAGAGAAAGAGATAATAGCCTTCTGACCATTTGCCCACTGCCGTATATTGATTATTGCGCTGACAGCATCTGCGTCCGTGTACAACGCCGCTACATGAAAAACGCCGCTATTAATGCCAAGTGCTGTGTTATTATTGTCATGTTATGATCATCGTTATCATCGTCATTTAGTTACCGTCGGTGTAAGTAGTCAAACAAAAAAGGAGTTTATATCACAGTTTCCTTGCAAAGACAGTTTTAAGTGTCTGCTGAAATGTTATCTGTTTGCTACAGCATATAGAGCACATTAGAGACATTTTTGCTGATATGAACAATGAACAAAGTTGAGGCAATAAAATAGTTTGGCTTTCTGATCATTTTCGATGCCGTTAGGCGGAGCCACATAAGAGACTGCAGTGAAAGTTTTTGCCGGCTGTCCATTAGCTTGCGTTATACGTTTCATTCGAACAGATTTAGTTTCCGGGCGTATACATTTGAAAAGTTAAAAGTATCGCACCAACACTATCTAGGCTATAATATCATTGCAATATCGCCTTGCCGTGAAGCTTGTGTAGGCGTCTTGCTTTGGCAAAGACAGCTGCAACTCAGCACATTAAAACCCCGTGGACAAGTAGGTATTACGGCCGCCATTCGTTTTCAATTTCTCGACATTTAATACCAGAGAGGCTTGCTTTTAGTAACGCGAAACTAACATCGGAAGTGGATTTTCGAGTGAACATTTATTCACGCCAATCAGGTGCCGTTATGCAGAAAGCACAACGTTTTTAACAAGAATTATAGACGCACAGACGGACTTACCGGACAACGTCGCTGATGGTTACAGCCGGATGCCGCCTAAAACTCGCATTTTTAATCAGGCTGACAAGTCCGGCTGGTCGTCAAGAATTATAGGCCTAGTTGACAAACATTTTGTAGCAGGTGACACGCTGTACATTTTAATGCCAGCGAATTGAGCGAAGCACGAATATTTTTCTTTTACTGTTTGCGACTTGCGACGTTACGAACTGTCCAAAGCGCTAAATCGCGTTTTACCGCATTGTTCAACCAAGTTTTCATAACTGAGAATTAAAATGTGTACACTTCGACACGTCTCGTTCGGTCATTTTTTATTTTTGGCGAGGTGCTTCCGAAAACTCAGGGAGCAGCAGTTTCTGCGTTTGTCCGTTTAATGACTTTGTCACTCGACGGACGTCTTCGATTTTTTCACACGGCTTTGTAATGGCAGTGACAGACGAAGCGATTTATGGGCGGCGCAGCGAAACATTATGGTGGTGTCACACCCAGACATGCCTGGAGTGGAGAGATTGTGAAAAGCTGTTTTCGCTGATGCTTTTTTGTCAATGCCAGCTGACGCCTTCATCATTCACTCACTATTCGCAGCTAATCCCGTCGCCTAACTGTAGCCTATGCTTGCTTGCTCTTTCGTGCATTGCCAGACGCACCTTTTCCTATAATAATGCTGTAATAGTTCGCCATATTGCAACTTTTTCTTTACCGCTTCCGAACGGCGTTGTTAATTTTTTATTTTGTTGTTATTGTGATTAAATAATTATTGACCGATACTTAGGGATGGTTTTAGGCGGTCAAATCGTTTGTGAATCACAAAGTACAAAGATGCTAAAATGTATCAGATATTAAAAAATGCACCGTGAAAACAGTTGAGGAAATATCTTTTAATGCACGATTATTTTTGTTGGCTTGGGACGCTAAAATATGTAAGTTGGTACTAAATTGCTGGCGTGAAAAACACGTTATTCGGCTTCAGTATCGGTTTGGTTTATAGATTCGCTTCAAGCGCATCACCACTTCGGTAATGAATTATTTATTTATTACAGGAGGTTTGACGTTAATGCGCCAATTTCAATTTGCTACACGTTGCGGCCGCCGCGACGACGACATTTTATTGATTATTAATGATTTTATTCACGAATTCTTACATCATAAGTTGGATTGGTGTGGGTCCGGTGGTGCCACCTAGTAACATTGAGAGTGTTAGACAATACCTCCACTACAAAACACCCCACGATAACCTAGCCCCCTTCAGCGATAAATCCCACTCTACTAGTGAAATGTGTGCTAAATGATAGGCTCATAATTAATCTCGTTACCAAAAAATATAAATAATATCTGGCACAAACAAGGGTCTTGTGTCGAGAGTATACGTCGGAGAGAGATTGCGGTGAAAATCAGTAATCAGTAATGTAGATTAACGGATGCAGGTACAAAGTCCCTCTATATCCGTATCACGATATAACTGATTCTACTAATAACTTTTTTCGATAAACTCCGATCTGCCTGCGGTTCCAGTTAATCTGGCGGTCCAGTCATACATAACTTTCTGTTGTGTTCAAAATCTGTCAACTACCCAATTAGGTAAACTATTCCAGATATTAACTATTCGTGCTGAGAAAAATATTTTCTGAAACTATGAGTAAATGTTTGGTTGTGCAATTTAAATTTGTTACCTCTAGTTACTGAAGTATTATTGCAGTATAGTGTAGGTGCGACTTTTCCATCATAAATGTCATTCACAATGTTTAAAAATCTCAGTCATGTCCCCACGCAATCTTCTGTATTTTGGTTTATGTAAGTTTTAAAAAAAAATCAAGCGTTCTTTGTATGGTTATTTACGTAAGACGGTACGGTAATAACGAGTTTGGTAGCTCTCTTAAGTTATCGAGGAACGGGGTTATCCGTACCCCACTGCCCACTGCAGAGGGAACTGCACATTAAAGTTCTTCGGTCACGTCCAAGCTTTTATAGCACTAGGGAGATATTAAGCGACTGTTTCGCCGGCCATTTTCAAACGCAGGAGCCGCTGTCGCTGCACATTGAAATGGTCTGTCATGAGGAAGAAGTGTCCAATATCTTCTCTTGCGTTTCACAGACAGGAACAGCGAGTGCATTGGCATGGTGAGAAATAATCTTCGCTTCGTAACTTCTTGTCGATAGCGACATGTAGCCGGGGCCTTATTTAGTGTGCGGGCAACAAGTTTAACCCCCTTACTTTTCCCCAAAAATTTTGCAGTTTTTTTCAGTTGACAAATTGACAAAACAGCCACAGACGACTGAAAGGTGATGCCGCTAGATGCGTTTTAAGAGCCAAAAATGCGTAAAAAAAACTAAAAATGTGTCTGCGGCCTGGCTCCGCCCCAGATCCCGCTTCCCAGTCCCCTTAGCTAAGTTAGAGAAGACAGAATACGTGGAAAACGAAGGAAGGTGGGGAAAGAAAAACTGAAGGCAGGAAGAAAGAGCTACGGTACAGGGTAAAACAATGTCTAATCTCCTGAGATCAAAATTTTGTTTTGGTTTTTACGGCTTTGCGCATAGCGGTATATGATGCAAATGAGTCACCCAATAGGGGTGTGATTCACATGGACTATGGGTTAATCGGAATAATTTTCCCAGTCGCAGTGACTTCGCTACCTCTGATAGTTTCACACCGACTTTTGAGCCACTAAAAATTACACAGGGCTACTCCGCGCCATTAGTACAGGCCTACATACGATAAACAAATACGGTAGACATTGCGAGTATTTAGAATGTTTTGTCTGTGTTTTTTTGTTTTGTGCGTGATTTTACACTTTCTTGTTCTCTTGTTTAACTGTGTAGTTTTTTTTCATGCAGGGCGACTGTAAAAGCAAATATGGCCTAGCATATTTTTGTCTGGTTTGACTGCAGTAACACTGTCTTGCAATTAATGCCAGTCATGATACAACGAATGTTTGATTGATTGATTTATTAATTAATCATTTTTATATTCCGCTTTGTCACAATTACGCATCAGTGTCAGTTCATATGCCTTCACTTTTTGGCGTTTTTACTATTCGCACGGCGTGTTGAAATGCCCTCAACACTTTTCGTCACCGCGACACGTAATAGCCATTCGCCGCAACTGCCGCAATGAATATCTAATCACTGACGTCTGGCGCCGTGGATTAGTGTTGGGCGAACACGTTACTTATGGATGTTAAGTATGTGCCCGACTCTGTGCACGGTGTCCATAGATAACGACGACGAAAAAAGTCGGAGAATACAGCTTATGGTCGTCGAAAGCGAGGCTTGCGAGTGAGTAGCGACGTATATTAAACGTCGTATAATGTCTGTCGCACTGGGCTTCTGGCAGCAGTACGGATCTAAGACAGTAATAGACAAAAACCAGCTTTTACTAAAGAGGGCCGACCGTACGCGGGTATCGGAAGACCAGCAAATGTGAATGCAGTGTTTTTTTTACTAATTTATGTAATTTTGCATCTAACGTAGTCGAAGGTCTCCTGGACGCATCGACTTACCGTTCAGCCACAATACCGCAAATATTGATGACAAAATGTATTAGGCGTAAGCGCATTAGAGATCTTTTTGAGTATATATAAATTATTGAGTATATAAAAATGTACACTTTACTTACTTGCTTACTTACCGCACGATTGGTAATCCAAGATCAATGATGTTCGTGTCATGTGAAAGGGCTTATGTGATTTTTTATTAGTGATTAATAGCAACCTTGGCCTTATCGCTTACCGTGTTCGACGTATGGCCAGCTTTTCGTTGAAAAACACACATTTTTACCTCCTCCATTCATTCCCAAATTTGAAAATGTTTTCTTTGCACTGCATTGCCAAAATTTTGCGCGTCGAAGGCTCAACACAGAATTAATTCCTTGTGTAAGAAGTTTTCTTCTAACACATACTGATTAGCCACAGTACACCTGTTACAGACGGAGTACAGACAAACAAATAGACAACAGACAAGAACTCGTACCAAAGAGCCGGCCGGACATTTAAGCTTACATCCTAACGGTCGGCCGAAAAAAAACGCTGCATTCGCAGAATTTTTGACGTCGATGAAAATTCTTTCTGCCTTCTTATTGTGTGGCCATCTTCATAGGCCGCATTACAGGATTTGTCCGTCCGTCTGTCTGTCTGTCTGTTTGTCCTGGACGGACAGAACGCGTGCTTGCATTTTTTTACGTCGCGCGATCATCTCCGCTTGTCGCTTCGATCAACCCGTGCGGGCCAAAGATGACATAATCACCATATATGTATAGATATATACTGTGTCCTCCAAAACGTCCCACTTTGTCATTTTCTATATTTTCGCCAAATATTAACCGATTTTCAATTTTTTTACTGGCACATACTGTGGACAATTAACAATAAAGTAGTTGTCAAATATTTCACCACGCTTTAGCTGTGCCAGTACACTACCATGAGAAACATAAATGTTCAAAAGAAAAATTACTAAAATCTATAAAAATACATATGCAAAATAATCTTTTGAAACAAGTTTTACTAATTTTTATATCTCTGTCTGTCCGTCCTGTAGCATACGGGTTGTATCAATTTTTAGCATAACGGGTCACAGTTTAGGAGACGGTCGCATAATATGTGGGCATTAATATGCTTAGATGTGTTACTGGTGGCAGGTAATTTTGCATAATCCATCAAGGCCTAAGTCAGCTGTTGGTCTCGTAAAAAATGTGAATGGCGTGCACTCGAATAATAACAAATGCTGATGACGTCATGCCAGTGTTCTGTCTAATTATACCCCGTTTACACGATCAAGCTGGCTCCACGAGCTGGCTCGATGAGCTGGCTAGATGTTAGCTGGACGAGCCAGCACGATATTTGCTGGACGTTTGCTCGATCGTGTAAACGGGGTATTATGTTACACGCTATTTTAATACCAGCAAAGTACTCTATACATTTGACACCGTTGCCTGTTTTTATCGGCGATAGTTCCATATTTACAGGGTGGTCTAAAAACGGCACAAAGTTAATGACACCATAATTTTGCAACCGTACATCATAGAGTCATGTGGTTTTCAGCAAAGTGTTCTAATAGAAATTCTTTACGTGATTAAAGTCATTATTTGAATACAACAGTTAAATATTATTTTTAAGTCATTCGTTAATATACGTTAGAGATACAATTAACTTATGCTGAAGCATTGCTTTTATTAAATTATCACCGCTTAAGAAGAAAATTATTTTGGGGTTTGTGTGTTCCTTGTTTATTTGTTTGTCGCTGTGTTTGCTAGTTTGTTTTTGTCAACTAGATTGCTCAAATGGTCGCAGTGGTAAACCACGCCGTTCAGCAAATTAAAGTCAAAAGAAATGCTGGGGGAAATATGACATAAACGTCGCGAAAGCATTTGGGTATAAAACGTTTCAAATGTTTATTATTGTTTTCCACAACTCTGATCTGATCGAGTGCGTATTAGTGTGAAAATGGAAGTGCCTTGAGCAAAAAACGTTCAGAATGCAAATAAAGCGGTGCCTGGCGCCCCCTGCCGATCAAATAAATGGTTTCAACGCATTAATCCATCAACAGAACGGACAAACCAACTATCGATAGCAAGCGTTTAACAGACCAAGGACTCTAAACGCTCACGATAATATTGCGTCTCGAGCTGCATCGAAAGAGTGCCTGGCATAGGGCTGCGCTAACTACTCGAGTTACTCGAATCCGAAATTATCGGACTCGAGTACTTTCACAGAATATTTGCTTTTTAAGAAAAAATATCTGATTATAAATTTTCACTGCAAGCTTAAAAATAAAGTGTATATGTAAAAAAATTATTATTTTGGTCATAATTATTTAATCAATTGTGTTTTAAAATTCGCGTAGGCCTTATCTATACGATAAATAATTTTACGTCTACAACAAATAAAAAAATAATTAACTAACACAGTTTCAGAATCAAAGATAAACATGTAGAAATGCAGATGGCCCTATTGTTTAGTTCAATCAGGTATTGATCAAGTTTATTTATAAAAATATGACGGCACAAGTGTCCAGTCAAATCTGGTTCCAATAATACAGTTAACGATGTAATAATGTATTAATGTATAACCGCTTTACTCACTCACTTACTTAGTTGTTCATATAAACGAGTACTCGAGTATTCGAATGATAATAAATTACCGTGATAGCCCAGCCCTAGTATCTGGATGCGTGATGGAAGACCATAGTGACCGACTGGACTACTGCAACGCCCTGTGGACGACCGGCCAGTATGCACGTCGACTCAGCCTTCTATCCCTTCCGGGTGAGTAGATGGCCTGAGATTCCGTAACGGCGTTACAAATCTCTCCCGCCATGTAAATGTCTCTTACCCCATGACGAAGTCTCCCCCAGTGACTGGTCTGCAATGCCTATAGGCTACTCTGCCTTCTATCCGTATAAGGTGAAACAAAATGATCAGATGCTCTGCCAGTAAATTGCTGATACTGCTGCAGCGAACCACGTCAGTCAACTCAGCCTTCTATGCTTGCGGGGCCGGCCGGCCAGTAATGCAGTCTGTGGATGATGGAGCAGGGCTTTGTCAGTGTATATTCACTCTCTCGTCACGTGATTATCAAGTCCCCGGCCAGACAGGACTTGAACCAGGCAGACTTTATCAACCTTCCATCCTCGACCGTCTCAAAACATCCACGACCGGACCCTCGACGACAGCCCATCGCACGGGAATAATGGACAATTATTCCCCTCCTCTTGTCTCGCTGGAAGCAAGTTAAATCTTCCAACTGCCAATCATCTTGCGGTCGATGTTCATCACTGTAAATGGACTAATCACTAGCGCAGTCACAGACATTACAATATTGATGAGCTAAACCGTTGATCGATTACTTAGAGGCCGAAAAACTGATCCTAACTTTCGCTTGAATGTTCTTAATGTTACGCGGTTGTCAAGAAAGTTGAAATCGCGACATGTGACGCTGTAGGTATTACAACCGTTGTAATACCTACTCTATCTATTCAGGCTGCTGGAAGCGTGCTGAAAAATCCTGAAATTGGTTGTCAACATTTTTATTTCGTTTTACATTGTTGCATCGAAAACTACGTAGGCTCAATTTTACTGGTAGTCGCCATATCATCTTGATATTTAAATCCTTATCAAGCGTCCACAAATTCTGCCGTTGTTGCTGCTGTTGCTACTACTAGGCCTACTACTTACTATAAGAGAGATGCAAGAGAGGCATAGTCGCTATGACAGCCATTAGTGTCTGCCATCTTTCCAGCTTTGTCGTCAAATGTCGCGGTGAGAATTTTTGGTGTTTATTGCTTTTCATGAAACGGGACAGCATGGCGACTGCCGTAAACTTTAGACTTATGAAAATTTTGATAATTTAGCAGTTGAAATGTTATAACAGTTTAAAAGACTTAACAGCTAATCGCGTGATTAATCGTTTTACTTTGGTTTTACCTGTTCTTCTTATTGTTAGTCCTGTAGGTTTTCAGAAAGGGAGAACGAAATCTGATGAACTGTTTTCATTATTTTGTCATCAAGTGCTTTCGTTGTTTTTGCAGTAATCTTGTTTACTTACCATGTGTTTGCTTTTACGTTGTGTTTTTTGTTGCTGTCGCCATGGCGAAGTGAAGTTTTCAAAGTTTTCATATAGCGTATGGCGTCAGGTTAGTGTAACGTCACTTCGTCGAGAGAAAATGTCGTCGCCGTCACGTTGGTTTTACGTCGAAACTCGTCCGACCGTCCGTCCTTCGCGCAAGCTGCTTATCCTTTTAGCACTTAACTCCCTCTTTTCTCTCCATCCCCTCTTCCTCGCCTCTTCTCCCAAATACTCCCAGTTTTCCACATTCAGCCCTTTCTGTCCCACGTCCCTTAGCTCCCCTCGTCTTCGCCGACGCACGGCGGTTCTCTCTTCTAATCACGTACTTGATAGCATGCGGTGCGAATGGGAGAGTCCAGGTACGTCAGCCAAGCAGGCTTTCCGTGCGTCATTCGCCTGGAAAAGTCTTTCCATCAGCACCAGCTGCTACCGACAGTCTCTTACCGTGCTGCGTGGCCGGGCTCTACGGTTTCCATGTGGCGTGGATTTTTGGCCTTCGGTACGATGTGTCGTCTGTCGTCTGTCTGGTCTCGTCTCTCGTCGTCTGACACACATGTATTGTGGCTAGACCGTACAAAGTAAGGGGTCGGCGATGTTACCGCTGGACAGGGCGATGACGAGTTTCTATATAGGTTGTCAATACACTGTGAGGCATAAAAACACACCAAATTTTTTTTCGTCATAACTTGAAGAAAAGTGATCTAATTAGTTCGCCCGGAAACGATAGTTTTTGGGAGGATTTATGTTTTGCTGGCATTTATTTTCTTTTTTTTGTTTTCCTCACATAATCTCTGAGCTCCGTAGGCCGATCGGCGTGAAATTTTGTACGATGCTCGGAAGTGTGTTTGATTTTATGGAAGTGTGTTTGATTTTATAATCCCGGTCCAAAATTTCGAGGAAGCCTCCCCCAAAAAAATTAGGGGCCAAAAACATGCAAAATTTGGCCCAATTTCGGTCGACTTCAAACTTCGACGGCGAATATTTCCGTAACGGATGAAGATATTCAAAATCGGTGAGTTACTCAATCGACAGCGATTCCTCCGGCGTTCGGCGAAAAAAGTCCGGTGAACTTTGGTCCACCAATTGCTGAGATCTAGATGTGGAATTATACCCACCCAAATCGACTTTTTCGGAAGACCATATTTTGGCCCTAGGGGTGCTGCGCCCCAAATTTTTACACGGAGTAGCCTAATAACCAAGTCTTGCTAGCGCACCCCCCACAATTTTTTTCAAAGGGGGTCAAAAATTGGCTTTAATTGTAGCGAATTAGTCACTATAACTTTAAAGCCAAAGGGATTAGCCTAATGAAATTTTGCCACGTGACGTATTGGTAAGTGGGGCTGATAACGTGCGTACAATTTTTTTGGGGGGGAGGCACCGCCCCTTAAAATTTGGAATAGCGAAGAACGTCCAAAATTGGGTGTGATTTAGGACAACTTTTACATTTGAGTGCGAATATTTCTGGAACGGATGGAGATATCGACAAGCGGTAAACGGCGTTATCAACTACCGTCCCTGCCGCGTTGAACAAAAAATTGAGCGAACTTTGGTTTACTAACGACAACGTTTAGTTCGCTAATGTTTACATACCCTAAGTAGACACTGCGCGTTCTGCGTATGCTAATGCGTTGAAGTTCGGGCCACGTGACTTTGCTACGAGAGGAATGTGAGCCCCCTAAATTATGCCCCCAATTGGACGTAGGGCGCCGGGCGGACTCACGTTGGGCTTTGCTCCAAATTTCTAGTTTTTTCCAAATTTCTGTCCGTCTGTCTGTCTGTCACACTCGTGAGCTGTATCAAAACGGTGCAAGCTAGGATCACAAAAATCTTTACTGTGGGCTGCCCCAAGGTCTCTAGTTTACCGTGACAAAATTTCGTGCCACTGGGTGCAGGGGTTCCCCTCGAACGAGGGCGTCGAAGAGGGGCACCCCTCTAAAAAGACGTCATTTTGCCTTTATTGGCTCGAATAATGGGAAAACGGTTGCAGATAGGTACATACATGCTGCTTATCATAACAAGC
>Ga0209454_1003126_pt1 | contig 11684 bp, 8 predicted proteins | sample WorMetHERISLAND1_2_FD_187400 | JGI IMG/M metagenome (GOLD analysis project Ga0209454, IMG submission 187400) | Marine gutless worms symbiont microbial communities from Max Planck institute for Marine Microbiology, Germany - Olavius geniculatus... | ecosystem: Host-associated > Annelida >...
TAACAAGGGAGAAAATACCTAACCTGGTTACGCCATCTGACGAACAATATTAAATTTTTATGATTCCCAATGTGTGTGTCTGAACTGTTATCACATTTGCAAAAAATCGTTGAATTTTACGTATGCATTCAAATGTTACCAGCAGAAATGTATGTTGGCCTCACTTTAGCTGGACCACCCTGTAGAATTCGGTAGTGAGAGCCAGGACTGCTTTGGCTAACGTTTTCTGGGTTTAAAGGATAGGCCTACATATAATTTACGGTATGATGTTGGCGTGTGTTAACTTTTCTCAGGTATGCAAGGATTCGCTGGAATGTGCACGAGAACTGCATGTAGCACAAACGATTTTTGGCTGTGCTTCTGGCAGATATTCAAAGGAGACTGTCTGGTTATCCAGACTAGCAGTTACTTAATGTGTATGGGAACAGTGGCGATAGGTAGCTTACCAGTGTAATGTATAGCCTACAATAACGTTCTAGGCTATGCTACCGTGCATTGTGTCACGTGTTTGACTGGTAGGCGCTGTACATTTAATACAGGTGTGCTATAGTTGTTATCACCTGAGTCGATTGTTAACTTTGCTCGGCGTGCTCAGCCGTGCATCATTAAACGAACCCAACAGACCTCAGCTACTGGGCTATAGACCTACCTGTTCCATTGATAGTATCATGCCAGTAATACCTGAGATGCTCACAATACGGCGACTACTAGGCCACTCATTATAAGTAGGTCAAACCTTCGGCGTCCATCCTTTCAGTGTCACTCAGCCATTAGATATGCATTTGTAATGCTGTTTCTATTTATTTTTTTAAAATTTTTGACAAGTTTTTTTATTCGAATGTAGCTGCTCTGACATTGGCACATTAAGTCTGCCGCTTCTGCACTTTTCTCTTCACCGCAGCTCAGAAGACGAAATGTTATGTTATCAATAACAGCCACGCCATTTTTGTTGGTTTTTTGATTCCTTTTTTTGAAGTGAAAACCGAGGAGACCGTGCGGGACAGATAAACGGACAGGCAAGACACGTAATGTTGCGCATTGGACGGCCGCATAATAAGTCATTGTCGCACGTATGCTTGAGTAACGGTCTCTGTCATTCATCTTGGGCAGTAGGCCTATAAAATTGTCACCTCTATAAACGGCATGATTAATAAGTAGTATAATAGCTTTCGGGCACATATTTACAACAAGTAGCATCACTGTGCAGTGTGCGCGAAGAATGACACCGACGGCATTCCGAGAAGCCTGTTTAATTTACGACTGGCAGTGGCAGCAAATGTCCCTGGAAATATCAGTATGCCAGATTTACATTACCTGATTACATTACTTTGATTATTATGCAAATGCACGCAAATTGGTATTAACGTTTGTTATTGTCTGAATGATGTAGATTGTTGCGTCATGATGTATAACGTGAGTGAAGTTGAGCCGTTGTTCTGGACGGTGACTGAGCGATCTCTACTCTCCGCCTCCCTACTAGCCATCATGGTCATCTCCGTCGTCGGCAACTCGCTCGTCATCGTCGTTATCATACGTAACCGGGGCATGCGCACTCGCACCAATTTGTTCCTGTGCAGTCTGGCAGTGGCCGACCTGCTGTGCTGTTTGCTGGCAATGCCGTTCTCACTGGCGACGGCTATACGTGCCGAGTGGATGTTTGACACGGCTCTGTGCCTGGCCACCGGCTTCATGACGCCGCTGTTCATTGTAGCGTCCATCCACACGCTCATGTACATCTCCGTGCATCGGTTTGTGACGGTGCGCAATCCGCACAGTCGAGCCATGACTCGACGACGTATCGTCGGCATGATAGTCGCCGCTTGGGCCTGGGCGATACTTGCCAGCGCTGTCTCCATCAGCGGACTCACTGAGGTCTGTATACCTGTACACTAGTTGTAAGCTTACTCATTCTGTAGTCAGCTTCTTCATTACTTTCCACGACGATATTGTGTGTTCTTGGGTCTGTCTGTTTCTACACGTTATGAACGGATTTTGGTGATTTGGAGAATTGGTTGAACATGGCAGCATTTATCCTATAGAGAAACGCGGGGTTTCTGTGTGACAGCTGAACTTTGCGCGTTTTGATTTTAGTTCATTTCAGTTGATGGCTGCTAAAGGTTAAATTGTTTGGTCCCTTCTGTTCCGGTTGATATTCTGGGAATTTGGAATTTTCTGCTTGTAGCGTCACAAGGTACAGGGTTCGGTTTTCTCAACAGTCACTTATAGCTCTCTCAGTCCCACTCAGTTAACAGTTAACATGTCGGTAGATCATCCTTACACTCTGAGGTCAAAAACCCGGTCAGTCTTCAATCTCAATATCCCAGTGTCAGCAATTACTACGTCAACAACAACCGAACCCGGCACCACAGCCTATCTCCTTGCTACACATGATAAATAGTTCTGTGCAAGTTATTGCAATGTGTCGTCGACCGGCAGGTGAATCACAGTCGCTACACGACCCAGTGTGCGCCCAAGTACCCTGACGACGCCAAGTCTTACGCGCACCTTGCACTGGCCATGCTTACCTGCTATCTCGTGCCTATGATCGTCATCATCGTCTGCTCAGGTAGGCCTACTCACCTGATGACAATTTGTCAGCGTCAAACAAACAAGAAATAGGGCCTAACCTTTTTTACTGCTAATTTCATCACTCATATTTTAGCTCATTTTGTAGTGACTTCACTCTTGCAATACGGTACGCTCTGGACTGTACACGATCCAGCAAACTTTCAGCAAATGTATTCGCAATACACGTGCTAATGCTAGACGTTTGCTGGATCGTGTAAACACCCTATAATGCACTTTTATTGTAATTGGCGTACTACAAGTAGCTATAAATTGCAGTTGTCATCTAAACCCTGTGCATAGCTCAAATTTCAATTGTTAGGTCCACGTCATCATTTTGTTATATATGGGGTCGCGAGCGCAGCGACACGAAAAAAGAAGGCGAAAAAATAATAAGTCTACTTACTACAAGAAATTTGAGCTAATGCTTACGAGAGGCGCGAAAGCCTATAGCAGTTCCGGTTCAGTAGTTTAGCTGAGAATTGGGGTGCTCACGCTAAGTTAATATACAAATACCAAATTCTCTATCTGAATCGCATAACAATAGTAGCGTGGCGCCACCTTGTAAATGATATAGACTTGTGTCGCAGCCCGAAATCGCCAAAAACCCCCTATTTTGGCGTTCAATGTCATACAAGATCATTGAATTTGGCGCCAATCGAGAGCCACTGTACGACTTCCTGTTAGTGATTAATAGTAACCTAGGCTCTATCTCGCACCGTTACTGAGATACAGCGACTTATTGGCCAAAAATCGCAAATTTTGCCCACTCCCCTCTCATTTAGCGCCCTCGTTCGGGGTGACCCCCTTCAAGTTTATGAAAAAGCTTTATGGCTCCTGAAACTAGAGTCTTCCGGGCAGCCGATGGTGAAGATTTGGTGATCCTAGCTTGCACCGTTTTTGACTGATCCACCCGTGTGACAGAAAGACAGACGGACGGAATTGCGATGGCTAAGACGCGCTGAAAGCTGTAGCTGCTTTCGCGCGTAAAAAATCTAACAATAAAGTGCGTAAATGCTGTTCATGCGCCATTATCTATAACAGGAAAGGGCGTCTGAGAACCCAAAAGGCACCAGAACTCTTGGTGACTGGGGCTTTGTTTCAGACTCCACTGTAACACTTTCAACACTTTCAACTTACAACACTTTCTGACCCCCTGGCTGGTGCACAGGGTGCTCGCTACCGTTTGTCTAAGATCGCATCTCCGCTGTCAACCCTTTGATTTTCTACCGTCGGCTCTTTTGGGCCTTGCGTCTGGGGGTTTCTAACTTACGGTGCTGTTTCAACCCTGAGAGCCTACACTAAATTCAACATTCATCATGTGAAAGCATAATAGCTTGGAGATGTAACGGTTACGACCTTTGACTTGCGATCGCCAGGTAGATTGTTCTACTGCCGGTGTCGCGTCGCGTCGCTATCAGGTGGTTACTGTAGAATGGGTGACTCTGTGGACAGATGAACCGCCTCAGCATTATAACTAGCGTCAAGGTCAATTCAGCATTCCTGCGATTTCTCCTGGGCAGGTAAGTCGAGTACCTGTCTGGTTGGGTTATGGCGGGGCCTGTTCACCAGTGTCAGGTGCGAGGTAGGCTAACACGTGATCTCACATGGCAGGTGAGACTGATTTCGCACTTAGAGCTGCACCATTAACTGTATTTCCGTACTGTCACCATTGTAAACAGCGTTGTGTATGCTTGTATGTGGAGGCGGCGTGTTGCGGGTGATCCGTGCGTATGGACGACATCTGCGAGACAGTTCGACGGTAGGCGAGGATGAGGTCTACGAGCAGCAACGACACATCGCAGTGACGCTCGTTCTTGTTGTCGTCACGTTCATAGTCTGCTGGACACCGCTCGTCGTCTACGCCATCTACAGCACACTCGTCCGTGACGAGGAGCGGATTCATCACCTCGCAAACCCAGTCGTAAGAACTGCTTACTGACTGCTTCCTGCACCAAGTCTCACTCATCCTCCGCCCCCCCCTGGCCCTCACCCAAACACTGGCATCTTCGCAGGCAGCACTGCAAGCAATTGCCCACTCTATATTTTGGCTGTCGGAAAATTGTCGGAAAATCTTCGTCTTGTTGGAAAGTTTTTGTCCAAAAATGCAAAATTTGGGCCTGAAAACTTATTTTTGGGAAGTTTTGGGACACTCATAATCTCCTCCGTCGATTTGCAAGTGTCTGCTAAAATTCTGTCGAAAATTTGCAATGACTGTTTAATAATTGCAATTTCTCGACACGCTTAGGCCTGCTTTTTACGCGCGAGAGCTATAGCGCGTATTACTGTCTTGGTGTCTGTCTGTCTGTCTGTCCTGGTGACACGTCCCGGTACCATTCCAAGACCAGGTGAGATAGATACTTCGGGTTTTTACCGCATGATAACCTAGAGTCTCTAGTATTTCGTGACAAAATTTCATGCCACTGAGTGAAGGGGGTCCTCACGAACGAGAGAGAGAAAGAGGGTCACCCTTGCCTTAAAACGCGTTATTTTACCATTATTGTAACCGTGTAAACACGCCCACGTGGAGTAGATTTTGTCTTGGGACCGTCATACCTGGGTACCAGTTAATTCGTCAGATCATTCACCGTTATGTTTTAAAACGCTTGAATCTTGTCGTCTGCTTAAGCTTCACCGTCTAGTCAAGTGAAAACTTAATATTAATAAATAAAAAGTCAGTAAATAAATAAGTCATTAAGTGAGAAAGTTTGTAATGCGCAAATTTATGTCGCATATGTATTGGATTTATTTCGGCTTTGTTGTCTTTCAGTACGAACTGTTAGAATAATGTCTAATTAACACTGCGTAAAAACGTGGTGTGTATATCGTTACAGTGCTGGTGGTTCGGCTACTTGAACAGCGCCTGCAATCCTATCATTTATGCATTTCGCAGCGAGGCGTTCCGCGACGGCTATCGTCAGGTCATCTGTAGGCCCGGCAAGAAGCCTCGCCGTAAGTGCTTTTTGGCTTTTTTTGATTATGCACTTCCCTCGGTACAAAAACTTTATCAAGTATAGGTTGCCCACATAGTTAGTTTCCCCCTTGTCCTCCAGTAGATAGCATTATCACATTGATGGCTCTCTGGAGGATAACAGGGAAGATTATTAGAACTACCATTATGTTAATTACATATGCATGCGTATAATGGGTATAATGTTCTTACAATTTTAGGTTAACCTCGTTTTCGTATTTTTGTGTTTTGTCTTTTTGTAAAGGTTAAACTTTATGTTTCTTTATTCTAAAGATTAAACTTACCGTTCCATTATTGTGTTTGTGTGCATTCTGCCTGAAAAGGCTGTCCCTGAAATGATCTATATTGTGTCGGGTGGGACGTTAAACCCTACTCACTCACTCACATTAAGTTTCTTCACCACTGTTATGGTGTGAATTGGTCATTGGTCTACACGAGCAACTGTTTCTGGTCTTAGCGTATGCATTGAGCTCAGCCTAGCCACGTGCACTTTCTTGGGGAATCAAAAGCAGCGTAAAGAGCTGGGAGACCGCATTGAAACTTGTTCACTGGACAATCGCTGACGGTGTGCAATGACAGATTGAATGTCACCACAGATGCACACTGGGTTGTCATGCAGTATCATCTCACTGGCCACCAAATGTTCCGTTTTTTATAAGTAAATAATCAATCAATCAATCAATCCGAGCTGTGTCACACAGCGGCATCACAACGACGCTGTTACCAACCTAACTTTTCTCGTCGATATTTTGGTTTTATTGTAGGCCTATTTAAACGGCCTTGATATTTCACAACAGTTTTCTGTGTGCAATCAGTTACTGTTAAACTGTTTCGGCGCAAAATGGTCTTCAGTGTGCTGATGAGTGGTTAAGAGACTCTACTTACTCATGTCTGCAATCTGCCGTAGGTGGACATCTATAGGTTCCGCGGACCAGAATGACAGCGTATGCAGAACGTGCATCTTTTGGTCACTCCGTTCCATCCAATTGGAACGCTGTTTTAAAACCAGCACGCACATTTTCTATCTATACCCGGAGACGCCATCTAAAAAAATTACTTCTCGTTTTACTATCATACCGAATGCGTTTGAGGTTTTTATACTTAGGCCTCAACGCTATGTAAATTATCTACTTACTTGCATACTTTTCTCAAGTGTACACGTCATTAAATTCGGCGGGTTTTTCTCTTCGACATTGTGCGCTATATATGTACCTAAATACATGTATAGTTGCTTGCTTGTGGTAGTCCGTCGATGTCGACGATGACGTACACTGCTGTAATGATGTCATTGCGGTCTTCGGTAGACGCGTAGGTGACTGCGCAAACCGAAGTCTAAAGCGCAGACTCTACCACACTGAGGGCAAGAAGGTCCGACTCGAACTGCCTGGGCAGCGGCATGTCTGCGAGCACGACGATCACTGGCTGCTTGCTCAGAGGCTGCTGCTATCATCATCATCATCACGACGCGAAGCGTTCAGCTGTAGCATTCCGCCGTTGCGATTTGTCGCCAAAACGAGCGGTCTTCTGCCAGCTGCAGAGCGTCGGTCACTGATATTCCTGTGTCCCGGCAGATCTAATGGATCCAAGTGATGGGAGGTCGACCAAGAGCACGTTTCCAATCAGGAGATGGCCGGGCACCGTCTTGGGCTTCGCAGCAAGTCCGAAGGATCTTGTTTGCTGGAACGTCCTCTGTGAGTCTGGCAACACGACCGAACAGTCCGAGTCTTCGTTTGCGAACGATGGAAGAGGCTGCCAAGAGACCGGTCCGGCGTAAGACTTCGTTGTTAGATACGAAATCGTACCATCTGGTGTGAAGTATCCGCCGCTGACACCGCGTGTGAAAGGAGTCCAATCGTTTCCAATCTGCTTGTGTAAGGGTCCAGGTTTCTGAGCCATAGAGGAGAACTGCCAGCACGCATGAGGAGTATATACGAATTTTCGTTGGCATGGTGAGATTCGGTTGATTCCAAATACGGTCTAGGTGTTTCATTATTCCGGCGGCAAGTCCATGCGTCGGGTACATTCGGAACTTCTATTGCTCGTTTGGATGCTGCCCAGGTATGTAAAATCTTGTACTGGCTCGACAGTGTTACCATTGACTACTACAGGAGAAGGTGTCGACCCACAGCTGAGGTTCTGGATCTTCGTTTTGCTCCAGGAAACGTGAAGACTAAACTTCGAGGCTTCCTCATCCATTGCAGACAGAGCGATTGGGTACTTGTCCTGCGTGTCAACGAACAATGTGACGTCGTCGGCGTAGTCGATATCGGTGAAGGTGTGCGGGCCAACTTGGATGCCCACTTTACGGCTAACGTGATCCATGATAAAGTCCATTGCTCTGCAAAACAGAGCAGGAGCTAAGACGCATCCCTGCCTCACGCCTGAAGTCGTCGAGAACGGTGAGGAACAGCGGTCCGCCAATCGCACTCTAGCTATCGTTGCGGTATGTAAGTCAATAATCAGGCCCAGAATGACATTTGGAACACCGATGCCCTTCTTAGTGGTGCTTGCCAGAAATGATGATGATGACGATATATACTCTGCAAAATGTATGCTTATTAGGCTCCTATTCGTAAATTATAAGCAGCTGCTAGTCTGCTACTAACTGTATTGTGAAATGTGGAATCAGATATTAAAACAGAAAATCACAAGAACAGAAAAAGAGTATTTTATAATAACAGCGACCAAGATGTTAACTATAATACGAGCATCAGTTAGCGACAGTCAAGATGATTAATTACCCAACATATCACATATTACACCGGAAAAGACATCACCATGCCGAGTGGCAACATTTTATGCAGCCATCCGTTTTTGACGACCAGTGACCTTAACATTTGACCTTTAAAACCAAAAACGAGTACATTGGTTAATCCTGCCCTAAGAAACGTTCCTCATCAATCCTGCTTTTTCTACACTCTTTTCTCGAGTTAAAAACTTATAATGAATATATGTATAGAAGATTTGCCACAATCTGTAAGCTATTGCCACCAGTCATCGAGTGTGACGACCACTATAGCACAGCTTCACATAATGGTAAGGCAAAACGTTAAGTGAATCTAAATTTTGTGTTTTTAGTCATTCTTCTCTTGTACATCAGACACCAGACGAAAGCGATGGGTTGGACTTTATGCACCGTTGGGGAGCTACGCTGATGATGCTGGTGTCTTTGCCCACATCCAGACTATCAAGAGTGTCAGTCATTCATCACTTGCGCCCTCGCCGTTTCATAGCGGCCAGGCATTGCGGACAGTACCACTTGCCACGTGGCGCTTGCGTCAGTCCAACGCAGCCGTAATGGAACCACTCGATTGGACACTGAACAAAACACACAAGCATCACAGTACTTCACAGATCTGTTATCGGCACAGACAAACTCGACCAGGTTTTGTTTACACACGAGACTTTAACGCCAGTCATATGACATACAATAAATAAGACAAACTAAGTGACTACCAATAGCACTGTTTTACTTTTACAGTTTAGTCTCACTCTGCAAAAATAACTTTTTTTTGCAACTGCTGCAGCAGAACTTTTACAGGTTGGGTGCCTTTCATGTCGTACAACCAAAAATTTCAAAGAATGAACTAACGCCATCAAATAAAAAAAATATTAAACACACTCTTACTACTGCACAAAGTTATTTTTGAAATGGGTGATCGGAAAATATTTGTATTGAAAATATTCAAATTCTTACCAGCAGAATATAAATATGAATATTCAAATCCCAGATGCTATTCTGCCAAATAATGATACAAAATGAATACTGAATTGCTACAACACTACATACAAGACTCAGCCATAAAAATCAATTCGTAGGCATTAAATCTCTTAGAATGCATTGCAATCAAAGACAATGTTGACTCTCACATGATGCCACAAAAATATCAACCAATAAAAGCAATATAATTACACATACTAACTTAGACTTTAAATAAAAGCTTGATGATGCCAACAACAAACCACTTACATATTTATTTTCACAACCACACAGCAATATATGAACAAGTGAAGAAATTAATGAAGGAATGAATCAGAGTTTTGTTAATAGCACAGCTCTACTAAGATGAAGTTGACAACAAGTTGCTTATAAACTATGACAAGTCATTCAAGTCAACAAGACAGGTACAGAAGAGTTGGAATTTAATGAATTCTTATGTAGTTTATTTCTTATTGTTTCAACTGATGACTTTGTTCAATCAACTTAATCAATTAGCTTACGTCTTCGTTGTCGCAGCCGACCATGTCGCCGTACGAGACGTCGTTACAGAGACAATACCGAGGCTCATTGGGGTCAGGCTGCCAGGCGTTTGATACGCCGTCTTCTCCTGCGATCTCCAGGGGCTCCATCGGTGGAGCAACTTCTACGACGGATGTAACTGGCTGCATCTGTAGCACATGCTGCTGACTGGCGCCACGAGAACCAGATCTACACGGAGAGCACACGACTATCAGTCAGTTTCATATCACGTGACAAATGACGTATGCATTGATTTTCAAAATAGTGGATCATTATAAAATAGATAAAGTTTTCTGATGACAAGTCACATAACAACTGGCCTACATTAAGCCCGTATCTTACATAAACACTGTGTGTAGTGAAAACGCTCCATAATTTAACTGTTTTGAGTACAACAGTTTAAAAAGATGCAATGTAATCTGTTGCTACTATACCTTGCAGAACTTGACTGTTTGGTCTGAAACTCTTAAATTTAAAACTGGTATTTGAGCACAACTTCATTCTATCGTCTTTTGCATTTAGCTGTACAAAATGAACAAATTCTCTTAGGTGTAATCTAATGAGTGTGGCACTATAACAGTGACCACTTTCACCAATATTTCCATAATACAAAAAATGATAAGATAAACAAGTTTTACTGCCAGATATTCAGCAGTGTTACATTTCATTTGTCTCTATGGTAACATGTGATACAACAGTGAGCATCGTGAATGCATTTAAAAACGTTGCCCGATAATCCGATGCATTAACACTGCATGCTAGTGCTGACACTATCAATTATTTCACCAGCTGACTAATTGTGAACTACTTTGGTCAACTATTTTTTTTACATTTTGACTAGTTGATCATAAAACAACTACTATGAATTAGTAGACTATATCACTACTCGACTATAGTCCAATAGCTGATACTGCAGAAAATCAAAAAAGCATCACAGACTTCTTATTGCGGCTGGATGAAGCTTTGGTGACTGGGACGCTGTCGGCGACTGACGATGTGTGAGCACCACGTGATGATGCAGCAGGTGCATATTCACGACCGAGTGAAAGCTCCTTTGTCAGCTCAACGCTCTTACTTACTGCCTCGTAGCTCGCCTTCAGACTCGCCGTACGACGACCTTGCTGCATCTGTAGTATGAAACATGCATACAAACACCCATCACTTCGTTTTTCAACTAGAGAAATACCTTAGTGCTGACATAGTATGCGGCCGAGGATTTTAATATGAAATTTTACAGCTTCATTTAGTGAAACCTCCTACATCTAATTGCCAAGTAAAATGCGATTCTGTTGAAAAACGACGAAGCTATAGACTTTTTAACATGACCGCCTACTGATTTTTCAGCATTAAAAAATGTTCAAGCTAAAATGCTATTTAATTTTCAAAAACTGGTTACATATTACTGCCAATGACGTCACAGTGACGTTTTGATAAACAGTAATTATCACTAAATTATCGTTCCTTTAAAGCAATTGCTGGCTGTCCATCAGATTCATCTTTCGGCAGGACGGCGCATCAGCACACACAGCGTGCAATGCTGTGCAGCGCACAGAACTGGCTGCAGGCCAGCTGTCCAGATATCATCATAAAAGACAAATGGTCTCCAAATTCGCCGAATATAAACCCAATGGACTATCTCGTATGGGGTGCAATGTTGGAGGCTTACCGCAAGCTTAAAACAAAGCCGAAAACAAGCGCTGAACTCGAGGAAGTGCTTCAGGTTATCTGGGGCAACGTGCCACAGGGACTGATCAACAAGGCTGTAAAAGATTTCTCACATAAGGCGACTGGAGGCTGGTGTTATTGCTTAGAGCTGGTGGTGCACACTTCAAACATTCGCAGTGACAATGGAATTCTGGCATCTGATCATTATTTAACTGTGTTGTTTCAACAATGTTATTAAATTGG
>Ga0209454_1003127_pt1 | contig 11683 bp, 7 predicted proteins | sample WorMetHERISLAND1_2_FD_187400 | JGI IMG/M metagenome (GOLD analysis project Ga0209454, IMG submission 187400) | Marine gutless worms symbiont microbial communities from Max Planck institute for Marine Microbiology, Germany - Olavius geniculatus... | ecosystem: Host-associated > Annelida >...
CAAATATTCTTGACACAACTTGCCAACAAATGACCATTCAGTTTCCCACCTCACTCAGCGTTTGTTTCTGCACTACCTGGGGAGAGCACAACCAGTGAACTATCACTTTTTTATCCAGTACGATGTAATTGCTTAATTAACATAAAGGGGTAAAAACACATTTTGTTCACATTTCAGACACTTTGGCTGACATTTTATCCAGTTGTCCATTTTTCAACTGCCTGCAGTGAAATTGCTTGAAGTGTTGGCCCACTATGCAAACACAGGCAAGGAGATGCTTTCTCTATTCATTGACAGCAGTATTGATCACTGCAGACCAATCCAGGCTCTACCAGTTGCTTCTTGACTTTGCAAACATTTCTAAACTTCATCTGGTAGACACACTGCTGCAAGACCTGCTGTTGGGGTCGACAAGTTAGGGTAGATGGAATTTATTGGCATTTTAACACGTATTATGCTTGCTCTGCTTTTCCCAGTATAGTGAAAAAGCAGATGTTGGGTGAGGTGGAAACTAAAACATTTATTTAATAGCCAGTTGTGTGGGAAATATTTCTGCCAAATATTATTAAAATCTGCTAATTTTTATTCAAGGCACGATCGATAATGTTGGGGATGTTTTTTTCTGGTTTTCTTTTATTTTAACACATATTTTGCTTGATCTGCTTTTCCTAGGTAGTGCAGAAGCATACATTGGGTGAGGTGGGAAACTGAATGATTATTTGATGGCAAGTTGTGGCAGGAATATTTGTACTAAAAATTATTAAAATCTGGAAATTGGTTTTCAAGTTACAGTCGTAAATGTCGGGGATACTTTTTTGAGACACAGTGTATGTTTTTTACTTAGAAAGTGAATAACAAATATCTAGCTTCCGGTGTTTGCTTTTCAGAGTCCTAACATCAGCACTAGTTGCTACTAGTTGCAGTTAAGCATCCTCAAATTTCACGTGAAATACATTGCTGTTGCACATCTAGTCATTTATTTACTCATTCACTAGTGTTATTCACTAGTGTTAGTGTCACTAGTGTGACACCCAGAAAAATGGACTGGTTCGATACAAATCGTCACTGTGTGTGTGGGTAATTTTCAGTGATGCATTGTGCTGAGATTAAGACAGAGGAGGATGCAGATAACGACAGTGCTGCAGGCCAGCCGGACATGGAGAAGCGTAAAACGTATGCGTGCATGATGTGTGACAAATGGTTTTCACACAAAGGCAACCTGGACGTTCACATGAGAACACATACAGGAGAACGGCCTTTTCAGTGTTCTGTCTGTGACAAGCGATTTGTCACCAAACAGAGGTTTCTGTCTCTGAATTTTTTTTCTGTAGTTTTTATTTGCGAAAGCAGCTACTGCTTTTAACACGTCTTAGCTATCGCAATTCTGTTCGTGTGTCTGTCTGTCAGTTTGTCACACGGGTGGATCAGTCAAAAATGGTGCAAAATTGGATCACCAAATCTTCACCTTTGGCTGCCAGGAAGACTCTAGTTTCAGGAACCGTAAAGCTTTCTATAAATTTGAAGGGGGTCACCCCGAATGAGGGCACTAAATGAGAGGGGGTGGGCAAAATTTGCAATTTTTGGCTAATAAGTCGCTGTATCTCACTAACAGTGCGAGATAGGGCCTAGGTTACTATTAATCACTAATAGGAAGTCGTACACTGGCTCTCGATTGGCGCTGAATTTAATGACTTTGAATGACCTTGAATGCCAAAATACGGGGTTTTATGGGTTATTTGGCGATTTTGGGCTGTGACTCAAGTCTATATCATTCACAAGGCGGCACCACGCTACTGTCGTTATGCGATCCAGATAGAGAATTTGGTATTCATATATTAACTTAGCATGAACACTCCAATTTTCAGCTAAACTACTGAACCGGAACTGCTATAGGCTTTCGCGCATCTCGTGAGCATTAGCTCATATTTCTTGTTTGTTTAGTCAGCAGGTATGTAGGTACAGTAGGCAATTTATGTAGTGCATTAACTGTGAGAAACCTCGAATGCATTTGGTGAGTTATTAAGAAGAGGAGTATGGTGGTTTGAGAATTTGAACTGAATGTAGACAGAGTGTGCTAACTTTAGATAGTTTGGAAGAGTGTTCCAAATAGATGTGCTGGCAGGTTCAGGTGCATGCCTGCCATATGTTGACGTAACAATTGCTGTGCTTATTTGTGTAGTTTTAGAGGGATTAGATGGCCAGGCTGAGTTTCCTTTTTGATGGTACATTATTAATAGTCACCAGTTTAAATACTATTGCAGTTTAATCTAGACTGTAGATTGTAGAATAACATAATTTTGTTGATGCCCTCATACATAGGTGACAGATTTTATGTAGATAGGTGAGCTGAGTCAGTCAGCATTGTATCTTCTGTGATATGGTATCTGAGTGTTAACAAGAAAATATGTAGTTAAATTTGCTATTGCTGGTGAGTCTGTGCAAACTTTGCATCTAATTATGATGATTGGCATTGATTGCATTTAGGTTGATGTGGCACCAGACAAAGCATGTGGATGCTCCTTCGTTGGAGTTGGTTGGTGCTGGTGGAAATCACTTTTCCGTACAGAAGAGCAAGCATCTGTGTACACAGTGTGGGAAACACTTTGAGAGTCGCAGTGCGCTGACGATCCATTCCCGCACTCACTCCGGGGAACGTCCCTATGAATGCACGGTCTGTGACAAGCGCTTTGCCTGCCACGGACAGCTTGTACGTCATGGGAAAATCCACAGCGGGGAAAAGCCGTTTCAGTGCTCGACATGTGGGAAATCGTTCGGTCGATCGGAGCATCTTCGCGTACACATGAAGTTTCACAGCGGCGAGAAAGAGTACCAGTGTTCCGTGTGTAAGAAACGGTTCACGACGAACAGTGAACTGATTGTCCACAGTCGAAGTCATACAGGCGAGAAGCCATACAAATGCTTGGAGTGCGGGCGCTGCTTTGGTCGGTCGGGCGAACTTGACCGTCACTTGAGCGTGCACACTGGAGCTAAGCCGTACGAGTGTACTGTCTGTAAGAAAAGGTTCACGCGTCCTGGGAGTCTGTCTCGGCATGGGATTGTTCACACAGGGGCCAAGCCATTTCATTGTTCGCTGTGCGCGGACGTGTTCAGTCAGTCAACGTATCTGAAGAAACATCTCAAAATTGTGCATGGAGTTGAGACTCGAAAGTATGTCCCAGAGGATGTGGCACCAGATAACACTGAATCTACCATCGGTATGCTCAGTTGTATGTTATTTTCATTTTTACTGCATATGATAGGGGGTGACTGGGAAAACTACAAGTGTCCGCTTCAGGAAATTTTGTCAAGTATTGGGCATTTAGTCAGTTATTAGGGTTAGAATGATACCAAAGAAGCTACCCAATACCCAGTACCCAATATTATTCGGTCATGCCGATACCAATACCAATACCCGTCGGATCGTCAGCTTCCTGCCACATGCTGTCGCACTGTCATAGTTAGACACAGGAATGTCGACTTGAAACGACTTGTAGTGAAACCGGCAGCGCCAGAAAATTTCGACGGTGTCACTACTACAGATCAACTTGACCCGACTTGGAAGGCCCAAGTCAACTTGATCGACCCAACTCACAGGTCTAGCAAAAACAGCTGGGATCATGGGATTTGGGATTTCAGGATTGCATTTCTTAGTTTAATTTATAAACCACTTGTTTAATACTTACGTATTAGCAGCTTTTGGAAGCTGTGCTGAGGATCGTCCCCCCTTTCTTATCAGGCTAAATATGCACTAGAATGGCTATTCCATGCTTACGACCAGTAGGAAAATGGTGCACTCAATGATTGATAGAAATGCAGCGAATGGTTTTGCCTGCTATAACGTGGCCACCATCCATTCTGCTATTTGCATAATCAGCAAGTGGCTAGTGGTCACGTGGCCAAATGATTTTCTGATAAATGCCACTGGGCGTGAGTGTTCTAGTTTATGTTTAATATCATAAGTGTGTGTGCGGCAGTGACAAAGAAACATTACTTGTGCAGGAGTGGATGCTACACCAGTGAAGTTGGAGTCAGACAGAAACTGCAATGCTGAAACTAGTTCTAACAATCTCGGAGAAGTTTCATTCAACTCAGAACAGCAATTTGTCACACTGACTGACCATCAGCAAGGTCAGTCGGTTTAGCTACTTCTACCCACGATGAGGATGAGTTTAGCTAACTCAGCCTCCTATCCCCAGTGTGGCTTGGTGGCTCAGTGGTTTAGGGCATTGGATTTGTGATTAGAAATTTACGAGTTTGACTCCTGGCTGCTGTGCTATTTTGTAACGACTCTGTGCAAGTTCTTCACACCCATGTGCCTCTATTGCCACGCAGTACAGTTTGGTTCAGGCTAAGGAGTGGTGATGCTCTGTGGCTGGGAAGATAATCATAGGTATGGCATCGCACTGGGAGGAAGCAGAAAGGAAAGAGAGATGAGTAGGGACCAACTTAATTCACGATTTCACGGTCGTGACATTTTCCATGAAATTGGCGTTCTTCCGTGAAAAACGCCGATTTCCGTGAAATCCGTGATTTTTCGTGAATTTTAGCGCTTTTAGTTTAATTTATGACAATTAAAGAGTTTCATCAGCAGCTTTTGTTTGCTACATGTCGCACTTCAGCACTAAGTAGTTGACATTGACTGTCTTGAGTCTTGACTTAGTGTAGTAAATATTCTTTGTTCAGAAATTTCTTCGTTTGCATCAGCGCAGCACCTCGAAATAACGTCTGTGGGGCCCGTGAATTTCTCGTGAATTTTAGAAACTCTTTCCGTGAATTTTCCGTGAAATTTGACACATTTTGAAAATTCTGCCGTGAAATCATGCATTTTTTCCTGTGAATTCGGTTGGTCCCTAGAGATGAGCATTGAGCACCCCATCTGTGCTCCATATGGGACATGGTCCACTTTGCTTAATCTTTTTTTACCCTCATCCCCATGCAGTTCTTGAGAGCTGTGGCCATTTGCTGTGCTGTGGAATGCATTTACTGGCTAGATGAGATGAATGACATTCAAGCCATATTATTACACTTTTGTTCAATAGTTAAAATTGTGTACATATGAATATTTCATTGGTTGATATTGTGGTTGTGTGTGAATGTAGGTAGATTATTATTGTTGTACTTAGGTATTGTGTTTGCTGTTGAGAGTTTTGTTGTCAGTACCAGTGCAAGTGACTCTGAAATGACCTGTAGTGTGACAAGCAGAATGTAAAGCTTTGTGAGAAGATTTACTTACTTACTTGTTTACTGTTGTTATGTAGCAGAGAACACAGCAGTTGATGATAAGCCGAAACGTTATCCGTGTCCTCTGTGTGACAAAGTGTTTACACAGCGAGGTTCACTTGTCATACACCAGAGGTACTATTGCCACTCTAACTTTTTTCAGACATGCAGTATAGCACATAATTTGATCCACAACAAGTAGTAACTTTGTCGGATAAAAGTTATGTCATTGTGCAGATTGACTGTGCAAGTCCTTAACAGAGCATGCTATATTTGATGAATGAATCCGCAGCAAGCTCTTCTTCCCATTAGATGATGAATTTATGTAACTTATGCTGTAAGAAATTTAGTGAATGCTTAGGCTTTTTAATGTGTCTGAAAACATCTTGTGTATTAATTGTGCCACTATCAGTACCACTCCATCACTACTAAATTTGGATGGATTGTTGTAGCATTGTAACAAATTTTTGTGCATGATTCGTGTTCATGTATCTTCTTTCTAACTTTGCGTTTTAATGTTGCCTCATCCAATGTATGCTTTTTATAGGTTTTATTTAGGGCAGCTGTAAGAACAAATTGTCTGGTTGTACCCACCACATTACAGTGTTAGTGTACTGGATCTTATCGATTACATTGGTAGACAGAATGATTGTTTGATTGAAATATTGTTACCTAATCTGCTGTTAGGTCTCACAGTGCTGAGAAGCCTTACCAATGCTCACTGTGCAACAAACGCTTCGTCACTGCCAGCAGACTGCAGCGGCATGAGGCAAAACATGCTCTGGGCAATTCCCCGAATTCCCGGTCTGGTCGGACGAAGCATGTGTGCGCGGAGTGTGGCAAGTCATTTGAGAACAAGAGTTTACTGCGGATTCACGGCCGGACGCACTCAGGAGAACGGCCATATGCTTGCAGCGTCTGTGACAAACGGTTCACCCAGCAGGGTCATCTGGCGCGACACAATCGCATTCATACTGGGGAAAAGATGCACCAATGCTCACTCTGTGGCAAGGTTGTATGATGATATGTTTTATAGGGATTATAACGATAAGCCGATATCACGATATCGATTGCCACCTACCAGTTGCTACGATATTGTGGGACAGACTGTGCCTACGATATCGCGCAGACGCCACCAGCACACGTCACCTGATTTATTCTAATGGATGGCAATAGCTGAAATAGCATGCAGACACAGCCGTCTGTAGGTAGGCAAAGTTTAGAGCTCACATCACAGTTGCAATAAATTGCATGACGACTGAGTGAGGGGTAGGGATGGGAAGGGAGAGGTCATTTTAATCACTCAAGTCAACAGACTATCAGTAGCAGAGCCCGGTGCGTGTTTGCTGTTGGCACTGCTACAGCTGCTGCATGACTGTCAGTATTAGTGGCCCTGGCTGCTGCTTGTTCCTTTTTCACCATGCCCCCCATCGTTGTCGTGTGGTATTCAGCTTATTCTACCCTTTCCTCCCTGACCTCCCATGCTCCCACTTGCCTTACCACTCAGGTCTCTGCTCTCACGATATCGTGATATGAATTGCTACGATAATCGATATGGATTTTTTGCTGCGATATACTAATGTTTTACTGATATGAACATGTGAAGAATTTGTGTATGTATGCCACCGCAAAGCTGCCCATTTCCTCGCATAAGTACACAAATTCTTGACTATCTACACATCAGTAAAATGCATCGGTGCATATTATCTCGTGAGTTTGTATCCCATTACACTGGTAGCATCAATCGTCCCCGCTGACGTTTGGTGCTACCATTGTAATTGGATACTAACCAGAGCTCAGAGATAAGACGCACCAATGTCTTTTACTGATGTGTAGATAGTCAAGAATTTGTGTACTTAAGTCAGTGAGGAAACGGGCAGCTTTGCGATGACATTTAGCACAGTGTAACTGGATACAATCCAAAGCTAGAGAAAAGATGCACTGATGTTTACTCTGAGCATATGTTTGCATCCAGTGTGACATGATAGAGAAAAGTTGCTTATTATTTTTGCCAAGAAGATCATATGGTATATCGGTGTTTATTTATTTATCTGGCCAATTTGTTCACACCAGTTCTGTTCGTTAGCAGGATTACAGAAGTTACAGAAATTTGCAGGGAGGGCACACTTTTGTGGCATATAGTGTTGACACCGGGCAAACACAATGGAAAAATTCCTGTGGTGTTGGCAGAGGTTTTCGCTCTCTGAATGCCCTTCTAGCTAAATTGTTATCGTCCTAATTATTGAGAGTATTATTGCTATTTTCTGTTGTGTGAAGGTATTCAGTCGTTCGGAACATCTCCGCAATCACATGTTGTCGCACGGTGGACGCAAGCCATTCAAGTGTGAAGTTTGTCGTAAGCGATTTACATCATCCAGTAATCTGGAGATTCATAGACGTGTTCATACTGGGGTCAAACCATACCAATGCACGCTCTGCGACCGAGCCTTCAGCCGCTCCGGCATCTTACAGAACCACATGAAGGTATGTTGCAGTAGTGGTAGTTGTTGTTGTACTAGTCGTGGTGGTGGTGGTATAGTAGTTGTACAGATGCACAGTCCTTGACCGAGCTTTCAACTGCTCCAGCATTTTACAGAACTTCATGATTAGAGGTTTGTAGCAGTAATTCTAGTAGTGGCAGTTGTTGTTCTTGTAGTTGTTGTATTAGTAGTGGTAGTAATAGTAGTTGTTGTTATTTAGCAGCAGCAGTAGTAGTAGTAGCCACACCAATGCACAGTCTGCGACCAAGCATTTTGCCGCTCTGACGTCTTACATACCAACATGGAGGTTCGTTGTAGTAGTTTTAGCAGTAGTAATACTGCGACTACTAACATAACTACTGCCGCTGTTGTTGTTATAGGTGCGCACAAGAGAAAAGTCATATGAGTGCATTGTATGTGGCAAGAGGTTCAGCCAATCAGCTTGGTTACTACTACTATCACTTAGGCTGCTACTACTGAGACTATTTCTGCAACTGCTACTACGACTAATGCTACTACTACTACTAACACTACTACTACTACAGCTGTTGTTGTTGTTGTAGGTGCACACAGGAGAAAAGCCGTACGAGTGCAATGTATGTGGCAAGCGATTCAGCCGGTCGGCTCTGTTGACGTGGCACAGCCGTATACACACGGGGGTTAAACCGTACCAGTGCTCGCAGTGTGGCAAAGTCTTCAGACTCAGCGGAGTGCTGAGGACTCACATGAAGAGATTACACCCAGGCTGCGACTACGACACCACTACGACACAGCAGCAGGATGACTCCACCGACGATGAGGGTAAAACTACACGCACTGCTACTACTACGCATGCTACCACTACTCACACTAGTACTATTAGTCACATGAAGCGACTACATCCCAACTGTGACTGTGACTATGAAACCACTGCTACACAGCAGCAGGATGACTCCATGACATCATGTAGATTATAAAACTAATAGATGTTACCACTTGAAACTTTTGGACATAATTGAAAACCATAATGCAATTTGAAATTACAAATTACATGACCATGTAAAATTGAATTACCAATTACAAATTACATCAAAACCAAATGTAATTGAATTACAGATTACAATTGTAATTGCTTAGCTCTGGATCACATTCGATGCAAATTCGATGCAAATTGTCCATTGAATTTGCCAGTGAAAAAAGTTTGAAAATCGGTCAATAATTGGCGAAGATATGGACAAACGTAAAGTGGCACGTTTTATGGCCCACTTTCTACTACTATTCACTCTTAAGTACTCATGCTGGATACATTGTCAGCAAAGAAAATTCGTATTTTTTCCCAGAGAACATGACCATTCTAGCTGGCCTGTGCCCTGCTACATGTGTTATACTGCTTTTTGTGATAGCTGTTAGCTGAGTAACTGCTAGAACGATTCTGAGTGAAACATGTTTTTGGATGGTGATCATGGTTTCGATGTTTTTCAGAATTAAGTATTAATTAGTTGTTAATTTCTGCAAAGTTAGCTGTTAAAAATTCTTAGTCTCTATCAGGTATTACAATTAAATATGGTTTTTGCTTCAAATATGGCAATGTTTGCTAGCCATGGTATATATGTGTGTGTGTGTTAAGATGAAAATGTTTCTAGTTGGGATTTGATGAACCGGACAAGAAAGACAACAGAAATTGGTGATCAGCCAAGCACCGGTAATTACTACACTGTGAGGCATAAAAAAACGCCAAAAAATTTTTTTACCATAACTTGGAGAAGGGTTATCCAATTTTAATAATTTTTGGTACGCATATTCATGACACAACTGGCCATCAAATGACTGTTCAGTTTCCCACCTCACCCAACATTTGCGTTTGCAGTACCTGGGGAAAACTGAAAAAGCAAAATATTACATTTTTATTCAATGCAGTGTCATTTTTTGATTAAGATAGTGCACATTTGGCGCATTTTTCCCCAAATTTCTAGCACTTTGGTTGAGACTTTATCGAATTGTTTAGTTGTGCAACTGCTGACAGTAAATATTTGAAATATCAGCCATTTGTGCAAACACAGGCAGGGAGAGGCATTCTCCATTCGTTGATATCAGTGTTGAATGTTCTGCTTCAGACTTAGCCAGTTGCTTTTTGAGTTCATTGATATTTTTAAACAGAGTCCCATAAACTTGCTGCTGCATAACACTGCAAATACTGTCTGCGATCAGAGCTGTTACATATCTGTAATGATTAAATTTACTGATGTTTTTCTTTCTTTTTTATTTCATGTTGGACTTGTTCTGTTGCCTTCTGTGAGTCCCCATTTACATTTACTTTGTGTATTTATTCATTTGTTTTGTGTCAGCAGTTGCTGGAGTGTGCCCTTTGGACACAGCACAAGATCAGCTGCCAGTGTCTGACAGTTTCGTGGACCAGCTTATCCAGCAGACTGTGGACAACACGACTAATGAGGAGATGGCTGCTTCTGAGGACCACTGGTCAGGTATGACCGAGATTCGATCTGCAGCTTTTCACTTCTACTTCACTTGAGATTGTTTCAACAGTAATTTGATTTATATTAGCAAGGCTTTGAGATAAGGCTAGCATTGGGAGACCAAAACCGGAGTCTCCGTACCGAGACTAAGACCAGAATGAACAAGAAATTTGAGCTAATGTTCACGAGATGCACGAAAGCCTACAGCAGTTTCTTTTCGCAAATTGCCTTAGTCTATCTTCAGTCATTTCATTGCAATTCACTCTTGAAGTGCGCGGCACAGCCGAAAATTGCAAAAAACCAATGAATTTCATAATTTTTTGAAATTCAGAGTCTTTCAAGGTCATTAATGTTGATACGACTAAAAAGCTTGTCACTAGGGCTTGTTGTTTTACGTTCAATGCTGAAAATTTCATAAGCAGCTTGTCTTGATCTGTTTGTAGTGAATACGGTGCAATTCACTCTTGAAATGTGTCTCGCAGCCCAAAATCGCCAAAAAAATCATATAAACCCCTATTTTGGCGTTCAAGGTCATTCAAAGTCATTGAATTCATTGGCAATCGAGAGCCAGTTTATGACTTCCTATTAGTGATTAATAGTAACTTAGGCCCTATTTCGAATCGTTATTGAGATACGGTGACTTATTGGCTAAAATTCGCAAATTTTTCCTACCCCCTCTCATTTAGCGCCTTCATTAGGGGTGATCCCCTTCGAATTTGTGCAAATGCTTTATGGTTCTTGAAACTAGAGTCTTCCAGGCGGCCGACAGTGAAGACTTGATGATCCTGGCTTGCACCGTTTTTGACTGATCCACCCATCTACCTTTCCGTCCGTTGGCTGTTGGCTCTGATCTCGTGTCACCGGTCAGATGCGTGCGCGATCTTGGTATTTTCATTGATGGTGACCTGACAATGCGTACCCAAGTCAGTCAGACATGTTCGAAGTGTTTTGCTTTTGCTGCCCTTCGACAACTACGAAGCATACGACGATCTGTGTCAAACGATGTGATGCAGTCGCTCATCGTGGCGCTGGTGTTTTCCAGGCTTGACTACGGCTCCGCAACTCTTGCCGGCCTTCCGAAGCAACTCATGGACAAGCTTCAGCCACTACACGGCTGATCTTCAAAGCTTGTTGTCGGGACCACACTCAGCCGTTACTGTGCAGATTCACTGGCTTGGATGCCAGAACATGTTTTGTTCCAGCTAGCAGTGCTAGTGTATCGCTGCCTCCATGGCTCTGCACCTGGCTACCTGGCTTCAGATCTTCAGCACATGTCACGCCTCAGTGCACGTCGACGACTGTGCTCTTCGACTACATCAGCGCTGGTCGCTCCACGCACTGTGCGTTTTACCATTGGCAATCGCACCTTTCCAGCGAATGCAGTGCAATTGCCACATCGGTCTGGAACAGTTTGCTGGAGTCAGTCCGGTCATCGCCGTCGTTGCAAGTTTTCCACAGCAGACTGAAAACCGAACTTTTTGCCCGGTCTTACATACATGACTAAGAACGTCTCATTGCGCTGACTACTAT
>Ga0209454_1003128_pt1 | contig 11680 bp, 7 predicted proteins | sample WorMetHERISLAND1_2_FD_187400 | JGI IMG/M metagenome (GOLD analysis project Ga0209454, IMG submission 187400) | Marine gutless worms symbiont microbial communities from Max Planck institute for Marine Microbiology, Germany - Olavius geniculatus... | ecosystem: Host-associated > Annelida >...
GAGTTAGCCGGTGTAGCCCGATGAAACTTTGGCACTTGACGTGTCTCTAGGTCGGGGTGTTAACGCAGGTACAACATTTGGGGGCACCGCCCCCCCTTAAAATTTGGCAGGGCAAAAAAACGTTCAAAATTTAGTACGTTTAATGACAACTTTCGAGTTTGACCGCAAATATCTCTGGAATGGATAAAGATATTGACAAGAGGTAAACGGCGTTATCAAATACGGTTAATTGGGCGTTGGACACAAAAAAAATGCGTGAAATTCCGTCCACTACAAACCAAGTTATAAGCGCTCATGTTGACCTACCCTAAGTCGCATTTTTCGGAAGACCATATTTCGGCCCCTAGGGGGTGCTGTGCCCCCAAATTTTTACACGTGCTAGAAAATGACCAAGTCTTACTAGCACAGCCCCCCACCGGGGACGGGGGCTTCCCTTACAATTTTTTTGAAAGGAATGTCAAAAATTGGCCTAAAATGCAATAAAGGACTGCTTATAACTTCGGAGTTGGGGGGTGTAGCCGGTCGAAACTTTGGCACTTGACGTGTCTCTAGGTGGGGGTGTTAACGCAAGTACAACTTTTGAGGGCACCGCCCCCCTTAACATTTGGGAGGGCAAAACACGTGCAAAAATTGGTGCGATTTACGACAACTTTCAAGTTTGAGCGCAAATATCTCTGGAAGCGATGAAGACAGCGACAAAATCTAAACAGCATTGACGAGCACGATCTTTTGTGCATTGAACACAAAAAAAATTGTGAAATTCGGTCCACTACGAACAAAGTTATAAGCGCTCATGTTGACCTACCCTAAGTCGACAATGTGCATTCAGCGTATGCCAATGCATTTGAGTTTGGACCACGTGGCTTTGATGCCGGGGAAATTCTCCCCCCCTTTTTACCCCTCCTTTCCTAATTTTCCCCAATCGGAATTAGGGCGCCGGGCGGACTCACGTTGGGCTTTGCCCCAAATTTCTAGTTTATTTTTTTCCACTCGCGAAATCTCCAAGATGTGTGGGCCGACCGGCGTGAAATTTTGCACGATGGTCAGCAATAGGCCCTATTTTATAATGCCGGTCCAAAATTTTGGGGGGCACACCCCAAAAAAATTTCAGGGGCCAAAAACATGCAAAATTTGGCCCGATTTCAAAGTTTTCAAAGGACTTCAAAGTTCGGCGGTGAATATCTTCGAAACGGATGAAGATATTCAAAATCGGATAGACATTCCGTCTATCGCGATTCCTCCTGCGTTAGGCGAAACAAGTCCGGTGAAGTTTGGTCCAGTGACCTTGAAGATCTCGATGTTGAATCGTACCCACCTAAAGTGCATATTTCAGAAGAACATATTTCGGCCCCTAGTGGGTGCTGCACCCCCAAATTTTTACACGCGCTAGAGAATGACCAAGTCTTACTAGCACACCCCCCACCGGGGACGGCAGCCCCCCTTACAACTTTTTTCAAAGGGGGGTCAAAAATTGGCTTAAAATGTAGTGTATTAGATGAAGGATCTTTGGAGCCAAAGAGAGTAGCTTCGTGAGACTTTGCCACGTGACGTGCTGCTAGATGGGGGTGATAACGCGTGTACAACTTTTAGGGGGCACTGCCCCCTTAAAATTTGGGAGTGCAAAAAACGCGCAAAATTTAGTACGTTTAATGACAACTTTCGAGTTTGACTGCAAATATCTCTGGAATGGATAAAGATATCGACATGAGGTAAACGGCGTTATCAAATACGATTAATTGGGCGTTGGACAAAAAAATTGTGTAAACTTCAGTCGACTAACATCAGAGATTATGCGGCTAATGTTTACCCACCAAAATCATTTTTCGGAAGGCCATATTTTGGCCCCTAAGGGGTGCTGCGTTCCGAAATTTTTACACACGCTAGAGAATGACCAAGTCTTACTAGCGCACCCCCCACCGGGAACGGGGGCCCCCCTTACAATTTTTTTTCAAAGGGGGGTCAAAAATTAGCTTAAAATGCAATAAAGGAACGCTTATAACTTCGGAGTTAGGGGGTGTAGCCCGACGAAACTTTGGCACTTGACGCGGCTCTAGGTGGGGGTGTTAATGCAAATACAACTTTTGGGGGCAGGGCCCCCCTTTAAATTTGGGAGGGCAAAAAACGTGCAAAAATTGGTGCGATTTACGACAACTTTCGAGTTTGAGTGCAAATATCTCTGGAACCGATGAAGATAGCGACAAAATCTAAACGGCGTTGATGAGAACAATCCTTTCTGCTTTGAACAAAAAATTTTTTGTGAAATTCCGTCCACTATGAACAAAGTTATAGGCGCTCATGTTGACCTACCCTAAGTCGACAATGCGCGTTCGGCGTATGCCAATGCATTTGAGTTCGGGCCACGTGACTTCGATGCCGGGGAAATTTTACCCCCCCCCAATTTCCCCCAATCGGACTTAGGGCGCCGTGCGGACTCACGTTGGGCTTTGCCCCAAATTTCTAGTTCTTTTTATTCCAATGCTAGATCTCCGAGCTTCGTCAGTTGATCGGTGTGAAATTTTGCACGGGGATCAGTAGTATGGCAGATTTTATAAAGCCAGTCCAAAATTTTTTGGGGACACTCCCCACAGAATTTTAGGAGCCAAAAACATGCAAAATTTGGCTTGATTTTGGACGACTTCAAACTTCAACAGCTAATATTTTTGGAACGGATAAAGTTGTTCAAAATTGGACAATTACCTGATTGACAGCATTTCTTTCCGTGTCCGGTAAAGAAGTCCAATGAACTTGGTCCAGTAACCCCGGACATCTGAAGGTCAAATCGTACCCACCCAAAGTGCGTTTTTTGGAAAACCATATTTTGGCTTTGAGAGGTGCTGCACCCCCAAATTTTTACACGCCTGAGAGATGACCAAGTCTTGCTAGCGCACCCCCATCGGGACTGGGGTCTCACTTTCAACTTTTGTAAAGGGGGTCACAAATTGGCTTAAAATGTAGCGTATTAGCCGCGATAACTTTTGAGCCATGGGGAGTAGCCTCATATTTTAACTTGTCACGTGACGTGCTGCTAGGCAGGGATGATAATGCGGGTACAACTTTCGGGGGGGCACCATCCCCTTAAAATTTGGGAGGGCGAAAACATCTAAAAGTCGGTGCAATTCATGACAGCTTTCGACTTTGACCGCAAATATCTTTAGAACGGATGCAGCAATGAACAGGTGGTAAATGACATTATCATCTACGATCTTTCTTGCACTGAACAAAAAAATTGGTGGATGTTGGTCCGCTAACACCAGAGATTATGAGGCTAATGTTCACCCACCTTTAGTCGGCACTGCGCCTTTTGCAGAGGCTAATGCATTGGAGTTTGGGCCAAGTAATATTGCTGCCGGGGGAGTTTCTACCCTCTAAATTTTTTCCCTAATCGGACTGTATGTAACATAATTAGCCAAGTTGGACTTTGACCAGCAGCCTGCCGTGTCAATGCCCAGTTCGTGGCCATGGCCAGGCCATGGCCAGGGCGATGCTGACATACACCTTGGCCAAGCTACATGCACTGATTCACTATGATGTCACTCCTCCCAGACTCGTGAGAAAGTGTGGCGTCGTCAACTCGTGTTCAGTCGGCAACAAGTCGGCGCATTTGAACCAGACGATCGTCGACTAACAACTCGATTTACTGCTGATTACTGAGACATGGCATAAAGATATTGAGCTTGTCTCGGTGAAACGTGTGATGCCAATGGGATTGAGATGTGTGGAAGCTGCCAGGCCACTGTCGTCGCGAGATGTGCATTCACTGGAGCTGCGTAACCATGGTGGCATTGCGCTGAGCCGACCGACAATGCAGAACACACCCTCGATGTCGTCATCTCGCATGCCAGCACCAACGTTCGCCAGCTGGATGACTGCTGCTGTGATGTCTGGTGACGGACGCAGACTGCACTTGAGACTGACAAGTGCGTGATCGGACACGAAGCTGCCGACAGGTAGCGAATGTCGGTGTCAGCACATGAGGTGACAACGTCGAGGGTGTCTTTTGCGCCGTCGGTTGGCTCACTGACGTGCTGGACGTTGCTAATTACTAGTTCCATTCATTGCACTTTTGATCAACATGTCACTGGCCGTGGGAAGTTTTCCTAAAATTCAAACATGCTCTCGTCACTTTACTTCTAAATAAAGGTAGCCCAGATAGCAGTCAGCTAAAAATTTATCAGCCCGAGTCAAACCTGCCCTTTATGTCCAAGCTTCTGCAAAAGGTGATACAGAAGTAGCTGCAGCACTATCGCAGGCGCGCGGCAGCACATCGAGCGTGTTTGAGGTTGTTACAGTTAACGTGCTACATAAATTACATACTTATTTACGTACTTATGGCGTCGGGCGGACTCAACGTTGGGCTTTGCTTCAAATTTTTAGTTCTAGAAGTTGTGCTTTTGCAGGTGGTGGATTTTTTGGCCAGAATGTTGAGATCTTCATAGGAGATGACGATGATCGTCAAGGCACGCCATGTGCTTACGGGCCGACGTCTGATCGCCAGTCGGAGTACACCATTCACTGCTTCAGTGGCGCTATGTCAGGCCGAGTCGTGACGATACAGAACAGATTCACTGGCAGTCTCAAACTCTGTGATGTCCAAGTTTTTGGTGACTACGTTAATTGTTTCTGCTGTTAATTACGTGATCTTTCATTTTTTGTTTTTTTTTTGGTTTTGTCTGTTATGAAGTGTTAGGCTTATTTTCTAGTCCAGTTTATGTCTAGTGTTAAGCATTCTTTGAAAAAAAAAGAATTTTCTGGCTGCACATGAGTTCTAGGACAGCATAGAATCGGAATATTCGCTTTTGTTGTGCTGCACTGTTGTTGTCACAGTGGTTATTTTGAAGTTTTTGATGCGTGCAATTAGTTGATTTGAGATGAACATAATAATCACAATGTCACATTTCACTTCAAAGAGCTCAGATAAACATCATCATTGTACATTGTGTTCGAATAAAGGACCTGCAGTTTTCCTTGAATAACTTTCACAAATTTAAACATTTTTACAACTTTTGGCACACGCTATACTGATGAAACCTTTTACTAAAGACGTGTATAATGTTCACCTGTGCACTTTGAAGTGAACTGTGACATATTATGATTATTGTGTGCACCGGTGATATTACCTGAGATTGTTTACTTACTATAACAGGTTACCTGTGGTGTATTGTGATCATTATGTTTGCTTGTGATGGTGTTTACGTGTGCACTGCAGAGTGTGACGATGGGTTCTTTGGCAGCGGTTGTGTGATGAATTGTCAATGTGACATGAACGATCTTTGTGCCAAGGACACTGGAGCCTGCCCAGGCCTGTGTGCTGCTGGCTTCAATGGCACCAACTGCCAGACAGGTTATGAATATTCATATCATTTATATTTACTCACTGCTTCATAGCATCTGCTTATATGTGAATTTGTGAAACATCGTGTTCAGAACACCATGGAAGTAGGCATTTTGAAGTAGACATTCTCTCTCCATGTCCAGTGACTTCTTCTCCACAGCAGGCAAGATTTGGTTTTGATTTTGGTGCTTTATGAATTAATTCACCAATTTACTTACTTACTCATGGTGGTGCTGTGGCACTCGTGCGTCTTGATGAGCTGTTGAATGTAACGAGATGCAATTTGACACGGAAACTTGTGTGGAAGTTGTGTTGGTGGTATTAGTGCAAGAAATTTCCTGGAAAGGCACATCGCTGAGATGGCCACAGGTGTCATATGGGATGACGCAATGCTACATGCCACTAGAGGCGGGTAAAAATGCCCCCTTAACTCCAGCCAAGCAGGTACTCGATTTACCTACCCTCAAGGGATGGAAGGCTGAGTTGACGTTGGTGTTGGTAAGGTACTGAGATGGTTTAGCTCAGTACCTTACCAACACCAACGTCAACTGATGATCGTAAGTCGAGCAGCATCGTAATTGTTACGGCACGAAGCCACTCTACTTACTTACTGAGTCGTTGTATGCTGCAGAGTGCTCGCTGGGTCAGTTTGGTGCCAGCTGTTGGCATCGCTGTCACTGCATGTACGATGAGCCGTGTGACGTCGTTGATGGCACGTGTGCTACTGGCTGTGCTGAACGCTGGCTTGGAGCCAACTGTCAGACCGGTCTGTACGCCAAGTTCTTAGGTGCGGTTTTTCCATGCACATTTGATGGCCGATCAAATTGATCTGATCAACTTTGGTACTTGATCTGAGATCATCTCAATAACCGTTTTTCTATCGCCAATTAGCGACTGATCGTCCATTAAATCTCTCATCAACTTGATGACCGAATATTGGTGGATCAAGTCAGATAATTGACGATTAAACGTGGCGATCTGCATTTCGTTGCTTATTCGCAACAGAAACATCGCTTCATGTCGCCGGCCAGAATGGCAATTCACGCATTAAAATAAAGTTCCAGGCATGTGCATAGTGTTTTGTGGAGAAATAAAATGGATTGATGCTCCAGTATAATTTGATTTGCGGTAGAACGTATTTTTGACAGCAGACGTATCGTTGATATCGTTGCTATGACGACGTTTACTGCCTATAGCGTCCACTCGCAGCGCATGCCCATTAGCGCAACACCGCAAATTGAGGTCACTCTCAGCCAATCAGATTGGCATAAAGTAGGCTCGGTTAATGGCGGATCAGCTAATCGCTGATCACGTAATTGGAGATCGGAAATGCATGGAAAAACGAAACACAGTTGATCCACGATCAATTCTGAACATCAAGTTAATCGGAGATCAGTAAATCGGAGATCAAATTTGATTTGATTGGCGATGGAAAAACTGGCCCTTAGCAATTTACACTGAGTAGGCAATTAGCTAAATAATTACTTAAGAAAATTGGTGCCATTTCAGCAGTTAATCACCGTGCCCCACCCCCGATATCAGCGCTCGAAGAAAAACGTTTTTTAGCAGTCAGACGAAGGCTTATGCCATTTATTAGTCGTTATGGTAATGAATCTAATGCGACATTTTGTTAATCTATAGTTGACCAAATTATTTGACTGTCGAATTATGGAACACGTTAATCATTACTTGATTTCTTTGTTAGTTTGTTTACCACAACAGCCAGTGTTATAATATTTAACAACAAATTTGATTATTGGGGTATTGATTTTTAATTGGCTAATACAGATTTGACTATCAGAAGCAGTAAAAAAACTGAAAGTAACATCTTTACTGCTTGATAATCTGCAATTGTTACTTTGCATTTTTGTTAAGTTGTTCTTCTGTTCTCAAGTTACTCAAGCTGAGTTTCAATTTCATAAATTTTTTAATACAAACTTTTTTGATTACAAGTAGCTATTGCTGCCTTTATGCACATGTGTGTTTATTATCTTACCTTTATTCTCGTCTGGTGTTGGTGTGATTTGATTCTCGATAGAATCCTGGAACGGATTGGGGCGCTGACTGGTCTCCTTAACTGGGAAGTACAGAGAGAGAGGGTAGCTTACTTGTTTCGATGTTATTCTTGCAGCAATACCACATCTGAAGTATCCGCCTACGCTGCAAGCTCCACGCACGACGGCCTCCGAGATGACGATCATGTGGCCTTCGTGGTCCGCTCACATCGACCCATCCATCTCTCTCCGCTACCAGGTTGGACAGCTTGTACACAGAAGTCGGGGAATTTAAAATTCAAATTTTCCATGCTCGGAAAGTCTCAGCATCAGGTCTACAGGGTTCCTGCCTCCTGGAAAGGCCTAGATTTTTTTTCTTGATAATTCCAGTACCTGGAAATTCCTAGAAAATTACTTTGGTTTTTGGAAAGTCCTGGAAATTAAAGCTTAATGTCCTGGGAAGTCCTGGAAAAGTATTCTTCGAAGTCATGCTTTTTTCATAGGTTTAAATGGAAGTAATTTTTTTCTGCTCGCTTTGCTCGCAGATTACTTGTAGCTTTTTATACTTTTGAATTTATGGTACCAGTATGTTATATTTAAACATTTGTGGGCTGTGAAAAAGTCTTGGAAAATTTTTCGTGTGAGTCCTGGAAAAGTCTTGGATTTTTTTGTCACTAAAAGAGTGGGAACCCTGAGTCTGGGTAATTGAAAGGCATAGAAAATAAACCAAGTGTTTGCTGGATCTGAGTTACTTTCCAGACCCACTTCTCTCAGACTAAGTACGTATTCTCCACATTTACAATAGACACTTAGTAGTTGATTTGGTATATGTACAATTGTACATATGGTTCAAACGATACTAGCATTGGGGTATTGCATATTGCCCAATATTCGCAAATACTGGTGGTGTAGTTGTTGGGCGTTATTTTTCTGGGCTGTGTCACCCAATATCTGTATCGCTCACCGATTTCTAAGTGCTCGCTGGCGGCCCACTGCTGTCCGAGTGCCGATCATACAGCAGATAGCAGCACGTAAATAACCACTTTTTAGAAGGGTACCCCTCTTTGATACTCGTTTGCGCAACCCTCCTTGATCCTAGAGGGTTCGGAATTGGACTGATAAAATCTACATTCAATGCTGGAAATTTCGTATGCAGGTTGTTTTGGTCTATTTTCAGCCATTTTGGCCCAATTCACTCTTGAAATGCGTGACAGCCTGAAATCACGAAAAATTTACTAAAACCCCATATTATGGGGGTTCAAGGTCATTCAAGGTCATCATAGTTGACATTTCTAAGAAGCTTGTCACCAGTGCTTGTGATGATAAGCAGCATGTCTGTGCCTATCTGCAACCAGTTTTACAGTAGACAAGCCAATAGCGGTAATATAACACTTTTTAAGGGGGTGCCTCACTGTCACTCCCTCATTCGGGGGTACCCCCTTCACCCAGCAGCATGAAATTTTGTGACAAAATACTAAAGACTCTAGGCTATCATGTGGTAAAAAACCTGAAGTTCTATCTCACCAGGTCCTGGATTGGTATTGGGTCGTGACGGACAGACAGACAGAATTACCATAGCTAATACGTGCTATAGAGCTGCTAGCTCTGACGCGTAAAAACGAAAGCGACAGACTATTATGTGTCACTTTGGCTCTGGTGTGGGAGGCTGCTATTGTTATGAACATGAGTCCACTAGAGTGAGTGGGTCAGATTGGCATGGTCGTTGGTCGGTCGGTCGCCACCGTCAGTCCAGTGTTTAATTACCGGTGTCAGGTTACACAGTCGACATTTACAATGAGCTGTGGATAGAATGTTGTTGATTTAATTTCACACTTGGACATCATTTGTTGATCTAGCCCATAGCAGGCACGTCTTGGTTACCAGGATCAAATCTCTTATTCCTGGTATACAGAGTCATGGCGCGGGCAATGAGGGCTGAGAGGCAATGGACAGAGAATGAAAGACATCGCTGGGTCAGATGGTGGGTTGACCAAACAGATCCTAACCCTGATTAGTTAACACTGTTTGGATAGCATGGTTAGCACAAAACACTTTACTTCTCATGTCTAGCTCTTGAAGGACACGTGGTAGGAAGCCAATATCGGTATTGGCATTGGGTATTGGTATCATCAGGACCCATTAATATTGGGTATTGGCCAGCTGTTTGGTATCATTTTAACCCTAAATGTGCATGAAAGTTTGACTTATTTGATATCAACTCAATTACACAATCCTGGAAAGACATGGAACACAGTGGCCACAGGTTTTTGAAAGTTTTTTCCATACCCTGGAAAGTTCTTGAAAACAAGTTTGGATCCTGAAAGTTTTGGAATTTGATGTCAGAAGGTCTTGGAAGTCTTAGAATTTCAGTTGTTCAAAATCATCGTGATTCCAGTGTGAAAATTTTTTCACGTGATGCCAGAAGTGTGTGGAGATGACATGGAATGGTAAAATATTGTGGAAATGCATCTGGAAAAGGTACTGAGTACTTGAAAGTGCTTGAAAAGTTTTGGTTTCCTGCAAACTTTGGCCTTTTGATGGAACATGGACATAAATGGTTTTAGAAAGTTTTGGAAAACATACATTTGAAGGGTGCTAGAAGTGATTGTTGCGTACGGACCGTGCAGGTGGAGTTCAAGCTGAGCGATTACCATGCTGGGAATGAGAGCGGCGTCTGGAGACCTGGGCCTCTGATTGAACACACGGCCTCCTATTCACAGCAGGTAGCAACAGTACTGGACCTGCGACGCAATTCATTCTACGAGTTCCGTGTTCTGCCGATACTGCGCGTCGGTGAACAGGATGTTCGGGGAACGGTCAGCCCACAGAGCGGACCATTTCGAACCAAGTGTCATGGTGATTGTCTCTTTTTGCTGGATCCATCTATCTGTCTTGTTGTGTTACTGGATTGATTGATTCTGGGCTGTAAAATACATCAAGTAATGGAACTAATTTGTTGATATTTCAGCAATTATTGCTGTTTTGCTTGGAACAATAGTTGTTTGCTGTTTGATGTTTCAGCCTTTGAGTTTAGTTTGATTTATTGAGATGTAGTTTGTGCTGGAAAACTGGGGGACAGGAACTGCCAGAACTAGGACTGCGATAAACGAAGCTGAGATGCAAGAAACAAGGAGCCACTGGTTGTGAAGCTAAAGATAAAGGTGGCATTGATAGGGAATGCATCACAGAGCTATGGAGCATCACCTGCCATATGGGATCACACTGTTAGCTGCCACCCGTTGCAGGTGAACGCACCCAGCTACACAGGTTGGTACTCAGTTGTGCGGCTTTTAGCATAGATTCTGCATTTGTGTCTGCTGCTGATGCATTGCTGCTGCTGGTTGTGGGTGCAGTTCCTGAACGTCCAAACATCACAAACGTTTACACTTGGCTGAGTGACGACCAACAGAGCCCACACCCAGTTATCTACGTCGAATGGACTGTAAGTAACAGCTTGACTCGGTCTCTGCTTTTAATGTGTCAAAGCAGCTACTGCTTTAGCGCGTCTTAGCTATCACAATTCTGTCTGTCCGTCCGTCCGTCCGTCTGTCTGTCTGTCTGTCTATCTATCACACGTGTAGATCAGTAAAAACGGTGCAAGATAGGATTACCAAACCCTTACCGTCGGCTGCCTGGAAGACTCTAGTTTCAGGAACCGTAAATTTTTTCCATAAATTCAGCCAATAGATTGCTGTATCTCAATAACGGTGCGAGATAGGGCCTAGACTACTATTAATAACTAATAGGAAGTCGTACACTAGCTCTCGATTGCCACCGAATTCAATGACCCTGGACGAGCTTGAATGCTAAAATAGGGGCTTTTACTGATTTTTTGGCGATTTTGGGCTGCGAGACACATTTCAAGAGCGAATTGCGCCGATACCAATTGAGATAGATGTGGACAAGCTGCATATGAAATTTTCAACATTGAACGTAGATTTCGATCGTCCAAGTCTCGATTTTTTTTAGGTTCAAGGAAACCTGCGCACAAGGGCATCAAAGAGCGGTACCCCTGAAAAAATCGTCATTTTACCGTTGTTGGCCAGTCTTTCGTGAAAACGGTTGCAGATAGGCATTGGCATGCTGCCTATCACAACAAGCACTAGTGACGAGCTTTTCAGTCGTATCAACATCGATGACTTTGAAAAACCCTGATCTTCCAAAATAAGAGTTTTTTTATTGATTTTTGCAATTTTCAGCTGCAGCGCACACTCCAAGAATGAACTGAGACGAAATGGCTGGAGATAGACTGACAGTTTGCAAACAGGAACTGCTATAGGCTTTTGCTCATCTCGCGAGCATTAGCTCAAATATTTTGTTTGCTTTTTATTTGCTATTTGTTTCTTGTCATAAT
>Ga0209454_1003129_pt1 | contig 11676 bp, 3 predicted proteins | sample WorMetHERISLAND1_2_FD_187400 | JGI IMG/M metagenome (GOLD analysis project Ga0209454, IMG submission 187400) | Marine gutless worms symbiont microbial communities from Max Planck institute for Marine Microbiology, Germany - Olavius geniculatus... | ecosystem: Host-associated > Annelida >...
TTTCAACACAGTAGCAATGTATTTGATAGGAAAGATCATCCAAGACCATTTATATGGTAGATGAGCCTCTTTCGCAGTACGTTTTAAAACGTTGAATGAGAAAACGGTAAACAAGCTACTTGGGAACTTTTAGAAGAAATAGTTCTTTACGAAGAATCTAAAAATACGGTTTTATTGGCGTAACTATGGTTTAAAAATTATTAATTAGACTTTGATAAAGTTATAGCGAAGCGTGGGTGAAGATTTTAACGTTATTTCCTATAGATGGATTTCTTACGGGCGGGGCCTACCTTTGGTGCTCGAGAAAGCTGGGCGGCTGGCAGCGATCCAAGTATGTGCAGCAACTCCAGGCTCACGCCTCGGTCATTGATAAACAACGTATTCATACGCGAGTTCTAGCGAAAATGTAAACATTTGGTAGATTTTTGATATTAAAAGTTCAATTTCTTAAAATATAGACATTGTAAAAATATGCGGATACCCGCAAACTGTTTATCGGAAGACAAGGTTTCTATCGATACGTGACATTATGCACCTCAACGCATTTTGGGTAAGTTTTCGTGATATTTGTGTGTCAGTGGGGGTTTTTACGGCTAACTTTTTCGGACATACTAAAATGCTTGCTAGACGAAATTAGGTTCTAGCTAGAAGGACGCAAATAATGGCATCTTATTGCTATATGTCCGTACTAGCTATAGTATTGATGGTTTTTATGTGGACAGAGTTTTTACGGTGATTTTTAAAGATTTTTATTTGGCAAGTTTTTGACTAGGCGGAAGCTGACAGAAAACGCGACTATGGTACGAAATAATAATAATAATAGGACGCAGGCTTTATAGCTGGAGACTATAAAATGATTTTAATGTGTTACCAGAAATGTGTTACAGTAGTAACCTTGGCCGTATCTGTCACCGTTTCCGAGATATGGCCAGTTTTCCGTTGAAAAACGCACATGTTAACCTTTCCTCCATTCAACCCTTAATTTGAAAATGTTCTTCTTGCAATAGGTGGTTGAAACTTTGTTTGCCCGAGTTTAACACACACGGCTAATTATTCATGTAAAAAGTTTTCCCCTGTGATCTAAAGTTTAACCGCAATACATTCGTGACAGACGGACAGACGGACGCAATCATGCCAATAAATTGATTGTTACTTTAGTACGGTCGACTAAAAATTATGTTTGATAGAAAACAAAATCGCAAAAGAAATCTCGTTTCACTTGCATCAGAATTTTCCCGTGAGACTAAAAATGCGCCAAAGTCTGAAAATCATTTTTGACCGGGCTCCCTCAGGCCCTGATACCGTGCACGGGGGAAGCACACGATGATCCCCATTTTACCCCATTACTGTTCTCGACCTCTTGCCTTTTTTCCCTTGAAAAATTTTCTGCGGGTGCCTATGATTAGACTCATGCCTCAATTTGCACATTAGATAGTGCCGAGCGTTTTCGAAGGTGTGTGAGGGATTAGCTAGCTTGCCGTGGATATGATATTTCCCATCCATATCCATATCCTAAGATTTTTCATGGATGTCCATAGATATATCCATATCCACAGACGTATATCCTGCGTACTTGTAGCCGCCAAAAATTCACAAAATACACAATCGCAAGAGCGTCTATCCCCCCCAAAAAAACATGATATTTCTTTCTGAAAATTGTTTAAAATACGTAAAAGTACAAACAAACACATATTTGCATTGAAATATGAGGTTAGTTGAATATTTCCCAACTTTCGCTTAATTTCACTGCTTCTGTTTTTGACTAACATCTAGGTCGAGCCTTAGGCACGATATGTCGTCTGTCTGTCGTCTGTCTGTACGTAATGCACGTATTGTAGCTAAACGGTACGCGATAGGGGTCGGCGATGGTACCGTTGGATAAAACGGTAACGACGTCCTGTAGGCTGTCAAAAGCAACCATGTTTCTATCTGAAGCGGTTTGGCTGCAATTTTGAATGCAGTGTTGCTGCTTGCAGCCGTCACTCACGTTCGCCGAATTGCTGTATCGTATCCTAATTTTGATTCTAGCATTCGATATAGCAGCGTCACCACAGTGTGTATAGGACTGCAGTCACTCTGGGACTTTCCACCACTGGAAGTCGGACGTTGGCCTTCGGATAGGCGGTACGGTCGTTCCACCCCAGCAACAGCTAGGATTCTTGTTTTCCAAGAAGTAGATTACATTCATGTACATGTACGTCCAGGGTAAAGTGGACGCTTTTGAAGCACACTTGGTTTGTACTTTCTAGTTTCTACTAGTATATTAAATACGCTATTAAGCAACAAATCCAACCAACAACATTAAAGCACTGAAGATTAATATCTGTTGCTGCTATAGTACTAATACATTAATTTAGGCTAACTAAATAATGACGTGCTTATGCCACTGATTATTCATTTGACTCAATAACATAAAAACAAGAAAATGAAAAGTATAAACGACAGACAGGGAAATATTATACAAAGACTAAGCAAGCACATAAAAATTGAATTTAATTAGCAGGTGCGTTAGCATAATACATATATCCATGGATATATCCATGGATATAGCCTATCCATATCCATGGATATCCATATCCACGACAAGCCTGAGAATTAGTGAAGATACTTGTGGGCCTAATATATCTGCTAACAGCTAGATAAATACAGTCCAGAGAAGCAGAGAATCTAGCTTTTGACGATATAAGCCTTGTTTGCGTCGGCGGTACGGGAAAATGTCGAAGACTGCTCAAACAAGTATGTAGCCCAGAGCAGCCATTGAGCAGACGACTATGCGCGCTAGGCTATTTCTGCGGCAGGTGAGCTTTTCGTTTAGGGGCGTCATTTACGGGGGGCTGGAGGGGTCTATACGGACCCCCCAAGAATTTATGATTTTAATTTTGTCCCTGTAAATCGTATCTTTAAAACATTGTCACTGCGGCAAAAAAAAAACAACACATTATGTAGACTGAGACGCCCAAGAATTACTGAGACCCCCCAACGATTTGCTGAAATGACGCCACTGTTTTAGTTATAGATGGATGGGCTAATACAACTATCATACGGTAGGCTATGATCATTATAATTAGCCTAATGTAGGCCTAACGACCTAATTCACACCTACGACGCCGACGTGACGCGACTCAACTCACAGTCGAGTTGAATTGAGTCGCGTCGGCGTCGTTGGTGTCAGTTGGCCGCCACTATTGCACTGTTCATCAGGTTTTCCACGAATGTTTTTACATGGGAAAAATCATGTAACTCCGTAAATCACAAAATTTCCACGCTGATTTTTGTCATATAGCTTATCATCCGACTTTAAATAAGCTGATCGTTTAGCCTACAGGCCTAGACCTAGATAAGAGAACCAAGTCGATAATAGCCTTTTTGCTTCTGACAACAAGGACTGCTGACGAGCTTTCCGAGGATATTAACATTGATGAACTTGAACGACTTTGAATCCCCCAAAATGTTGTTTTGGTGATTTTTTGCGACTGGTGGCTGCGGCGCACATTTTAAGAGTAAAATGCATCGAAACGGCTGGACATAGACCAAGACAATCTGCGTATGAAATTTTCATTATTAGCCTCTATGCAATCGTTTTCACACTAACGATTCAATAGCTGCAGTAAAATAACAACTTTCAGGCGGGTACCGTACCCGTCTTTGACGCCATCGTTTGAGGGGAATCCCTTCACCCAGCGGTTGCACAAAATTTTGTCAAAAAAACTAGAGTCCTTGTGGTAGCGACAGTGAAGATTTCCTGATAATAGCTTGCTCCGATTTGACTGATCCACCCTTGTGAGAGACAGACGGACAGGCGGAAATGCGATAGCATATGCGCACTATTTAGCAAATATTCGATAAGCGGCATAAGCATATCGTAAGTCACGGACCTAAAGTTCCGTAATCGAAAAGATACAGCGGGCTGCGCCTCATCCGGAGTGTGATAAGTCTCTTAGCTGCAACCTTTCATAAATGCTTGCTTCCCACACAGTCTTTTGCTTTTCTTTTTTTCGTGTATTTCCAGGGAACTAGCCTAAATCCAGGTAGGAATCTGGAACCCTATAAGCTTCTCAGTGTGATCCGGGACCTCAGAACCACTGGGAAGCTTACCGTGCAGGAAAAAGAAGACAATCAATTTGAGCTAATGCTCACGAGACGCGCGAAAACCTATAGCAGTTCCTGTTCGCAAACTGTCAGTCTAACTCCAGTCATTTCGTCGCAGTTCATTCTTTGTGTGCACTGCAGCCGAAAATCGCAAAAATCAATAAAAAAAACCTTTTATTTTGGAAGTTCAGGGTCTTTCAAAGTCATCGATGTTGATAAAAAGCTCGTCACTAGTGCTTATGTGATAGGCAGCATGCCCATGGTGATCTGCAGCCATTTACACGAAGGACTGGCCAACAACGGTAAAATAATGACTTTTTCTGGGGTACCGCTCTTTGATACCCTCGTGCGCAGGTTTCCTTGAACCTAGAAAATCGAGACTTGGACGGTCAAAGTCTACGTTCAATGTTGTAAATTTCATATGCAGCTTGTCCATGTCATTGATTTCGGCGCAATTCGCTCTTGAAATGTATCTCCTAGCCAGAAATCGCCACAAAATCCATAAATACCCCTATTTTGGCGTTCAAGGTCATTGAATTCGGTGCCAATCGGAAGCCAGTGTACGACTTCCTATTAGTCAACATTAGTCAGTCAGTCAACAGTAAGCTAGGCCCTATCTCGCACCGTTACTGAGATACAGCGACTTACTGGCTAAAAATCGCAAATTTTTCCTACCCCCTCTCATTTAGCACCCTCCTTCGGGGTGACCGCTTTGAATTTATGGAAAAGCTTTACGAATCCTGAAACTAGTCTTCGAGGCAGCTGATGGTGAAGATTAGGTGATCCTATCTTGCACCGTTTTTGACTGATCCACCCGTGTGACCGACAGACAGACAGACAGAATTGCGATGGCTAAGATGCGCTAAAGCAGTAGCTGCTTTCGTGCGTAAAAAGGAAATAGAGGGCAACTGGATTCTAGACCATGCACATGGAATAATGGAATAAGAACCATCGATCTAAGCACCATCAAAAGCATTCAGTAAACTCCATTCAACTATCTTCACTGTTGGAACAGATTGATTTGTAATCGTTGTGCCACTTTACCAACTGCAGGCAAAATGACTGAGCTTAGTTTAAGCATAGTGTGGAGGCAGCTTTGCTTTGCCCATGCACAGGTCACAGTATAGTACCACACTGCATTTCTAAAGTTTCTGTTCTCAATTACTTTTACAGCTGGCAATGATTAAATATTTTAATAGTTAAGTTCAGAAAAAAAACTATTAATTAATCGTTAATTTTGATTTGAAGCTAACAGCGGTAAATGCATTTTGTTGTATAGCAATTTTTTTCTGTTATTACCAGTAGGTATAAGGTCTCAGAGATATTGCTGACAAAATGTGTTTTCTTAACTCAGTCTTGTACACGAACAGTCAGTCAACAGTTGACAGAGTAAAAGACCGACTTTTCCTGTAAAAGCAGACGACTGACATGATATCAGGGGCTGGTCGTTATGTCATTTTATCTGTTTAATATGGCAATACTTTACTGATGCAGGCCTGCCAACTTGCCAAGTCACCTGCATTGAGCGAGTGACTACTGCAATATAACCTTATCACCCGCTCAACAATGCAAAATGAATTATTACCCACCAACGATGCATGTCTCCCATTTTGGTCCGAATTTTCTTTTATTGTTTAAGCTGCACTAAATTTGGTCATCCGAGTCTCATGAAAATAATTAAAATTGTTGCCAGCCCGCAGATGCCATATCGTAAGGCAAAATGCGCCAAATTCGATTTCAATTGGGGCTCTGCTTTCCTGATCCTAGCTAATTTTTCACAGCACTCCATCCTCTAGCTGGATTTAGAGGTTCTACTTCTAAGAAAAGAGAGGAGAGAAAAAGATATGGAAAAAGTCAGGTAGATAATGGGAAGAGAGAAGCAGGGGAAAAGAGGGAGAAAGGAGGTGGAAGAAACAAGCAGGTGGAGGGAAAACCACATGAAGGAAAAAAAGTGGAGAAAAAGGGATTATCATCCATTGTTGGTATGATAACTTGGCATCCCGGTAATGTGACTGAAATTTTAATGATTATAATTATTCAACTTTGAACACTTTAAACAATTAATTGTGTGAGTGATCATTAATTTCAGCATCTGCCACAATTATTACGCCTAATTTGCATGTCTATTTGTTTACTACCATGACGTAAGTGTAATATATCTGACTGTTGTACAGTACTTATTGCATTGTATAGCACCAATGTTTTAAAAGCTGACAGAGCTGTTGTCAAAAAAAGTCATATAATATCTAATCCAGGTTTACGTAGAAAATGTGCTGTGCATGTTGTGCTTCACACATTATTTTGCTAAAGAGACAAAAGAACAACATCAGTGAACAATGTCTGAGATACACAATCAACTAAATGTAATTAGCCATAGTGAATCTGCTAGAAACAAGAACATTACATCATCGATTACATGACCTGTGTTTACTGAGAACCAGTAGCATTGTGCGTTTAAAAAGTGGGCAGAAAGTTGACGTTTTCTGACACATGATATTATGGGTAGTATTGGATACTCAAACTTTCAATTTTACCCCTATTTTCCAAAAAATGGGGGGTTTCAATTACAAATTCTGTACATTTTCTGATGGGTATTTCATATGGTTAAGGCAAAATTTAGGCAGGGAGACAATTAACCCCCTGCCATAACACCAACGGTGAGAACAGTAAAGCAAGGGACTCAAACATGCTGCAAACTCACACGAAACCCTTGAAAACATATCTGTGTCTTCAATGACTAAATTCAGTAAAAAAGTTTACCAATGAATAGTGTTAAGTGAACAACCGAAACTAAGAAAGATCTGAACTAGCTTCTTATGGTACTTGCTGGATGAAGCTTTCCAAGGGAGACTGGTTAGGCCTCAGTAGGTCAAGTCACAGCAAACAAACAGACACATCTTGTGACATCCACTGGATCCACTCGTAATCAGGAGTTTATTACAAAGTAAATAAACTCATCAAAGAATTAACATGCATGCACCATAAACACAACCAATCAATGTGGCCTATTTACTGGTGAATTTATTTTGACAAGGCTAATATATCTAGCCAAGTTTTGAGACCTTTGCAGTAAGTAGATTACAAAAAACGAATTACAACAAACACTGCTGATGCAAACACAATATTAATGTTTTATTTTCAATTTTTGCTAATTAATTAATTTACTCATAATATTGATGATAAGTTAATGCAGGCACTTAAGCTCCTTGGCACAAAATCGAGATGTTTTTATGTACTGACACTATGTACGAGAGCTATCTCCAACAGAGATAATTTGTTATTGTTACTATCATACAGCATACAATCAAATTATCGACATCTAATATAAGTTTAGCAAAAACGGCTGCAAAAGCTGCATTTATGTCTTTAGCTACAGATATGTAAAAATTATAAATGCACATTATTTTCGGGTTTTATAACCAGAGAAACTCGCATATATCATACCAGTACTTAGGTATTAACTGTAAAATTACAAAAATCATCAAGCACTCTTTGTACAACCAATACTGAGAAGCACAATTTTTAAAAACCTGAAAACATCACACAAAACAGTGGTTAACACAGATGTCAGGCTCAACACAATCCATAACAAAACTGAACATCTAAAAACTAAATCACGCAATTGAAATCATGTAAGCCAACATTTATGAAACATATAAATCATTTTGCCATGTTAAATGTGAACATTTCACACACTTGCATTAACTGGTTGAAGTCACATAGGCCTACTGCAAACCGCTATCAAGTCAGTCACTCAATCTCCACAGTCCCTCCGGCAGCAGTTAATGTTTCTTTAATTTTCTCTGCATCCTCCTTTGAAATGTCAGATCGGACTACTTGTGGCGCAGATTCGACAAATTTTTTTGCTTGTACTAAGTTCATGCCTTCGACCATGCTCTTTATTTCTTTTATCACGGCTACTTTCTTTGCGTCGTCAAATTTAACCAACCGAACCGTGAACGTAGACTTCTCCTGTTTAGCGGGTTCATCTTCAGCCTCGTCCTCGGGCGCGGCGGCCGACTTGCCGGCTGGCATAGCCGCGAACGACATTGCAGGAACGTCAGGCAGCTTCAGTGTCTTCTTCAGCAGCTCGTTCAAGTCAGCTACTTCGACCAAAGTGAGCTCGGTTATCTCGTCGACAAGCTTCTGGATCTTTGCCGGGTACTTCTTCTCCTCGCCTTCGAAAGTCGGCGGCGGTATGACATCGGACGTCAGAAATCGACTGAACTGTGGAGGCACTGCACGCTGGCGCTGCAACGACCTCAGAATCACCGGGGTGTCCATCATCTTTGCACAACCGGCAAACGTCGTGCGAAGATTCCGTGTCATCTGACAGCCGATAATCCGTGAACAGCACTGCATCTCAGCTTTTTAAATCCACATTAACACTTTAAAACGTCAAACTTAACACACCTTTCACCAAACGGAAACAGTAACAACTCGAAGCAGAAACTGAAGGCCATAATGGCTAGTGCTGTGCTATCCGAGTAATTTAACACTCGAATACTTTAGTATTCTTTTAAAACCACTAAATAAAATTGTTATTAAAGTTAAAATTGAGATAAATCGGTAAAAATTAATAATTACTAATTATGCACTACATACTTCATACCGGTTTAAGCCTTTATTTTTACATGCTGAATTGCTGATGAGTGACTGATGACGCAGACGGTCGACTCGAGTTGATAGACTTACCCCAAATTTTACATTTTTAGCCGACCGTAGTTAAATAACGATTAAGCTACTGGTAACTGGTACATTTTTCGTCCGTCTGTCCGTGTGGCGTAGTTCGTAACGGATGTATTGTGGTTAAGCGTTAGCAATGTAGAGTAAAACTTTTTACAGAAATAATATTATTAACACTCTAGTGTCTTAAACCTGAGCATGCAAAATTTTAGCAAACTAATGCAAGGAAAACATTATCAAACTTGTGGTTAAATGACGGGAAAAGGGTAAAAAATTTAATGGAAAACTGGCCATATCTCGGAAACGGTACGTGGAAAATAGGGCCAAGGTTATACGCTCTTTGAGATGAAATAAAAATCATCGACCTTGTATAACCTTAAAAATCACTGACGCTAACAATCAGTTTAGTCGGCTATCTTAACGACAGCTGGGCTTTTTGTTAAATTTTGGTTTTAGGCTAGTCTCAGCGAAAGTCCTATCTCGAGTCGAGCCTCAAAATTTTTATCAGAAATCTATGAGCCATTTTGCGCATCACTACATTTACAAGTGCGCTAGTTGAATCATACCATATGTAATCACACGTGTCGTTTGTTTTTTTTGTAGTCACTTGATTAAAAGATCGGTAGGATGCTAGTGATTGTTGTTTTTCTTCCCATTTAGCTTTTCGTCAAATAAAGTCAATGTTGTTGACGAACGTAGGCCGAAAAACGAATGTCAAAGCCAAGAATATCTAACGTCTATGATCAAAGCGCTGGAGACTGGAGTCACACTCGAATACTTTAGGCCACGCCCATTCAGTAAAGCAAGTGAATGTATAGCCTAGCAGGCTAGCATCAATGCCGTCCACAGTATTACAGCCGTATCTAGTCTGCTTAGAGACTGTACAGCCAAAGCCTGCACTTTCAGGACCGGATTAGCGTGAAAGCAGAACCTTTGCACTTAGTGAGAGGGGTCATGCTAAACTATGCTGACGAGGCTCCCGAGGCGGGCGATGGTTATACGCCGAGGCGGGCGACGGCCGCGCGGCGGCGTTACTTAATGACTGAGCAGTTACTATAGATCGAGTAATGAAGGTGCTGCTAAGTGCCTATTGTGTCGTCTAGGCAGCTAGAGCTTCAGATATCAGATGCTCAATGTGCTTTTACTTATGGCTTGTAAGAGCACAGTAATAAGATTTTAGATAATTTGATTTAATAAAAGAAAAACATGTCATAATAGAAAACAGCAAAAACGTTTTATTTACTAGCTCAGCTCAACGTCAGAAGTTGCCTCAGCCGTCCCTAGTAATTTCTGCTCGCATGACGTGTGAACAACTCCGATAGTCAGGCGGCGTCATCAAAGCGTCACCCGCTGGTCGGCCGTCTACTCGCCCGTTTGGCGACGCCGCGGCCAATGCTACCGCAGCAAACTCGCCGTATAACCATCGCCCGCCTTGGGAGCCTCGGGAGCATAGTTTAGCATAGCCGAGTGAGAGAGCCGCCACACGCTTATTTTTTTGTGGCAGAAAGCTTCTGATGCATTCGGTGACTTGGTGTAGACCACTTGAACGCTGAACATTTGCATCTTTGTGTAACGTATTACGCGTGTGGCTTGCATGAAGCTTTCGCTTCTTTTATTCAGTCTGCATGTTTATCATCAGCTGTTGTCTTGTGATGCAGAAGGTTGACATACTGTCCGGACACAGCCTCTCCATTGATTTCTGTTTTGAGCAGTATTTTTAATTCATGAGAGTCTAAACTGATCCAGCTTTTGCTATCATCAATCCACATATGTCTTGGTCTTCCTTGTGCAATCTGTTACACAAACATAAATCCAATGGCGTTAGGTTTTTGTGATGACACAAAAATTATCTCTGTACAAATATTTATGCTATATCATCGCTTATGAGCAATGTTTATCTGTTTGAATTGTGTTTTCGCTTGTAGTTGCTTTTTAAAAATTCCTGTATTGTTAAAATGAAAGTCTTACATTCATATTTCATTATGGAATGCATTTTGCAGTATGTGTCTATCTGTTTATTGACTGCTTATTAATGGATTTTATTCCAATTAACTTTGAACCATTGAATAATAAAACTTGGATACAGAAAGGAGATGCATATTCCAGTGGCTTGAAGAAAAAGCGACCAGTTGATGATGATAATCAGGTTGGTAGACTGCATTGATGCAATCAAATTGTTATCATAAATGTTGTTACGGGATTATTTACATTAGTATTTGATAATGTGGTTACATTTTCAAAACACCCCATATACAGACTGGGCCATAAAAAACCATCCCCTATATTATTCTGCTTAAAATGCTACTACATTTGTTTATGTGGACAAAATGACACACCATATAAATTGCTTATCTGTTCTGCACATATTGATATCAAAACCTAATGAATATGTCAAAATGTTATTAAAAAATAATACAATTAATCAAAGCACCCAAAATGTATTATATCACAATGGTAAAACACAAATGGAATTACGTGCTTGCGTATATGTCTAGGTAAAACAGCGAAAACTTCATACGACAACAAAACAGTCATGAAAACAACTGTTCAGTGTGCCCTAAGGAATCTTTCTTGGAATTTTGCTGGACCCAGGGTTACCTTCCTGGCTGCATATCAGCTCCACTACACACTCGATATTCTGTGTTGTTCAGACAGTCCGCTTCCATCCACTGCCGACCTTTCGAGAAATCGAGTTCATTTTGTCAATTTTGCGCAGAAGATTTTTAACAGAACTGACCACCCAATTCTTTTAGGAAACTCTTTACAAATGTGTTTAGCGCCCCATCTCTTTTGTTGGCGAACGAGTTTAATCGACGCTTTGTTCTCGTACGTTAAATGACGTTGCACTGTTTTCCCCATTGTGTTTCCTGTAGAGTTCTGTTACTTTCATTTATTTTATTC
>Ga0209454_1003130_pt1 | contig 11676 bp, 5 predicted proteins | sample WorMetHERISLAND1_2_FD_187400 | JGI IMG/M metagenome (GOLD analysis project Ga0209454, IMG submission 187400) | Marine gutless worms symbiont microbial communities from Max Planck institute for Marine Microbiology, Germany - Olavius geniculatus... | ecosystem: Host-associated > Annelida >...
CCTACGGAGGGTAGAAGGCTGAGTCGACCTAGTTGGCTGGCTCCGTACTGTAGACAGTCACCCATCTAAGTACTAACTGGGCCTGGCGTAGAGTAACTTCGTTTCATCCGAAACACGTTACCAACTACGCCACGCCACCAACCGGTATAGTGTGTTAAAAGTATGACCAGGGAACATTAAAAAATCTTTCTGTAAATTACTACTAAATATGACATTTAAAAGGCTACTGTAGATGTATTTGTATGAGTAGTGACACATCTGGCACAATAAACAGCACTACACTGTATTAGTGGTATACTATGTCCTGCATGCACGAAATCAACCTATTACTGACAGTCAATATACATACATCTAGCTGTTCTACTGCAACATTATAAGGTCGTGCACAATAGCAATAAGTCTAAAACATCGCAGGCACTGCTGTTATCAACTAGCAAGAAACGAAAAATGGAAACAAATAACTAGAAAAAAATGCTGACCCAGTGCCGGCATAATTATGTGGCCATCCACTTAGAGCTATGCAACTCTAACTCAAAATTAACCGTAATTTTTTTGAAATGAAAACTGGCACACTTGTCAGTCCTACCCTGAAACAATTTTAGGCTTTTCTGCACACAGACAGACAAATAAACACAGATCGGCAAGGCTCATAATGTGGCCTGCTGATACAGAAAAGTAAAAAAAAACAAATAATAACAAAACATTCACATTTTCGCTTCCATCAACTATAAACCATGAAAAATAAAACTGAGAGTGACGTTGCAAAGAATTGTGCCATTTATTAAAAACAATTCGCAGCAAATGATGATAACGTATGTACAAATTTAAGTTGATTGATTTTAGCGCACTAAAAATTCAACTGTTAACATAACAAGTAACCAAATTACGTGGAACTCCAGTTTACAATATTTCCACAAACAGTCAAAAACTTGGATGGTCCAATGAGACATTTCAGTTTATTTGTTATTGCCGACAAAACTCTCACATGAACATGAAACAAACACAACAGATGCTGCCTGCAAAAACCGTGAGGAATAAAAACAAAAATAAACGAAAATAAACAGACAACTTACAACTAAACTGTAACTAAAACAACTCCAGTTTATTGTCACACTAACATCACACTCAAGGTGTCACTCATTAAAGATATCATCAAAATAAATGCGGTAAAGTACATCAATAACCACAGAATAACAGAAAATAGATGCATCTGCAGCGGCAGAAGCAAGTCATTCAGCAGCTGTGGAAGTCAAGTAATGTGCATGGCCCACATTGTCGAAACTTCCAAGAAAAATCTTTAAAAGTTTTCTCAACTTATGGAACACTAAGTGACTACAGGCTACGTGTCACTGCGTGGATTCTTAGGCCATAACAAATCCAGTGAACATTAAATATTGGGAGTAATATTGTTAAAGCAACTGTTGAAAAGTCCTAGAAAGATCTCACGAAAATACGAACTTGAAAAATGAATCTGTTAACAATAGAAAACGAAAATGTGCCAAAAGTAAGTGCAAAAATACCATGAAGGAGATTTTTGAGAATTACCAAAAAAGCCTTGAAAATGTGGGCTCATAAATACACTGCACCATAACATCAACATTAACACAGTAGTTCACCATAACGCAAATAAGAATTTGCTAACTAATACAAAAAATGTCCTACTTTACAGAAAGCTGTGTAATTTCGGACTAGAAAATGCTGGATGATTGTAATAAATATTTTAAAGTTCACAGCAGAAATGGTTTGAGTATAACCCAAAACAGAAGCAACAGAAAAAACAAAGACACGACATGCGATGTTTGAAATGTCCGATCAAACTTCAATGTTGCTGTAGAACGTTGGCTGTAACGACAAACACATACCATAGTTCATTAATTAGTATAATGTAAAGAACACAATAAAATAAACTTTCCACCAGCAGACTATCTCCTACAATGTACCACAGTTTACTATATTATGATGTTTAACTTTGCAACCAAATTCTCCCAAATGGGGGCTTTCAGTCCCAAATTTTGCATTTTTTGATAAAAAGTTTCCAACAAGAAAACGATTCTCTGACTTTTCTGACAGCCAAAAAGTTAACGGGTGTCTTGCTGTCACAGTAGTGAGTTCTTGGCACCTTAGGGCTTCCGCCGAGATAAATTTTGTATTTCATTGCATTGCATGGCTCACATTAAACTAGAAAGCACTTGTGAGAGTGCATATCTCTGCCAAGTAATTTTTACAAAACAGCAATTTAAACAAATATTTGTAAATTTGTTAGTTAAAATAATTAACTAAAACGCTTTCTTCAGTAGCTTATAATATAGCTGTACTACTGCCAGCATTGCTGCTGTGACGTCACATACACTACACAATCAGCCGATGATGTAATGACGTCACTGTTATTAAGACATCACACTGCAGTGTACAGACAGACAGACAGCGACAGAATAAAGAAAGAAAACATCATCTCCCCATTTACTAGGTAGATATAATTAGTGTACTGCATTCCGTGTCTCAGACTAAAGAATTATAACACTAATAATAACTATGAAGCAGACAAATACCTGACGTTGTGGCAAGTTTTCAGCTGACTCGACCGATTCATCCTCCTCAGATGACTCTGAATTCCCACCTGAAGCACCTATACAATCAGCATGATATTTATAATATTTATAACATTTACATAATAAACATGATTGAAGCTGGTAATGATTTTGAAGATTTCAATAGTTATAACTTGACGAAAACTAACGCTTAATAAATCATTACTTTCAATTAGAAGCGAATGGTGGTGACAGCCAGCAAAATGCACTATCTTATTTAGTAACAAATTTTTCAGTTATAGAGCTATAACCTCTTACAGATCCACTGAGATGCAATAATTGCATGTTTTTAAACACCTTATGCAAACAGAATAAAATGCTGCGATTTTTTTTCCCTGGAAAACAGCTGATTGAGATGCTTGTCATGGTGTCACTGTATCTAGGCCGACCTTATAATACAGCAGTAGTACCTTGCGGAGTTGTCTGCAAGGTGTGAATGGTCAACTTGTTGAAGCATGACAGACAGACACGGACTGGCTTGGACGACTGATGCTGCAGAACCCAGCGTTTGTTGGAGCATGCGTTGCAGCAGACTATACCACATTTACGACAGTGATGCTACAAACATGGCACCAGCAGCAGTAGTAGTAATGGTAGCCATAGTACCTCTGTAGTAGTGTGACTGCAGTAACACGTATTGCAACAGAATGCCACACTTATGACAACAATATAGAGTATACACATGCAAAGACACTGTGGCATACAAAAGGGCTGAAACAGGCATGAACAACTCTTCACATAAAGCCATCTCAGAACTACAGAGCATCACCTCCCATATGGGACCACACAGTGGCACACCTGTCACCCGAAACCGGCAAATGCACCCCAACTTAACAGCAAACAGGCAGACTGGTATTCAATTTACCTACCATGGTAAAAACAAAGGTCGAGTTGACCTTGGTGGCTGGTTATATAAGCCCAAATTCCATTATGCCGACTTTCACCGAAACTTCCCCACGGGGATAGTCAAGGACACAAATCATTAAAGTCACGGACTCAAACGGTGACTAATCATGAAACCATGAAGTTTCAATAAAAGTCGCGGACGCAAATCATGAAAGTCGCAGACAAAAACAATCTCGACATGTCGAGATGTTTGCGACAAAGTCTGTGACAAACCCGTTTGTGTCGCTCTAATGGAATTTAGCCCGTTACAATGCACGGGGAAAATTGGCAACAAAGTTCACGGACTTTGTCGCGAACACAAATCACGAAAGTCCGCGACACAAATCATGAAAGTCGGCGACGTGATTTGTGTGGCAGACTTTCATGATTTGTGTCCGTGACTTTCCATGTGGGAAAGTTTCGGTGAAAGTCGCAAAGTTGGCGTAATGGAATTTGGGCTATAACAAGACGTTTAACCGTCAGAGGACAGTCAGCCATCCTAGTAGTAAACAATTCATAGCGACCTAAATGGAAACTGAACCCATAAGCTCATGATCATATATCTTACACGCTACGATTATGCCATTAAGCAAAACCGTGTGGACTCAGCATATTAGCAAAGTACAAAGAGAGAAGAGCGAAGAGTTTGAATAGACCAGGAATGGTTGCATGGCAGCTCACTTCCTTTGCAGAGCAATTTCACCAAACGGCCGGCTCTGTTAACAGCCAGCTGTTTTGCAAAACTCACCATTTCTTCCTCAACAGTGGCCATAACCACTGCCAGTACTAATTTTGCCTGCCAACGGAGGGACGGCCAAGCTGAGTTGGCCCATGTGGCTTGATTGAATACAAAGATAACATACCCGCGAACCATCACCTATTTCCCATCTCAGACTCTCAGTACTAACAACTACTTCATCTCAAGTGTGGCTCGGTAGTCCAACGGTAATGTGTCGAACTTGTAATCCTGAGGTCACTCAGGGGCACAGGTTCGACTCCGCACCGGGACACTGCCGGGTAACGACCTTAGGCAAGTTGTTCACACACATTGTGCCTCTGTCATCAACCAGTATAATTTGGTACCGGCTTCACCGCTGGGACATAAACAGGCATACTGCGCGATACACTGGCCCCGTATCCGTGGTCTTGCAGTGTAAAAACTGGTGTCTGGCTGAGGGCCTTAGGAAACGGAGATCAGCACCGCCCTATGGGCCGTAAGGCTCGGGAAGGACTTTACGTTTTTTTACATCTCAACGTTGGCCACTAGGCGAAACCATAACAGAAACAAAAGAAATGAACAAACCCGTCTATTGATGACGGTAAACTGTGTCTTGCGGCAGTGCATACAGACAGAGGCACCGTCATCAGGCACCCAGACTGGTGACAGATCCTGCTCGGCTACTGCCGACAAACCTCCTACATGTACAACAATAACTACAGCGTGTGGCCAAAAGTGTGTCATAATGGCGGCTGCGTGAACGCTCGATTCGTTTTTTGCAAGGTGAATTCAAACATCATAAACAACATTATTTCAACAAAAGCGCTTACCCGACGTTTCAGAATTTTGTTATAAATCTTTGTGCGCAATAACAGAACGAAATCGTTGCGGAATGGATGCATAAAGCTGACGAATGGAAGTTTAGTGAACTTTGCTTCAGGTTGTTAGAGCAGACTTGATATGGTCCTGTCTAGAGTTAATAGCTGACAATTCCTTCTGCACATGAGATTTTATGACCTTCCACACATTTTCGATAATGTTTTTGTCCAGTGATTCTGCTGACCATGTAAAACCCGAAATGTCACTTTCTATTTTCCACAGATGAGTAAATACTGCTAAAAGAAGTGCTTTCCAGCAAAATGTTTGCACACACCTGGCCACAAATTTGCATCAAGTGCATTCACATAGTTACAGCAGTCAATATTTCTGCCAATTAGTACAAAAGTACCCACTCTTTCGTAGCAACTACAACTCCAGAACATGGTGATATATTTCGTCTGTTGCTGCCTCTCAAGACATTCAAGATTCCAGACTTTGTGTAGCCTTTTCCAAATGTAGCCTCAACTTTTCTATCCTGTCCTATTACAGGGAACCTGACAGAGCCACCAGATGGATCAAGGAGGCAATTCACATCCGCAAGGAGGGACAACAAACCATGAGCCACGAAGAAGGCAGCTACCAACTCAGCCACACGTACGACTGCTTTCTTGGCACAAGACTTACTTACTGTGCCAAGAACCGAAAGAAGAAATGATTGTTTTCATTCTCCTGACGAAGACTTCCGGTGGAAGTTGAAACATTGAGGTACAAACAATTTTTTGGTCGTAATTGATGAATTTATTACTGTAAGTTTTTAGATTCAGAAAGCTAACTGTCGAGGAAGTAAACTGACTTTCAGGGAAACTGGCATTTTGAAGAAACTGACTGTTTGGGAAAACTGACTGTGTGGGAAACTGACTAATTGCGGAAAATGGCTATTTGGGGAAAATGACTGTGTGCAGAAACTGACTTTTAGGGAAACTGACTATTTGCAGAAAATAACTTATGAGAAACCTAATCGTAGAATTTTTCGAAAATTATGGTTGGTAAAACTAATTGTTAAGTACTTTAGTTTTAGTTTCAAAATTTAGTTTAGATCATTTTGGCCACTTCGAACCTTAAATAGTTAGACGGTTGTGAGCGTTCCGACTGCAGTGACCAACTGTCCGTCCATATGTCGTGCAATAAAAAATGATAATAAGAAGCTTTGCTTTTGTTAAGATTGACAGTCTAATTCACAGAGACAGTGACTGTCTCTCTGACTTTTGTAGTGAGATAGTAAATGACTGTTAGTCTTTCTTATTATCTGTCTGTCTTCTCTTCTTTTTAATACGAGGCTTGACAGAATAGCAAAATTGATTGTCGAACTTTTGTGGAACTAACTATCCATGAAACTGAACGTTGAATTTCTTGTTTGCTTAAATGAGAATTGTCTTTGTTCTTCCTGTAATAAAACTTTGAAACATCTTCCAGAAAAACTCTTGTCTTTGCTAACTGTAATGATGACAACGACTCAGATGAGGAAGTTAAACTACAGGAGGAAATAGCAGGCGATCTAGGTTACGATTTTCCTCCTGGAACTCAAGTTTCTAGTAATCTAACTAACGTTCCTTCTCCGTCGGTAAGGACCATTTTCCAAGGACCCATATCAAACGAAGATATGAGACAGTTGTTTGCCCACGGTTTGAGGCCTGCCCTGGGACATTCTTATGAGCTAGCTAGGTTTCACAAGTACCACAAAACCTCGTAGTTGCGATAATAAGTTAGTAATGTGTAAAAGCAACTAAACAACCACTTATTCGATTAAAATGTGTCCTTGAAGCAAACTTGATAATTCCAAACTTTTGATCACCAAGTGCAAGTTTTGATCAACTTGGTGTGGCCATTAATTTTCCGGTCTGCCAGAGATCATAGGCCACCAAGTCGGCAGGACAACAAAGCCTACAACTAAACCATACTGAAGAAAAAACAAACAAAAACAAAAAACAAAACTAAACAAAATCGCACTTTTAAGTCGTAGATTCTGAACACAGCGGTTGACATGCATCATCCAATCAGCTTTCTCCATGGCCGTTGCCGCATACACAGTGAACGATTTGCCTGGACTGATTATATGCCAGCCATTACGAAGTTCTGCAAACATACCAAAGCAACATACAACAAGAAATTTGAGCTAATGCTCATGATACGTGCGAAAGCCTATAGCAGTTCCGTTTCAGTAGTTTAGCTGAAAATTGGGGTGTTCACGCTAAGTTAATATACAAACACCAAATTCTCTATCTGGATCGCATAATGATAGTTCTGTGGCGCCACCTTGTGAATGATATAGACTTGTGTCGCTGCCCGAAATCACCAAAAAAATCTATAAAACCCCTTATTTTGGCGTTCAAGGTCATTCAAGGTCATTGAATTCCACGCCAATCGAGAGCCAGTGTATGACTTCCTATTAGTGATTAATAGTAACCTAGGGCCTATCTCACACTGTTACTAAGATACAGCAACTTATTGGCCAAAAATTGCAAATTCTGCCCACCCCCCTCTCATTTAGCGCCCTCGTTTGGGATGACCCCCTTCGAATTTATGGAAAAGGTTCACGGTTCCTGAAAATAGAGTCTTCTAGGCAGCCAACGGTGAAAACTTCACAATCCTAGCTTGCACCGTTTTTGACTGATCCACCCGTGTGACGGACAGACGGAATTGCGATGGCTAAGATGCGCTGAAAGCAGTAGCTGCTTTCACGCGTAAAAACTGCAATCTTACAATGCAATAAGTACTATTTCATGCTGAATTTGATTGAATTATCTCAGCCAATTCACAAGATATTGTGGGGAAAAGTATCTTATAAAATGGCAGCCACTACTGCTGCAGCAGCTGCACATGTGCGCCATCATCTTGAATTTGATCCAAAGTCAAACATTACGCCAAACGTATTTTCCACATGCTGACATCAGTTGGCATATCAAATTTGATATCATTTTAAATAGCAGCCAAACTATTGCAATTTAGTTATTTCCGGCCACCACCACATATTAACATTTGACTTTGACTTCCAAACAGCTAGCAGTTTGTACACCTTGTGACCCTGAATATTGGTGTTATAATTTGCGAAAAATGGTGTTTTGTTTTCGAAGCTATCTCTTTCACACTTAAAAAAAATAAATTTCAACTAATTTCAGCTTTGATCTCGAACCATGACCCTGACCTCAAAATTCAGCTAGTAGTTATTTTTGTTACTACGAACATCTGTCTCAAATTTCATGAAAATCAAAAACTAGCAGCTTTTAAAAAATCTTTCTCACAGATGACCAAACATGTCCGAAAATGTGTAAAAATATGACCTCTGCCAACACACATAGGTAACAGCCACATAGCTTTGAGCTAATGAAAAGAAGTAATTTGAGCAAAGCTCACGTGAAGTGCGATAGCAGCGGTCCTGCCACTTTGGCAATTAGTGTAGCCTACAGCAATAAGATTAATGCATCTTGAAAAAGTACTTAAATTTGAGGCCTCCGTATGGAAGACAACTTTTTAAAGGGGTAGCCTGCCTGTGCCAGCCTCCTTGAACCTAGGAGGTCAGGACTTGGACTGCTAACATTTAAATTTAATGCTGAAAATTTTATACGCTGGTTGTCTTGGTCTATCTCCAGCCATTTTGTCGCAATTCAGTGTTGAAATGAGTCGCAGGAAAAAAACGCAAAAAAAAAATCACCAAAACCCCCTATTTCGGGGGTTTAAGGTCATTCAAGGTCATCGACGTTGACACCACTATAAAGCTTGTTACTATTGCTTGCTATGATAAGCAGCATGTCTGTGCCTATCTACAACTGTTCTCACGATACACGAGATAATTGCGATAAAATAACCATTTTTTGGAGGGGTAGCCATCTTTGATGCCTGCCTGCGCCGGCCTCCTTGAACCTAGGGTGTCCGGACAAGGACTGCTAAAATCTATGTTCAATGCTGAAAATTTCATATGCAGGTTGTCTTGGTCTATCTCCAGCCATTTTGTTGCAATTCATGTTAAAATGTGCGCTGCATCCAAAAATTGCGAAAAATTCACTGAAAGAACCTTTTTTGGGGGGTTCAAGGTCGTTCAAGGTCATCGATGTTTACAAATCTAAAAAGCCTGTCACCATTGCTTGTTACGATAAGCAGCAAGTCTGTACCTATCTGCAACCGTTTTCACACTATACGAGCCAATAATGGCAAAATAACGTCTTTTTAGGGGAGTACCCTTCTTTGACACCCTCGTTTAAAGGGAACCCTTTCAACCAGAGGCACTAAATTTTGTCACAAAAAACTAGAGACCTTGAGGCAGCTCATGGTGTAGATATCGTGATCCTAGCTTGCACCGTTTTGATACAAGTATGAAAAATCATTGAAGAAAGTTGTATTAAAAACAGAACACTAACATGGTCTACTGACCTGAAAAATCTTCCGCTGATTGCAAGCGCACATCTTCTAACGGGATAACATGCTGCTGATTGTACTAAACGCATGCACAATGCATCTATCTCATGTTCACTGACCGTAAATGTAGCAAACAACAAAAACAACAAACTGGCTACAGTGTCAAAACTGATAGATATCATTGCAGTAACAAATTTTCAGAACTATGTATGTAAACTAAGTACACATTTTTCCTTCAGTCAGCTCAGTCGTGACCATAAATAGCAGGCCGTCTACCATAAGAAGTAAAAAACCTGCAGGCTTTTGACAGCAGAAGTCAAAAATACCAAAAAAAACATACTATGTGGAAAATAAAAATATGTCATCAACCTTTTTCTTATTGATGATAATGTTGCCATAGACAAGGATATCATTGAAGAGGAAAAACTGTCGTGGTTTTGGCTTCTTTCGACACATCTTGATCAGTACACCCTCACCAACGAGCACTCGCCCCGCCATCTGTAACGGCTGCAGACAAAAATGAATCTCACAAGTTTAGTATTAAACTTAACAACATCGGCGCATTCACTTGACAAAACTACAACAAATGAGGTAAAACATTGTGTCCATACTAAAAAAAACTTTCCGTAAAATAATACCACAATAATATAACATAACTGCAAATAACCATCATATAATGTATGAAACAGAATAGTAAATTTTAATATAAAAAAGATATAAAAACATTAAAAATACAGCTTGCCAGACCTGTCCAGAACTACCGAAGCACTGCTCAACATCAAAAATACGTTTTGCATTTGCTTCGCTGTTTGCTGCAAAAAAACACAAGTTATTTTGACATCTGCCGAGAATACAAACACTTATCGTACATGTACAAGTCAATGCTACATAAGTTACATCACCATAATCATCACCAAAACATTGATGACAGCTCTAATAATTAACTCATATAGAATAATAATTACAATAATAATGGCTATAGTATATGTATTTAATACTAGCAATGGGAGATTTATCTTTTTAATAGGTTTATTTCTAAATTAATAATAATAAATTTATTCATAAAATATTTGGGGGCAAATTGTCCAAGGTGCAAAGGCAAATTGTCCAGAGGGCCAGCAAACCAGAAGGCAAACTATAGTGCCAAGCTAATTCGCCTCCTGGCTACTTTGCCTCCTGGCCTGTTCGCCCCTTGGCTGATTCACCCCTGCACCTTGGACGATTCGCCCTTTGACTCGTTCGCCTCCTGGCTTGTTAGATTATAGCAACGAACCTATTCTAGACATTTACTGCAAACAAGCCAAGGGCAAATCGTCCAAAGAGCAGCGTCGCATCAGCCAGAAGGCCAGCAAGCCAGGAGGTGAACGAGCCAGAGGGCGAATCAACCAACGGGCGAAATGGCAAAGGGGCAAAAAAACAGACATAAAGTCTTCATTAAATGACAGTAAGGTGTACTTTGCAAAATGCAGAATTTTCGGAAGGTGTATTTTGCGGAATTTTCGTTGCGGAATGTTCCGAAAATTACACCTTAAGAGTTTTTCTGCATTCCGCAATATTCAAATAAAGCCAAATCATCAACTTAGCGTAGGTTTAGGCTCACATTTAAGTCTCGAATTGATTCAGTAGGCTAATCACATATCGACTTAGGCCTATTTAACCTAACTCTTGAAATGCCTTGAAGGCACAGGCAGTAATCACTCAGGGGAACATCTCACTCGACGCCAAGCTGGCAATATTCACCGTCGTCGGCATATTAGTTTGGGAAAGATAGCAACAATCAGTTTGATTTTCAGCCATTTGTGTCAATACAGTGGACTGACTAAAAACACTTCGTAGCAATTGAATAAATTATATTTGACTACTTTTTGTATACCAATTAATTAAAATGACTGCATTAAATCCTGGATGGTATTTAGACAAAGTCTGATAGAAGCTAACTCATGTTTTATCTGAAAAGGGTACAATTACACTTATTTAGACCAGCTTCATATTTCACCAGTGAACTCTACTCGTCTGGTGCTACAAAAGATATCATTACACCACCGTTCAATTCTGTCCGCAAGTACCAGAAAAAAACATTTTGAAGTACCGATCTCACTGTTGTTATTATAGCGATGACAGGAAAACATTCTGGCATCAACATTCCATGAATTTGAATTTCTTTTAGTTTATTTTAAATTTTATTTTATATTGAGTTTCCACCAATATTTATTTAATTTCAATTTTATTTCATTTTTATTTTTAATGAATTCTATT
>Ga0209454_1003131_pt1 | contig 11676 bp, 6 predicted proteins | sample WorMetHERISLAND1_2_FD_187400 | JGI IMG/M metagenome (GOLD analysis project Ga0209454, IMG submission 187400) | Marine gutless worms symbiont microbial communities from Max Planck institute for Marine Microbiology, Germany - Olavius geniculatus... | ecosystem: Host-associated > Annelida >...
ATATAAATGTCACCATTAATTAGGCTGTTTTCGAAAATTATATCCTAGAACCAAAAACTACGACTTTATCTTGCACACAACGGAAGTTATGACAGTTTAAAAAATTTTTAAATTTTCCCATAAGCGCCATTGTAATGCGATTGGAAATTTCGTGATTCTAGATGTGGCCGTTTTGATACAGTGCCAGGGTGTGACGGACGGACAGACGAACAGACAGACACCTCGACGATGGCTAAGACGCGCGAAGCGTTACATGCTGTCGCGCGTAAAAAAACGAAGTGTGACGTTCTTTGAGACACTGTATAGAACCGTCAAACAGAACATTTGATGATAACCGTGCAGGGGCGTTTATCCTCAGTGAATAATTGAAGCAAGTTCCCTTCCATCCAATTCTTTTTTTTCCAACTTTTCACTTTTAACTCCCCTTTCGGTCTTGCCGTTTTCCAGCCCCGTTTCATTTTCGAAAGTTGTTTTAAAAACCACTCTGCGCCTGCAACCGTTTACAAGCTACACAACCCAATAACGCTAAAATAACCACTTTTGTGTGCGTTCCCTTCTTTGACGCCTATGTGCGCAGACACTCTTGAACTTAGGGGGTCTGCACTTAAACTGCTACGACCTACGTTCAGTATTAAAAATTTCACACGAAGGCACGATGATTGCTGAGCATTAATCTGCTATTCGTGCATAAACCTAATACACTAGCTGCTGATTAGCTGCCAATGACCTCCGGTGGTCTTGCATGTCTGCGCGCCTCTCGTTTAAGGTAAAAAAGAGATAATCACACGCAGTGTCGCAGAAGAAATTTAGCATAAAATACATATGCATAATCTTTTTCTGCGCATTGACAATGTTGGTTGGCGACAGGAAATGCTACCCGAGCAGTAAACTAAAAACCCGCTGCAGCAATCCCAAGAAATTGTCCTCTGGAAACCGGGTGAGTGAACCGCACAAGTGGAATTCGAATGTGTGCACAATGTACAGCGCTTGGTGCGTCGAAGATAATCGCACGATAACATGAACATTTCGGCGAAAGGTTGCGGCGCGCGGTTTCTCTGCAACTACTGAGCTTCTTCTGCTGTTAGTTCTGCGTGAAACGTTGATCTCGGTGTCGGTGCGTTCAAGTCTACTGGTCGACTGAGAGCTGAATGAAGCCGATGTAGGTGTGTGCAGAGACGATGCTGCCGCGGCGCTTGTTGTCGATGCTGACGACGTCTCCGGCTGTGAGATGAGTGACAGCGGCCGTGTAACAGGACCGCCGTATGATGTTATCTTCTGCCTCTGTCGTATTACGATTGATGTATAGATGTGTGCTCCTGCATGACGCGATGACGCGTTTGTGACGACGTCGGTGTCGCCTGTGTTCGCCAGATGTCACCATCACTGTCTCTCTCACAACGTCGTAGAAGTTTGTTTTCATCGCGTTCTGGTACGTCAGCTGTTTGCACGTAACCGCAACAATAACAGAAACACGGTAATAGTATTGTTTAAGCTTAATAAATGTGATAAACGTAGACATCGTAGACAGAAATATGACCAAAGTAATAAGACAGTACAGAAAAATCAGTCCCAAAAAAGCGTGTGGACTAAGTACAAAATATTCTAAGAGTGACGATGACGAAGATCACAAAGCAACGTAAACACACGTTACGGCGCAGTCAAACACATTTCTAGAGGCAAATGACAATAAACGAAATAAAGATTACTAATAAAATTTGTAAAGATAAAATTGTAGTAGGAAAGATGAAGACACGAATAGGCAAGTATAAAAAGATAGTTTCAACTCCGACAGCAAACAGCAAGTATATTTGCACTAACGACTATCCCCGAATATAAAACATAATAAATGTATTTGTGAAAGATTTATAATCATCCATTAACAAAAAAAACATGGGTTCATCCAATGTCAGTACACCAACAATAAAAGTTTTTTAGTGACAGTGTCGTCATGTCCAAAGTCTGGTTGATCGTAAGAAAGAACAGCCGCACGCCACGCCACTCACCTGTGCGTAGACGAAGTACGTGCCGTTTTCATTGATGACGATGTCAGCGCTGCCGTAATTACCGACGTCGAAGTTCAGTGTCGAATGTGGTGGCATCCGTGTCCAAAGAACTGGCGCAGACTTCGATAATTCAATAGCTTCAGCTGTACGTTCGATATTAAAACACACACAATCACATTGAATCATTCCGATTTATTTTATTAATCGGAATTTTAATGCGATTTAGATTTACGTAACAATATTGTTACAGTTAAACAAGTGCAGCTAGATTTTCCGTGTTTTATTTAACCTATTTAATAATATAAAGAACATTGTCAGACATTGCTTTTTTAAATTACATCTATTAATAATAGGTTATATTATGAAAACTTTTTTAACGTTGCAGTACTGTGAAGTGACATTGGATTATCAAAACTTTCATCTTTGAAAATGTCATAAGACGTGCGATAGCTTAATTCTAAGAAAGGCAAATTTTGCATTATAAAAATGCGCGTTGACGCAGGAGGTCACGGATTACGTGAAATGCGCGTCATTTTCCGGAAACGGTGACATCCGTGACATTTTAAACTAAAACTGGCACAATTGTTGTTGCTCTTGCGCTAAGAAACGTCTACGTCAACCATGGTATAAGCTTTCTTGTTTTTCAGTTTGTTTTTCATCCCTACTGGATTAGACAAACAGACAAGCGAATAAAACTCGCGATGCGCGCTCAATTGAAAAACTTTTAATAAAGTGTGACATACCGATTTTTAAAAAAAAACGAGTTGTACATAAAAAACTGAGTACCTGAACTCTCAGTGTTCAAGGTGAATTGCACAGTTCGGAGCGTGGGCTGCAAATCGCATATTCACAGTATGAACAGTAGGTAAGTAAGTATGTAAGTAAGTTGCATTGTTTCAGTGATGTGAGAATACCGCTAAATTACACCACGTTAAAATGACACAAATCAGTAAATTTAAATACCGAAAATAAGCTGGCAATATAAAAATATCGACAACGAAAGCAGAAACTGCGTATACGACATAGACGTACGTAAGTTATGCTTATTTCGTCGTCGTCATGCGCCCAACGGTGACGTCGTCTATTCATATTTCGACGACTCCGCTTAACTCTCTGTTTGACAGCATCCTCTGCGTTATTATGGATAACGTTCTTTCTCACCTAAAACATAAGTCCACGACCGATTAAAAACAAGGCCAACTATAAATCTTCAGTGTTTGCCGTGTGAAGTTGTTTTACTACACTGTGTCCCAAAAAAGCATTCCCAACATTTTCGACTGTAACTAGAAAACCAATGATCAAATTTTGATAATTTCTGGTAGGAATATGCCTGACAAAACTTGCCATCAAAGCACGGTTCAATTTTTCACCTCACCCAACGCTTGGTTCTGCACTACCTGGGGAAAACACAACCAGCATAATATCACTTTTTTATCCAATGCGATGTGATTGCTTATTTAACATGATGCTGTAACGCGTAAAAACACATTTTGTTCACATTTCTGACACTTTGGTTGTCATTTTATCCAGTTGTTCATTTTTCAATTGTTTTCAGTAAAATTGCTTGAAGTGTTGGCCTACTATGCGAACACAGGCAAGGAGACGCTTTCTCCATTCAATGACAGCAGTATCGATAATGTTTTGCTCCAGACTAATCCATGCTCTACCAGTCGCTTCTTGACTTTGCAAGCAATCCTAAACTTCATCTGGTAGACACACTGCTGCAAAACAGTCAAACCTTGTAATAGATCGGCTGTTGGGGCCCACAAATTAAGATAAATGGAATTTATTGACGTTTTTCGTTCATTTTAACACGTATTATGCTTGGTCTGTTTTCCCCAAATAGTGCAAAAGCAGACGTTGGGTGAGATGGAAACTAAAACACTTATTTAATATCCAGTTGTGGCTGAAATATGTTTGCTAAAACTTTTCAAAATCTACCAATTTTTCTTCAATCTACGATCGATAATGTCGGGTATTTTTAAGTTTTCTGTTTGTTTCAACACGTATTTCGCTTGATCTGCTTTCCCTAGGTAGTGCAAAAGCATACATTGGGTGAGGTGAAAATCTGAACGGTCATTTGATGCAAGTTGTGTCAAAAATATTCGCGCCAAAATTATCAAAATTTATTAATTGGTTTTTGAGTTACAGTCGAAAATGTCGGCGATGCTTTTTTGAAACACAGTGTAGTTGTGGTTGGTATTACAACGAGTATTACAGCCAAATATTTCTGTACCTATGTCTACTGTTCACACTAGACATTCTGCGTTATGATAACCGTTTATTTTCAGTTCGGCTTATACGGAATACGAAATTGATTAATAGTGTTGTGTTCTCGAGGACTTGGCCTCGTTCGCGAGACGTTTTGAGAACAAAGATCAGTGGTCTTGGTCTTGGCCTTAGTCTCAAAAACATCAATGAATTAAATGCATTTGAATTTCGACAGCTTTCACTTTTTGTTAATTAATCTATATTTAAGCATGTCTTATAACTAGAGCAGCATCTTACTTGTACAATAACTGACCATGTTATTGTTATGTATACACAGCTCTTCATGGAAATAAGTCGTCGAGCCCGCGTTTGTTGCTGCTAGCTGAAGCCTACTTTAGGTTTTTTGACAACTTCTGCAGCGCGTTATTTGTCTGGAATTCGTATAATACCGGTATGATATAGTCTATGTCGTGTGACAGTAGGCCTAAGCGTTGACCCTGGACGTCGCGTGAAACGTCGCGTGAAAACACTCCTACTAAAACGTGTGAATGAGTGGTATAATTCATTTACGATTTACTTACGCATGTCTCAGTCGGGTTATTTTTCCTTGTCTCAACTGCTGCAAGTTAATGTGTTAACTTTTCGCCTTTTCGCAGTGTCGCAGTGATATGTCGTGCGAATAGGCCTACTCCTACATAAATTGTATAGGCTTGCTTTAGTTTTGCTTAGGCATTGCTGGTGTAACTGTAGACGTTTTCAGGGGTTTGTTTTTTTTATCAGCGCACCTTGTACACGTGCGACAAAGTTGCAAGAAACTGGGCTTGGCTACGCAAAACGCAGCCGTCATTAACGAGCCCAAAACTGCTGTATGTTTTGATTTCATAGTTTCAGTTTTATTCTTATCGCATCATATGTGGGCTGCGGCTTAGCGAGATTGAATTCAGTTGGCGTTGCAGACAGCTAAGTGTCTACAATGAGGTCTGTGTGCAAACCGTTGCTGAGGGCACGTTGCCAGCGGCGCTCCCACCCAGTGCTGAGTATGCGCTGTCCGGACTGCACTGAGACTGAAGGGCGTCGATTTCACGCTCCAGTAACGACAGTCGGTAGAAGCAAGCTAGCAACATGGCGGCGCACAGCACTACGCATGCGCACGAGAGGCCGACAACGACTCGGGATTGGTTGCTGCCACTCTGTGACGTCAACGTCTCAGATGACAGAGCGTCGATGTCGTACAACTGAAAACACACATAGCATTTTTGACAAGGTCAACCGTCGCAGCGAAACTCGCAAACCAATGGTTATATATAAATAAATATTAAAGGTTGATAGTTTTTCCTGGGAACTTATCTAAGAGTTACGGAGCGTCACTTGCCATATGAAATTACACACTGTTATCTGCCGCTTGACACAGATGATCATTGATCACGTTCCGCCTTATGGTCAATTCACACCTATGATACCACTCGATAACTTAACAGTTAAATCGCGTCGGCGTCATACATGTGAACTGACTATTAACCCCAGAGAAGAGGGTAAGTACTCCATTTACCAAGGCGACTAAAATGCGAGACTGGAAAATACAACAGAAGAAATGCAAGACTGGAAAATATGAGTCGGATGGCGTTGCTGGCTGAGTTACGTAGTTTTATAATTACTAAGATTATCCCATGCAGTTCTGTATTGAGCAGTAGGCTAAGTTTGCCTTTTGGTCAGCTTTGAAAGTGTGTCTATACGGGCGAAGGGTCTGTGCAAAGTCTGTCTCGTTCAACCACGTGACGAACACTTGCGCTGTTGTACCGTTTGGACACCAACGCTTCTATACGTCATGCGCCACCCAGATAGAACAGCAAGATCGCGGATGCCTTATCTGCCGCAGCCTCATCACCAAGCGCCATAAAAGGTGCCACTATTATTTTTTGAATACCTTCGTTAAACACTGGCCGATTTTTAAAAAGTTTTTGGCGTGCTACATCAAGAAAATTACTAAGACCAGAAAATCATTGAAAATCTGTTACTTAGTATTCATTTAAAAATCGTACGTCGACGAATTGAAATGACGCATCAACAGAGAGTAGGCCCACGCAGTTATTGAACGTGCTGTTGGCGAGTGACATCAACGTCTACCACTTCCGTTCGTGCTGGAGGATGACATTTTAAGCACATATTGTAATAAAAATAATGTGATGTGACACATGTGACTTTTTGAAAGACAATAATTGTTAATCATGTTTGTCGCTAGTCAGTTAATTATTTCTGAGCCGACACGTGCGTTTACCAGTATGAATTCATTGCTGTAAACGGCCAAACTACCACTTCTGCATTTCACAAGGTAGTGTAGCGACAGTATTAAGATGGGGTAAAAAAAACTACAGTCATTTACGTCAGGTTTGTTCTGATGTCGCATACCAAAAATATTAAAATCGGCCAACGTCTCACGGAGCTATTCAAAAAAAGCTCAGCTATCGCTAGGAAAAGCCAACCGTTCCGCCTACGTCCCAGACCCAGGGTCCGAATTATAGTCACGGATAGAAAGCGATTTGTCAGCGGTGAGACAGTTCCATGCACGTTATGTTAACGACACGCTGCCTCGAAAACTACAATAAATGTTACTATAACAGATATCGCACGTGGTCATTTCGCCAAGCGATATAAATATAGCTACTGTTTCATGCACATGGTCATCTGGCCAAGTGTTATAAATACAGGGTGGGCCAAAAAAACCGGACCTGTTTGAGCCTTGATAACTCAGTGATGGTTAATGGTAGAAAGACCTGTAATACGTCAAAAGTTTCAGAATGCGGTAAAGAATAAACGACAAATTTTTATAGTGAAGCATTTAAATACTCTTTGCCTAATTTGCATAAATAATCATCACCCCCGAAATTCTGCCAAATCTGACTTAACACATGGATTTAACATGGATATTTGAGCTTTTGTAACTTAGCGATGTTTACTGATGGAAAGACGCGTAATATGCCAAAAGTTTCGAAATTGTGTACAAAAGAAGTTTACAACTTGCATGTCTTAGCATTTAAATATTCTTAGCCTGATTTACACAAATCTGTCCCACCCCTAAAATCATGTTAAATTGGCAGTAACATATGAATGTAAGTTGATTTTCATTCAGCATGCAGTAAAATATCAACAATCATTAACACATACGCTGAGTTTAGATGAAATTCGACATAGGCAGTTGCCCAGCTTTTGCATTCGTAATTACCGTCACCAGTCAGTCCTTTTAGGCAGCTGATCGATCGCTGGCGTCAATGTGTTCAGGATCAGCTGAGCCCAGCATTCGATTAGCACACGTTTTAGCTGGTCAGTTACTGAAATTTTGTGACCATGCTATTTGTTGCAATGCCCCCACACTGAATAATTCACAAAATTTAAATCTGGACTTTTTGGCAATGAGTTTTTGAGTTCAATGAACTCTGGCACATAGGAGTGCAGGCAAATGCCTAATTTCAGGGGTAATGAAGATTTATGCAAATTAGGCAAAGAATATGTAAATGATTTGCTATGCAAGTTCGGCCCTTTTTGTCTCCAACCTTCTAAAACTTTTGACATATCACATGAGCTTTTATGGGTAACCATCGCTGAGTGATCAATGCTCAAACAGGTCCAGTTTTTTTGGTGATAGTTTACCGAGTACTAAAAGGATCGCCAGTGAAGATGTTGTTCAGAAACGCATTAAAAATAAACTGTAAAGTTAACATAAACTGATGGTTGCCTAACTGATTAGTTAACTTAAACAATGGAAAACTGGGCCTAGACAATTAAACTGACGAACTGACCGCGCCATACTGTGCAAAGTGTTCCCTCAGCTGCTGTTCAGTGATGTTGGCCGGCAGACCGCCGATAAAAATCTTCCTCCGACTGTTCTCCATGTTCTTACCACCCTAAAAACCATCACATTAATACAGTAAAAAAATGTAATGCCGACAGTCACCCACCCAAGTACTAACCGGGCTTGACGTTGATTAACTTCGTCAAGTGACCAGCGACGTTACCAACCAAGCCAAACCGGCACAACATTACAGTTAAATTACTCAATTTCTGGTATGCTAATTATGACATATATGCCCAGTGCTGACATATTATGCAGGCATCCACCTACAGCTGTGATTACGACCTTTGACCTTCGGAACTTAAAGCTGCCACAGCTGAGTTACTTCTGCCCTGGGAAACATTTGCACCAATTTTCGTTTTTCTGTACCTTTCAGTTTTCGAGCCAAGAGCCAGAACAGACAAAATATGCATTAAAAGCAACAAAAAACTTTATAAAATTTCATCTTTCCGGATATGTGGCCACCAACAGCCAATCAATTACAAGTTTTGACTGTTGTGCAGCAGCATGTCTATTAAATAGGCATAGCATTTAGGAATATTGATGAATTCAAGAAGCAATTGGTGAAGTCTGGATTGGTCTGGAGCAGAATGTTATCGATGCTGCTATCAATGAATACAGAAAGTGTCTCTGAGCCAAGCCCATGCTTGTGGGCCAACATTTCAAACATTTTTGTAAGCAGTTAAAAATGGACAATTAGATAAACTATCAACTAAAACAATAAAAATATGGATAAAATGTGTGTTCTGCATGTTTTTTTGATTTAACAATAATGCCAGTGGTTAAAAATGCAATACTTTGTTCGCTTTCTTTCCCCAGGTAGTGCAGAAACAGACAGTGGGTGAGGAGGAAAACTAAACAGTCATTTGATGGCCAGTTGTATAAGAAATATTTGTACCAAAACTTATTAAAATTGGATCACTTTTCTTCAAGTTATGTTGAAAAAAATTTTGGTGTGTGTTTTATGCCTCACAGTGTAGATAAACCGAATCATTACAGAACGAGTCAGAATATTAGCAAAATTTGCAATTAAGAATTCACTACAAAACCCACCATACATGAAATGTGTCACTACACTACCTTGCATATTTCTTGTTTGGCATTCATATACAATTAATTACCAAATCAATTATGCAGTACTAGTACAATAAAAAATTACTCCATACTATGAAACTGACTGAAACAATGTTGAATTAAACTACATTACATTAGATTAACGGTCAACAGAATGTGGTACAGTATACAGCAAGTACCTTGTTCATACTGCGAGGGTTGCAGGCTTTTGGATCGATCTAAAAACCAACAAAAAACTCAGCATGAAACACAAAAGCACTTGGACAGCATAAAAACTACATAAAGATACCAGTTTGTATTTCACTATTTAAATTATACTGTTACAACCTAGTGAATAAAATCAACAGTACTGCTATCCCATTGGAGGCAGAATAGAAGAAAGTGATTATTTGATTTTGACCCATAATAAACTCATTCTTAGTTTTTGTGTCCAAATAAAAATGTCTAGAAGCAAAACATTTATCAAAATCTGTTCAATACTTTTTAAGCAATGCGACAGGCAAGAAGAACAGACAAAACAGCCGGCTACAAAACATGACCCGATTCCTTTGCTGAAAGTGATTAGTAAAACTGCAAATCACAGCCTAACTGTAAATTAATAACTTCTTAATAACCAGCTATCCAAAATGAACAACTATGTTCATTTTAGTCAAAGCAGATAACTTGCCAATGCCATCAGTTGCTTAACAGATAAGCAAACATTTTGTAGTTGAGCATAAACATTTAGTAAGACTTAGGTTCACTATTTTAATACCAGTAGCTCAGTAGAATACTGCTAGATTCCACCACAATAATCAACACAAGCAATGACACCCAATCTCCTAATCATGTTACAGACTAGTTACTACAAAGGACAAAAAGCCCAGCCATTGCTAGGATAGCTGACCGTACTGGTTCTCAATAACCTTCAAGGTCATCCAAGGTCGATGATTTCCATCTACTCTGACAGGGTGCATGCCACTTCCTATTAGTGATTAATAGTAACCTAGGCTGTAACTGTCATCATTTCCGAGATATATGGCCACTTATAGCTTGAAACATTCCATTCTATAGTGCGTTATCCCTTCAAGATCATCCAAGGTCATCGATTTATATGTTGTTTGAAAGCCAGTATGCGATCAATAGCAACCTAGGCCCTATCTTGCACCACTTAGCCACAATAAATCCATGATGGACAGGTGGATGGACAGAGAGACGATGACAACCATGACAACAGCTCGACCTTTACTAAAGTACGGGCAGCTAAAAACAGGGAGCAACTGCTCCCCTCCTAAATTTTAGCCGGTTGGAAAATTTTATTTTAGTGTTCAAAAAATTTCTCCAAAAACCAAAACCATTAAGACTGAAAATCTCCACAATTTCGGGGAGAAAAATTTGAGATAAAGTTAAAATACTGAGCAACCATAATGTGCTCTGTCGGAAATTTGTGGCTGTCTGTCAAAAAATGCAACTTTCTGCTTCTCCTAACTTTTTAAAGTCACAATGCCCCTAACAGAAACTTTTCACCTGTCGGTCATCTAAAATGTGTGGCCCTGACGACAGAACAGTCTCCACACAAGCAGGGTCTTTGAATGTCACGAAGCCAAAACCTCGGGATTTCCCAGTCGCAGGATTTTTCATGACGACACAATCGACGACCTCACCGTACCTGCTGAAATACTTCAGCATGGAGCCTGCAATGAAGACACAGCTGGCAATATTGACTGATATGAATATTACTACTGACACTTTAATATTATTCATTGTTGACAGTTGCACTGTTATTGTATTTATAAATAATAATTTTAAAAATATCTGTCAGAAGAAAAGTGCGTCATGTTATGTCCTAATATCACACCCAACAAATAACACATATTTTACAGATGGCTTTCAATTTTTCTTTAAATGCGATAAGACAGTTGCTACTGAAAAATTGCCAGTTGTGACAAAGAAACCAAACAACTTAATGACATGACAAACAAGTCAAAGAATCTAGTTCAGTCATTTTTGACAATAATAGTGCCCACAAACAAAATTCAAACTACTGTGTGTAATAACTCAGGGCGGACCAAATCTTCACCGTCGGCTGCCTGGAAGACTCTAGTTTCAGGAACCGTAAAGCTTTTTCATTAATTCGCAGGGGGTCACCCTGAACGAGGGTGCTAAACGAAAGGGGGTAGGAAAAATTTGCGACTTTTAGCCAATAAGTCGCTGTATCTCAGAAGAAGCCTACTTCATAATACTACAACTCAACAAAATCACAAGATTCAACAAGGAAGATCAATATGGTACAAAACATAGACCTGGTAAACTCACCATGTGTAGTATCCCAACTCAGTCCACCAATGAATATCTTTCTGCAATAAAATGACAACTGCTTTATTTATACACTACATAAAAAGCAATTATGTACAACTTTACCATTTATAATTATAATGTATAATTATAATTTTATTACATTGATCGCGAGACAGAAGCGGGCTTGCAAGCAACAGGGACGTCATTAGCGACGACCGCAGTCAGTTGTCATATCGGCGCCGCAAGTGCGGTAGCGTGGAAGAA
>Ga0209454_1003132_pt1 | contig 11670 bp, 6 predicted proteins | sample WorMetHERISLAND1_2_FD_187400 | JGI IMG/M metagenome (GOLD analysis project Ga0209454, IMG submission 187400) | Marine gutless worms symbiont microbial communities from Max Planck institute for Marine Microbiology, Germany - Olavius geniculatus... | ecosystem: Host-associated > Annelida >...
CTGTAATAGTTAAATAGTAAATAGTCTAAATACGTTTAAAAAATTAAAATTATATGTGTTTTTAAAACTTTTTTCACTTATCTAACTTTCTATATTCTACAGGCGGGTCCCATAAACGTCTCGGGCCTGGGGTAATTTACCTCCTACTCTCCATCTCGATGGGACTGGGTGCGTTAAGTTACGCGTTAATTAATGCATTAAAAAAATTAACGCCTTGACAGCTCTAATTTTAACTATTTTTTCACAGTTACAATGAGAAATCCATAGCGCATAAAAATAAAGTTATGCTGTACACCTCACCTTTATTATTATGTAATTACTTTACCTAACCAAATAACCACAGTAAATGGCTTTGTAAAGCATTTTTTGCTAAGTCCATCTCCCTGTGCTGTTACCCACATTCCTCACTTTCACCCACTACTTTCTTTTCCATTTTTATTGGGGCGTATTACGATTGCACTGCACTGCAGTTGACCTGAGGCTGAGAATTCTGAATGGGCCAGTTGAATAATATGGTGGTGTGTTGGGAGGGGCTGTGATATCTGTCTTCTTTTTCTATTGGGGAGGGGTCTGAGAGCCCCTCCTCTCCCCAGAATTTTTGTGGGGAAATTATTAATACTAGGCTGCTAATATTACTGGTATTATAATTACAAGTTTTATTAACCAACGAACAAAGTGCACAGTATACTGCAACTGCATCAGACACTATGATGGCAGCTGCTATGCTGCAAAATGGTGCAGATGATGATGCATCAAATATAACCAAAAAACGAAAGAAAACAAAGAAGAAATTTGCGCTAATGCTCACGAAACGCGAGAAAGCCTATAGCAGTTCCTGTTCACAAACTGTCCATCTATCTCCAGCCATTTCATCGCAGTTCATTCTTGGAGTGTGCGCTGCAGCTGAAGATCGCAGAAATCAATAAAACCCCAATTTTTGAAGCTCAGGGTCTTTCAAGGTCATCGGCGTAGACACGACTGAAAAGCTCGTAACTATTGCTTGATGTGACAGGCAGCATGCCCATGCCTATCTGCAATCCGTTTGAGATTTGCCAACAATGGTAAAATAACCTTTACGGGGGTACCGCTCTTTGATGTCTTCATGCGCAGGTTTCTTTCAACCTAGAAAATCGAGACTTGGACCGTTGAAATCTACGTTCAATGCTGACAATTTCGTACACAGCTTCTCCATGTCTATCTCAATTGACTTCGGCAAAGTTTGCTCTTAAAATGTGTCTCACAGCCCAAAATTACAAAAAAATCCGTAAAACCCCTATTTTGGCGTTCAAGGTCGTCCAAGGTAATTGAATTCGGTGGCAATCAAGAGCCAGTGTACGACTTCCTATTAGTGATTAATGGTAACCTAAGCCCTATCTCGCACCGTTACTGAGATACAACGACTTATTGGCCAAAAATCGCAAATTTTGCCCACCCCATCTCATTTAGCGCCCTCGTTCGGGGTGACCCCCTTCGAATTTATGGAAAAGCTTTCCGGTTCCTGAAACTAGAGTCTTCCAGGCAGCCGATGGTGAAGATCGGGTGATCCCAGCTTGGACCGTATGACAGATTAACAGGCAGAATTAACAGGCAGTAGCTGCTTTCGCGCGTAAAACCAAACTAACAAAACTTGTTTCTCAACATTCACGTATGACGTGACTATTCTGACGTTTCCATTTCCAAGAGGGCTGGACTCCACTCCCTTGGCTGTGATGGCCCTCCATTAATGTACTTATAAGACCTGGGGAGCATTAACTCCTCATTGCAGTGCGGGCCCAGCCACATGCGACTTTTTATACTCATTTTTGTGAGCTTGAAATTTGCATCAGTTGGTAGTATTTTTGGTTATTTTTACACAGCCCTAGTTTGCAGTGGGAGAGGTTGTAAATCTAACTGAGCGGGTGTATTCATCACGCATTTCCACAAGACCTGATTTGTCCATGGACAATACATTACAGGCAAATGGTCAGACTTATTGGCACAAAAAACAACCCCATCAAGATCAGCCAAACCTACACAATTGGCAGAATTCGAGGACGGAAGGAGTTTGCTTCCGCACAAATTTCAGCCTGTTGGAAAACATTCTTCTTGTCTGTATTTTTTTCCACAGACACCAAATTTTGATTGAAAGTCCGTACAATTCAGGAAAATTTAGGGGGAAAATTGTAATTTTGAACACCCACAAATCTTCTGTTTGAAATAGGCAGCTGTGTTGCAAATTTGCAACTTCTGGCCATCCCCAAACATTTTTAACCCTCAGGCTGCTGACACCAATATCATATTTTAAACGCATCAATGTGTGGTATTGCAGATTCAGAAATCATGACTAGCCGTTTTAAAACTGGTCAAAATTTAAAGATTTAACCAATTATTAAGCATTGTTAACAGTGTTTTAATTTATACATCCATATAGTAACTAGAACTCTCAAAGTTTGTGAAAAAACCTGCGAATTCTAAAACTCTCTGAAATTTCTGATATTAATATTCAAATTCTCAATCTACAGAGGCACTATGAATTGTGTACATCATATGATGACAATGGCATAGCCAAAATCCACAAGTAGAGGGGGAGCACTCAAAGTTGTGGATATGGGATGACTATCATTTCCTGCCAAAGAAGGGGGTCTGGGAAGGTAGTGTGCCCCTTCTCCAGTGAAAATTTTCATTTTGTGTGTGTGTGTGAAAATGGTGTGTTTCAGTGCACTTTGGCACTGTTTTTGGGAAAATTGGTTGGACATTTTATGGCACTCCTTTGTGGCTATGCCATTGCATGTTGAGCAACGATATTATGTCCTAACAGTGAATCAACAGTGTTAGTGAGTGAATCAAGTTCGTTGATCAGTTGTTGTTGTCCAGCTGCATTCTTTGTTCTCTTTCCACTCCGCTTCACCATCAGCAAACAACTCCTACGCATACACACGTTCAGTTACACACTCTGACATCCCACCACACCGCCAGCACGTCGCCATCTTACCTGTACAAACATGCAACACACTGAGCTGACCGTTAAGTCACATACAGAGCGAATAAATTGAACTGAAATGAGATAATTCTGTTCAATGTTTCAGTTCAGTTCGGTTCCGTTCATTTGGTTTGCTCCATACATTACCGTGTAAACTATAATTGCCAGCTTTTCAATTTTGACATGATACTGATTGGAAATTCAAAAACGTAGCAAGTGCCACCAAAACCATGGTGTGAGCATTTTAAATGGCTTCCAAAATCGCTCTTGGATGAAATCGCAGGGGATTGTGGCTTGACGTTTTTCAGTTTGCTTACTTACTTACCTGTCTTTTTGCACATCAATCTGTGCAACTGTTCTCCAGTTTTTACAGCAGTCACTGAATACAGGGGCGGTGCCAGGTTTTCAGAGCAAGGGGGTCCAGGTCCAGTAGTTGTCGATTTTCTGCCGCTACCTCCACCCCCTCCCCTTCGTCCACCCCAGAAAGCTCAAATTTGCACGAATCTTATGGGTCGTCCTGCTGGAAGCTAGGGGGGTCCGTACCCCTGGACCCCGGCCCACCACCGCCTTTGACTGAATACTTCAGTAGTTATGACAAAATGTTGTTCTCTTTCCAGTATGCTTTGTCATAAGTAAAGTTAATGTTTCCGTCAGCTGTAAAGCTGAGTTTAACTGACACAAAACAAAGCACTGTTCAAACACCCAGGCACATATGTACCAACAAGAAATTTGAGCTAATGCTCACGGGATGCACGAAAACCTATAGCAGTTACTATTCGCAAATTGCCTTAGTCTATTTCCAGCCATTTCATCGCAGTTCACTCGAAGTGCGTGGCACAGCTGAAGATTACAAAAAACCAATAAAACGTCTTATTTTGGGGGGTTCAGGGTCTTCCAAAGTCATCGATGTTGATACAACTAAAATGCTTGTCATTAGTGCTCATTGTGATAGTCAGCATATCCATGCCTATCTGCAACCGTTTTCACAGTAGATTGACCAACAACAGTCAAATATCATCTTTTAGAGGGTACCACTATTTGATGCCCTCGTGCACAGGTTTCCTTAAACCTATTAAGTCGAGACTTTGACCGTTGAAGTCTACGTTCAATGCTGAAAATTTCCTATGCAGCTTGTCTTGGTCTATGTGTAGTGAATACGATTTGCTCTTGAAATGTGTTTCGCAGCCCAAAATTGCCAAAAAATCCATAGAAACACTATCTGAATGTTCAAGGTCATTGCTCTTGGTGGCAATTGAAAGCCCGTGAACAACTTGCTATTAGTGATTAATAGCAACCTAGCCACTATCTCGCACCGTTTCTGAGATACAGCGACTTGTTGGCCAAAAATCGCAAATTTTCCCTACCCCTCTCTCATTTAGCACCCTTGCTTGAGGTAAACCCTTTCAAATTTATGGAAAAGCTTTACAGATCCTGAAACTAGAGTCTTCTGGGCAGCTGATGCTGAAAATTTGGTGATCCTAGCTTGCACCGTTTTTGACTGGACCTCCCATGTGACGGACGGATGGAGGGACAGACAAACAGAATTGTGATGGCTAAGATGCGCTATAGCATTTCCTGCTTTCGCGCGTAAAGAGTGCATTTTATTGGGTAAACCCACTTGAAAACCATCAAACACCCACACCAAGTTTGCAAAATGGTCATTATTTAGTGAAAGTATGAAGTTAGGGCATAAAACACCAAGCAAAAAATATAAAACCTAACATATCAGATGATGTTATTTAACCTTTATTTAACTTTTTGGTTCTTCAGTTACTTCCTGCAATCACTTATCTGTTTTGCACAATGACTATAATAAACTCAAACTTGTTACAAGTTACCTTCTTCCAGATAGGGACGGAAGCTTTCAGTGCATCTATGCAGTATTGTACAGCGTCCATTGCAGGTTTACGATGCACTGACGATATTGCTATGATTACACTGGCCTCTGCCACAGGAACTACTCTAGACAGCAACATACAGTGATGTTAAGTCCTTGAGGCCAAAATTTTGTCCTCGGCCTCAAAGATTTGTCCTTGGCCTCGAGCATTTGTCCTCGGCCTGTCGTCAAACTTTTTATTTTGGCCTTGTGAAAGTGTAGGTATGTAACAATGCCACGCGTAAAAGGTGAAAGCCAGCGTCACGAAATCTTCGCTATACACGGTGTTGTGCTTGTACCCGTGACACATTATGACGGCAGCATTACGTCACGACTAACAAAGAATATTTAATCAACTGCCATATTTTGTAACAATATTTGGAATTAGCATTTGTTCAGCTACAACTGGTTAAAATTTTGTGTAAATTGATTATCATTTGAGTGGATTATGAGAAACACAAAAAGGGTCCCTTTTTATGAAACACTGTATATAAGATTTTGCATTATAATTAAAGAAAAAAGTAAAAATATTGTTTGAATAAAGCTGTCTTTGGCCTGGCCTTGGCCTCGCAGTTTTGGCCTCGGCCTTGGCCTCGGTCTTGAAGGTTTGTTCTCGGCCTCAAGAAAATGTTCTCGTTTAACATCACTGGCAACATATTATAATAACGTTTTTGTTACAATAATGGCGGTAAATGAACAGATAATATTGCAGTGATTAATTACAATGTAATTCTGAACAACATGTATTGTAATAATATTTATTACAATACTAATATTAAATAAAAAATAATATTGCTATATTGCTGTACAGTAACTACATTTGCTTCTGGCTGGCACACAATTACTCTGCATCTGGAGTGCATAAGTTCATTTAAAACTAACTTCTCCCACAGACATCACGAACATGAAACTGCAAAGTGATATCTCTAGAACTTCTTAGAAATGCACTGTGGTAGAGGGGCACATTTAACAGTGTCAAGAGGTGGGGACAGATAAACAACTGGAGATGTAAATTTTCAAAACTGACATGACGCAACCCCACCCCCCTCTACATTAAATTTGCCTCCAGTTCAACTGTTACTTCCAATTATGGCACATATTGCATCCAATAACTAGACAACATTTCGTAACACTCATGCAAAGGGAGAGAAGGAAAGCCCTGCCCCATTTATGCAGCAGGTATGACATAATGTGTTGCGCAACTGACCCAAGGCGGTGTATGATATAAATGTTCACAACGTCCCAACGTTGTCGGATCTCGGCACAAATTTTCATCAGCTCTTTCTGAGCCATTTCGCGATAAGCTTCGTAGCTTAATTGCACCACTTGATGATCGCCGAAACTGTCCCTTGTAGTACCTGGCAACAAAGATATGAAACAACAATGCCTTTTTCTGTTATACTGCTAAAAACTGAAAGATAATCCACAGATCTGCAACTGACTATAAAGTTTTTAATGGATTAATTAGCAAAAATTAGTCAAAATTAATGGATTAATTTTGCAAGTTTTTTTAGTCAAGAAAGGCCACAAAAAACTGCAGAATGCATCTACTGGTTGATGTTATCTTTTGTAAACTAATGCAACATCAAAAAAGTACAAATGCAGACTGTCAAACTGACAGTATAAAGGTAAAAATCTTGGTGACATGTTCTACAAGACAAAATTAGATTACAAATGTAAGTCGTCAGTCAGTTTAGGCTCACACAAAGTCCAAAATTTTAATGAATTTTAATCAGTTTAAACAATTTTGATCCATCTGCTACTTATTTTAAGGGATTAATCGATTAATTAATTGTTAATTTCTGTAACCCTAATAAATAAGGTCTAGTATCACATAACCTACTCCGTGGACGGGACAAAAGTACCATTCATAGGAGATATGTAAGCAGCGATGTGGTCTTAAGACCATGTTCTTAATCTTGAGATTGCATTCTTCTGAATATTGGTCTTGGTCATGGTCAGCGGTGTATATGGTTTGAAAAAGTATGTGAAGCAGAAACTCACAAATTTCCAACAAAATTCTTACAGGCAGCTACAGCTGTAAGACAGAGGAGATTATGGGTGCTCAAAATTTAAATTCTGTTCCTAAATTTCCCTAAAATGGGTTTTAGCTTCAAAATCTGCACTTCCAAACAAAAAATTTTCTGATGCAAAGAACATTTAATGACAGCCCAAAATTTAGGGAAGGGAGAAATGCCCCCCATCTCCCTCTCTCTCCCCACTACCATGATGCAACTGATTATGGTCTTGAACTCTGTCGTCTTGTTATTGAGATTTTGGTCTTGGTCTACAAACTCTAACCATCTTACATCACTATATGTTAGGAAACAAATGGCCTAATCGGACAGACCAATGAATATGGAGATGGCTCCAGCGATGGGAGAAGTGACTGTTCTTCGTGCTTCCTCAACATCAAGTACATCATCTGACAGATAGACAAAGTTACTCATCCTCTCAAATCAGCAGCTACGGTTATAAACGTTTCTACAAATAGCACAGCAATATCGTGTATTATTAGTGTCACAAAAACCACTGAAGCCACAGAGGTCATTTTTAGTAGTTATTGTTTGGGTGAGCTTTTTTGTATCGCAAACACTTTCAGTATTTAGTGCCACCCGTGTCATGCACGTTATCGTAGTTATACAGACCAGTCTTGCAGTTTGGTATCCATGGTCTGAAGTTGAAAAAATTAAGGTATGGAGCAATTGCTCACCGTGTAAATTGTTGGCTGTCAGAAAACTGTTGGAAATTCTTCATACATTTTGACCAAAAATGTGAAAATTTGGGGCTAAACCTCCACCCGTAAAATTTCGGGGCAAAAGTAAACTTTTGTATATCCTTGTCCTCTGTGAGAAATTTGCAGTGTACGTCAGAAAACTGTAACTTTCTGTGCCGCCTAACTTTTAACCCTGCCCCTTCAGACTTGTGTTGTGCGACACCTCGATAAGTATCGTGAGTACCAACGTTTCGATGCCAGTATCGCAGTAGTCTCGATATATCGCGATGCCACGATACCGCCAAGTATTGTGACTATACCAGTTTCGATACTATGCAGTTTGCAATTGAATCCCTCTATTGTTGACAACTACCGCATACTGCGTGACAAAAATGAAAAAAAGATGTCACATTAAAGCTTCTCAAGCATATAGTAAAGTAGTAAACATATTTTTAAGCGACAATGGGGCCACCCAAACGTAGTGATACCTCCCTCTTGATGGGCCTGTAGACCAACGTTTTACTATGAACTTCCTGTATCACGGTAGTATCGTGATACTCGATACATGAGACGATATCGTTATCATGACTCCAATTTCAGGTATCGTACAGCACTACTTAACGGAGCATAAAGGATTACCGTAGGACCAAAACCGAAGATAATATCTGCCATGAAAATTCACAGCAGATAGCCATAATCGACTACCTATTTTCCGTGAATTTTCACGGAAGCATCTTTTTACTTATGGATATATGCCATGAAAATTGATGTACGGAAATGTACATATTGAAGCTGAAAAATAAGCGAATAATCACACAATTAAGGCCTAATAATAACAATGTGGTATGGTTAAAAATTTGCTGATGGGCCTATTTATTTTCAATAAATTTTCACAGCAGATAACCATTTCATGCTAGCTTCCGTGAAAATTCACGGCAGATAACACCTTGCGACCAAAAATAGTTCTGTTAATTTCTTTACATAGCGACAATAACAACTCTCCAAAATTTAAACAACTCACTACCAGCAACTCTGCCAGAACTTCAACCCGTTGCTGTATGCGTAAAATTGCATGTAATGCGAATAAATCACTTTACTGACAAACTATACCGTTTCAGATCACCGACACCGACCGGAAGTTGACATACGTTGTTACATAGAATACTTAACTAACTATCCGATTTTTTGTTTACAGTTTGTTGAGTGGGCGTGGCACTTTTGTGGTACCGTTAATTTTGTGCAATAAAACAGACAGTATTAGCAGTTATGAGTGCGACACCGGTAGCAGTGGTATCTGATCTGTGGGGATATCTGTTGTCGGTCAGTTGTCATCAACATTTCTGCAGTTAAGGCTGCACTTTATGTCGATGCAGCTCGCACACCGTATTTCCTGACGTGTCACACTACTGGGAGTAAGGGAGTATTGTCACCTAACCCCACGGTTTTCTATCTCTATACCTGGTGTGCGCAAGTTGCGTTTAGTGAAAAATAGGGGGAGGGGTTGTTAAGGGTGCAGATTAAAGATTCCGCCTCAGTTTTCACTCGGCAATCTACACCTTTAACAAAACTCCCCCATTTTTTTCACTGGGCAGCGTGAAGGGAAAGAGAAACGCAGAGGGAAAGGGGGATATAGCATAGAGAAGGAAGGTAGGGAGAAAAGGGGGAAGGGGCGGATGGAAGGGCAGGCAGAGAAGGGAAAGAACTCGAAAGGAGGGGGACTTAAGCTCGAAAGTGCGATGGAAACTTGTGCTCAGATGTGCGGGGATAGAAGCCATTGCTTTATCCATTTCCTACCTCCAAACTGAACTGTAAACGTAATGCTAATCTGACCCTGACACCGAGCTTAATCTTAACCCTAAAGTAGCCTGTCTGTAACTGTAGGTTTAGGCAAATTGTGAGAACACCAACTTCTGGTGTACTGGTGCGGTGTGAGTCAATAACCGTAGCATACCGTAAAACTGCTTCTATTAGAACAATTGACTTAGATCCTCGGCTTGTATTGGAGACCCGGCTTTTATTTGAGACCTGGCTTCTATTAAAACATTGTCAACTTGGCATACCAGGGTAATACACTTTTTCCTTGGTTAGTGTGCACAATATTATTTTATTACAATACAATTTAGAGTGAGTGAGTGTATAAGACTACTGCACATACAACTAATCACCACTACTACTACAACTGCTAGTACACTTGCAACAACAACGACTTGGATGTCCAGCTTATATTGGAGACCCGGCTTATATTAGGGACCTGGCTTTTATTTGAGACCTGGCTTCTATTAAAACATCAGTCTCAGACCCACTGATTAGAGATCCGGCTACTATATGAGACCCGGATTGTATTAGCAGTTTTACGGTATTGGTATTCATCTACATTTTGGGGTGTAACTCTGCCTGACCATTTTCTCGTGGATATACACACTACATAATCTGAACGTTTACTCCTGCATCAGGCTGACCGATGAGTAATGAAATTGAAGTCGGAACGATTTGCTCTGTTGGCCATGTGTCAGCGACACCGGAAGGAATTTACTTTTTGTCACCAAACTTGATGTTGCTAGCAACCAGTTTTTTTTCTGATTTAGTGGTTTATATGCAAAGACAATAAAGACATGGACAAGAACATAATTTGGAGAACAAATGGACTATCCGAATTGTTGACCAGTCGACCAAGAGTCTGATTTATTCGTTCATTTGTTCACTTGTTGATTGTAGATTGACTGGGCCAGTGATCGCTGGCTGTGGTTTCTCATTGGCTTTCATTTGCTATGTACATTATCCACTATGCTGACGGTCATATTCAACAGTTACGATGCTCAGATTGCACTTTTTCTCATCTTTTGTAAGTAGTTTTCATCGATTTACTTGCCTACTTAGTTTACAAGTGTGGGAATTGATGAGATTCGTCATGTGGCCATCATATTGTCTGTCTCTCTGTTTATATATCTGTCCTATGATGTCTTCTAACTTGAACACAGAAGTGCATATAAAAACTAAAGTTAGTATGAATGTTCAGAGAGACAGGAGTAGCAGGTATGGTATGCTAGTTTTGAGCTAGGTTGAAGACGAGGATTAGGCTTAGGGCTGCATAGCTGTAGGCAGACAGCTGTGCAATTTACTTATGTGCTAGTGTGATTGAGTTCATTATTGGAGTGATGACAGTTAATTTGTTAAAAATCCTCCTCTAGTTGTCTCAAAAAGTATTCTTGGCAACTTGGCCTAATGTCAGTTAACTGTGCAAAATACACAATAGGATGTAAGACTATCGACAGAGTCGGCCAGTTTTATCTGCCAACAAAATCACTTGACAAATATCTGCTGTATGTCATTCAAAAATCTGGCGATTTTGTCAGCCGATAAAATCGGCCATTTTTATCGTTCAAGATAGAACATGCTCTATTCTGGATAGGAAAATTGCTTGACTTTATTATATCGGCAAACAAATTTTGTTTGGTGATTGTTTACAACTAGAGCTGTCAAAGTGTTAATTTTTTAAATGCATTAACACACTGCGATAATTTTTTAACGCATTAATTAACGTGTTATTAACGCACTCAGGCTCGTCGAGAGGGAGAGTAGGAGGGGCTAAGTTACCCTGGGTCCCGCAACATTTGGGGGGTTTCGCCTGTAGAATATAGAAAGTTAAAACACATCATAAATGTATAATCAACAATAACTGTTGTCATAGCTAGCATAGAAATCTATTAGCCTGTCATCAAAATAATTATTTGTTTACAGTAGCAGTAGAACGGCAACTACAATTTAGTTACTTGAATTTGTTCATTTGTCAAATAACCACAGTTTAACGGAATATTGGAACTTAATCTTAAACTTAATCTTTTTAACGCATATTAATTTATTAACGCATTGATGCATTAATTAATGCGTTAATTTGACAGCTCTATTTACAACGGAAGATGAATATTTATTTTAATTACTTATTGTGTTTGTAAAGCCCCCCTTACTCAATTCCCGAGGCAGAAATATTAAATTACAGAAATTATGTCTGGAATGGTCACGATGTGAGCTGTCATGGTGTACAGAATAGTCCACGGTCAGATTGCTATACCAGCACCAGTCTACCTCACTCCAAACACGCAGAGCACAAGAGGACATGGT
>Ga0209454_1003133_pt1 | contig 11669 bp, 6 predicted proteins | sample WorMetHERISLAND1_2_FD_187400 | JGI IMG/M metagenome (GOLD analysis project Ga0209454, IMG submission 187400) | Marine gutless worms symbiont microbial communities from Max Planck institute for Marine Microbiology, Germany - Olavius geniculatus... | ecosystem: Host-associated > Annelida >...
TCGTGCCAGTTCGTCAAGTTAGCTCGATGAGTGCGTGCTGAGTGCTTACGTTTTGGATATAGAAAGCATTTATGCAGTTCGTTTGACGATTTCGTCCTTCGACAAGCTGGTTTGTCAAGTGCTCGGCGCGCTTGATGAGCTCGTCAGGCCATCTCGTCTAGCGCTCGTTTAGCGAGCACGTATCACACTGTTTCCATAATTGAAATCGATGGATAGCATTGAAATACGTCATGGGTCAAAATTGACCCATACGGTCTTTCAGCTATAACAAAATACCAGTCCTTTCAGTGTTAAGTTGTACATGTGTTTGTGTGTACTCTGATGTAGACGTAGTGGCCTATCTTACGGATCGAAGACTATAGGCGTAACTTATTTCCGACGTAGACTGATAAATGTGCATTTTCCAATGAAGAAACTCTTGCAGTTTTTTAAACCAAAATGCTTAGTTGTCGCTAGGATAGCCTACCGTACTGGCTTAGATTGGTTCGCATCGCGCCTATGTACATGCACCGCTGTCGCGCATTTCCTTTGCGCTAGCTGGGCTTTCTTGTTTCGTATTTTATTATGTGTTTAGGTGTGTGCGTTGCCTGGAAAGGCCGTCGCTGAAATGATCTATGCTGTGTCGGGCGGGACGGTAAACCCTACTCAATCACTCACACTCATCACGCCAGCTTGCCGAGCGTTTGTCGAGCGATCATTAAGCGTTTGTGGAGCACTCGATGAACGCTCGTCGAGTCGAGCCAGCTGGATGAATGCTTGCGGTATCAAACATGTTTGATGTTGCACGCATTCATAAACCTCACATTAAGCACTCATCAAGCCATCTTGATGTGTGCTTGGTGAATGCTTGACGAGCTATGCCGTTGCAATCTATACACTTTAACAGCCTCCACAAGTGCTTGTCTAGCTAGCCAGCTTTATCGTGTACACTGGATATAAAACAAAATAAAGTTTCTTCCGAGCCACAAGGGCAACATGGCGGAGCTCATCTCCGTTTCCTCAGTCGGGTGAATCATTTTGGTGTGTAATCAGCCACCCAGGTCAACTCAGCCTGGCCATCCTCTGTAGGACAATGAGTACCAGCGAAAGCTGAGATGTAAACAGACACAGTGTGCGAAGCAATAGCCCCGTGTCCGTGGTCTTAGAGTGACAAGCAACCTTCAGCAAGTTACTAACCTAACACGTGCTCAGGTCAACTCAGCCTCCTATTAACTGCGGAATGGCAAAACAGTAGTATACATGTTGTTACATAAAATGGACCCCTTTTCCTTCGTAATTCACTCAATGACGATCAATTATCACAAAATTTTTACCAGTTGTAGCTGAAGGACTACTTATTCAAAATATTTTAACAAAATATGGCTGTTGATTAAATATTTTTGCTAGTCGTGACGTTCTGCTGACGTCATAATGTGTCATGAGTTCGAGCTTGGTAGTCTCAACTGGTGCATGCTGTCAGTTACTACCCTGCTTCGATGGTAAGCTTAATCTGGTTCGCTGATAAAAAAAATATTCATCGTGTCAGCACTAAACAACAAGGGGGGCTGAAGTCAGCTGTCTCTCAAACTAGAAACTCAACCATATCGCAAGCTCTGTGTGCTGGTGCGCTGTTTTGCTCGCACATGCAAAAGGCAAATTATAACCAATTCACATACAAGTAAATGCGATAGCTTTGCACGTTTTTGTGGCTGCAACTGTAAAACTTCAAGAATTTGTTATCAGCAAACCAGATTAAGTTCACCATCGAAGCAGGGTAGCGACTGACACACCAGTTGAGACAAGCAAGTTTGTACTTACGACACATTATGACGTCAGCATTATGTCACGACTAGCAAAGAATATTTAATCAACAGCCGTATTTTGGTAAATTGTTTTGAAGTAATATTTTTTCAGCTACACCTGATGAAAATTTTGTGTACATTGGTCATCATGTGAGTTAATTATGAAAGAAAGAAAAAGGGGTCCATTTTTTATGAAACACCGTGTAGACCTAGTAACTTACAGTCTAGTGGATAAAAAGGGCATACCGGTAGCGTGGCTGATCGGCGGGGAGGTGATATGTCTGCACGCTGCACGGCTGTGTTGTCATAGGTGGAAATGCTACAGCTGAGGGCGGACAACGAGCGGATGCAGCGTACAATCGCTCGTAACGGTCTGGAGCAGGACGATGACGTCACTCGTGATGAGTTCACTCAACAGTCGCTAGGTGACAGTAGTGGCGCCACTTTGTCAACACTGCAGAAGAAACTCAGCATTGGAGATCCGACTACCTTCGGTCTGTCTGTCTGTCTGTCTGTCTGTCTGTCTGTCTGTCTGTCTGTTTGTACGTCGTCGCTTCTCACATTGGCCCGCGACTGCTAACATCGACCCTTATTCTCAGACGGCGTGTCTGTATCTGGCTCGGTCTGCGTGCGACGGTGTCTGTCTGTCCGCAGCTGGGCTGTTGTATAAAACAGTCGCGAGTTACATCGCCTACCGGCTTATTGCTGTACACTGTTTTTATTCACCAGGAATGATGGCAAATACATAAACGAGTGAATCAGTCGATATATAGATTGATCAATGAATAAGTAAATGAATAAACTAGAAGGGCACCCAGAGAACGCAAACATCCACCAACTTTGCCGTTTGCCCTATCTCGCAATGGTAAAGAATTCTTTAATCATATCCTGGATTTAGACACCGACTAGGATCACAACCAAACTCTTACCACCACCTTCGGCAGTTCCATAGCCACACAAGTAGTCGCATGGTCATCATTGACGACCTATAGAAAATCATTATTACCTCCGCCAAGGAGGTTATGTTTTTGCCAGACTTTGTTTGTTTGTCTGTCTGTGTTTTAGCAAGATAACTCAGAAAGTTATGGACGGATCTTTCTGAAATTTCCTGGGAATGTCGGGAATGGCAAAAACTACCAGTGATTCAATTTTTGAGGTGATCCGGAAGGAATCCTGGATTCTGGATCCCTTTGAAATTTTCGTTACTATTGCTTTCAGTGCGGCATAAGGGAAATCACTGACAAATCGAAGATGATGCTGCCACCTAGCGAACAACATGGCCTTGGCGGAGATGTGCGGGCTCTGGCTGCTTTCTAGTTTTGTTAATAAAACAAGAAATATAAATATACATTAAAAGGTGATAATATTCAGCTCATATTGACAACTAGTCGATGTGATGGTGAGTGATATTATCTTTCTATGATTTTTGCTGTTTTCGACGTGTAAGTCACTGCATGTTGCCGTTAACATTCTTGTACATTTGCATAATTATTATCTTTGTTTTTGTCTTAAGTACAGTCTCCATTTAGTCCTACGTCGATCTGACCTGGACTTGTTAGACAGCAAATCGTAAAACAAATCGTTTCTGCATTATTTCAAAAATAAAATCTGAGGTTCTCCCGTTTTTATTTTTCAAGATTTTGTGGATTTTTTGCAGGCTTTCCGCCGTCGACTCGTGTTCTGTAATTTGCTGTGGATTTGTTAGACAGCTTGATGTATCAAAAATTCGCCACAAATCAAAGCTAGTGCTAAGTTAAAGGACGCACTATACTGTAACAAACTGTTCGTGTTGTGTGCGTGTGTGTGTGTGTGTTAGATGCGATAGCTCTGGAGGCAGCAAACAGGGACAGTCAGAAGTTTGTCGTCTACGTTCAACTGGTCTACCTCGACGATCCTTTCAGTCACAGCTCACAGGACTTGCACACTGCCGCCAAGGTTCAGTTTACTCTCTTCGTTAATGTTTTTTGCGTATCACCCATAGCGTTGTAGCAGGAGGGTAGGGCGAAGTCCAGCCCTTAAATTTTAGTCTGTCGGAAAATTGTCTTTTTGTTAGAAAAATGCGCCCGTCTGTAGAAAAATTCTGGAAAGTTGCGTTCTATTTCAGATGCAAAGTTCGGAGTGCAAAACTGCATTTTGCGTGTGTAGGCCTATACATTTATCGTTCAGCTTTGCTGCACCAGTTTTTATTGACACTGCCAGTTACGATTAGTGTTCGGAACTGGTAGGCCTAAGTCTGAAAATTTCGTTTCTGCTTTACTTTGAGAATAAAATCTGTTGTACTTTATCCGGTTTCGTAACCATTCATAATAAATATCTCCATATGTCATCCGTTCTTAGTCATCAAGCTGACTGGCCAAAGTCACGATGTAGACAGCGATTGCAGAATCTGTCGGAACGTTTGCGACTTGTTTTTGAGTCTAAAAGTTGAACTGATGGAATTTTGTCACTAACACGATGACTTCTGATTGGCTTGTAGGACGACGCAGCGCAGAACGCGTGCTGCCGCCTGGCGATTGGAAATGTAACGCTAACAAGCAGAACAAGCTGGCAAGAACTTGATTCAACCGTACTCGACGCTTTCATGGTGCGTCAATATTAGGCCCTATTCAGTGACCAGTGTTTGAATTGCCGGGGAATTGGGGAGGATGTTAAACTCCCCAACAGTTTTCTGAACCCCCACACACTGTTAGATTATCTACTGGGGAGGTCACTGTGTACTATATACATACGATTTACATCACAGTTCTGGTCTGACTCCAACAGTCGAAAAAGTCAACCCGCCAGCTATTTTTTTTCACAGTTCAAATACTGGGCCTATTCTCGTATACGACCGTCATAGGCCTTTCTTCAGTTCATGACCTACTTGGTCATTCTAATTTTTTCACCACAGCGACTGGCAGTAATCTGACTCCAATCAAGCGTGACGTCTGAAACGCGTCTCGCATCTGTTTATCGCAGCGCACGTTTCACGCAAAACACACCGTCGATCACGGTGATGACGATGAAATAAGGTTTCATCACAATCAAGAGCTAATATTAGGCCTATGCATCATCACAGTCGCATAATATACTCTAGACCGTGATGATACGTAAGCTCTAGTTCAGTGGCGTATTTAGGATTTGGCAAAGGGGGGGGGCATGGTGAGCGCGCGGAGCGCGAGCCTATAACAGGGGTCTGAGGGCGGAGCCCCCAGCGGGGTCCAGGGGCAGAGCCCCTGGTCGGGGGGTCAGGGAGGCAAAGCCCCCCTGAAGCTGAAATACTTTTTGCTTCTGAACGTTCAACGGAGACCGCAAATTCGCCCATTTTTCTGAAATTTGGAAACACAAAAGACCATCAGACATTGTTGAATTTTGCAATTCTTGCTGGAAAATGGCAAAAAACGCACCTTTTCATATAAAGTCGCCTGTAAAAAATTTTCATGGTCGGGCCAAAGGTGAAGGCCATCGCACCGTGGCCCCCCTAAATACGCCACTGCTCTAGTTCCACTATTCGGCCTACACATGTTCTCTTTTTGTCTGCTGTTTTCCTTTATCCGTTTTACGATGAAGACGTTTTAATTGTAAACGTTTCTGCAACTTTTCGGACGTGGTTGCGTGTAAAATAAAATAATTAAACGTGGGCAAAACGCTGTCGAAGATGTTCTCTTTTGTTTTACACATAACAACTGCTTTGCTTAAAACTTGATTATTTTCATATGTTACTGTAGAAGAACGTGAACACTGTGGACTCCGGATCCGGTCTGGGTCTGGACGAGCAGTGCGTTCAGTCATACCGCGTCGGCGATCAGCTGCGAACTGTCGCAAGTAGGTGCTGCGCCTCCTGAGTTCAGTGACACTTTTGTAACTTCAAAATTAATTTGCGTTCCAGTTTGCATTTAGTTGTAAGCTAACTTTTCCAAGCGTGGATACAGAAAAGACTCCAGCCAATCGGAGAAAGTCGTTGTGAAAATGGCTGAAGCCTGGCGCTATATCAAATTGTTTTTCTTAGATTAGATTAGATTAGATATTATGGAGCATTAACTAATAGGCATACAAGAGTGGGTGTTTCTGACCAAAGTTCAAGGATACGCATACAACAAAATGGAATACACTAACTTACGTAGGCTACATATTTTTAAAAAATACAATATCTATAGGACGTGTATTGATGAACGTAGTTCCTGATGAGTTTGTCAGTTGTAACAGACAAAAAGCTGAGACCTAATTTACAAATCTGATATAAGAATAACCTAGAAAGTAAACGATATTTACTTAATTCATATGAAAAACCTACGAATAACTTACACAAAAACCTAGGACAACTTCCGAGGGAATCGTAAGTCGCTGAATGGAGAAAGAACCTAGAAAGATGTTATGAAAATAATTGGAAGTTTTGTAAATTAAGCCCGTGACCAGCTACTTGAAGTCTGCAGTTATTCAAAAGAAACGACATTATCTATGCAGTGAAAACTTCTTATGGCCATTTTGAACCAGTGAATCTTGTAGAAGTGTCTAATGTGTCTATTTGTTGGTGTGTGCGCGTTTAGGCGCCAAGCTGCCGGAGTTGCTACCATGTGGATACTTGGTCGGCGACAACCAGGATATCACCATCAACCTCAGCGGTAAACCAGCAGCGACCACAGATCTGACACCTCCGCCAAAAAAACAGTGCTGTTACATAGCGAATGTAACGGATATAATACTGTTGTTCTTTGGATTACTGTCTATTTCCCTTTTTCCCGTAAAAATTCATCAAAATTCGTTCATAACTTGCTGAGATAGGCCTATAAGTGTCAGTTTAAGCACTGTCCATTAATAACAAAGAATCCTTTTTAATTGTAAAGTGGAATACAGATCGCGTCGCTTCACGAAAACACGGGTGCCCAAATCCGTCTCGGCCAGAATTTTTCAAACCGTCTTCAGACGACCTCCGGCATGAGACAAGACTGCGTCTTTGCACCAGACTTGTTCAGCATCGCTATCGATTGGATTCTACGTCACATGACAGTAAAGCCCTAGCAGTGGGGGTGATTATTTCGGCGACCTCGTATACGTCGACGATACGGCTTTTTCTCGTCAAGTCGACAACTGAAGCTGTCTCCAGCCTGAACAGCTTCAGTGAGACTGCCAGTGCACTCGGCCTTCGGGTTTCGTGGCCAAAAACGAAATTGCAGAATTTCGGTACCAGTACCCAGCCACCAGCTATCGTAGTAGATGGAAACACAGTTGACAGCGTGGACAACTTCATTTACTTGTTGGGCAGTGTCCTCTCTTCCGATGGCCGGTCTCGCGCGGCTGCTGCCGTTGAAGCGAATGAAAGAACGCATTCTGAGGGGTACCTAAGTTTGACGTTCTCGTACGAAGGATTCCTTGAACGCAGGGGCCGAAAATTAAACTAATGAAAACTACGTTTAATGTCAAAAATTTCTTACGCAGGTTGTTCTGGTCTATCTGTAGCGATTTCAGCGCAGTTCGCTGTTGTGTTGCAGCCAGAAATCGCCAAAAGCCAATAAAACCCCTATTTTGACGTTCAGGGTCATTCAAGGTCATTGATTTTGGTGCCAATCGAAAGCCAGCGTACGACTTCCTATTAGTGATTAATAGTTATTTTTCTGCACCGTATCTGAGATATGCAACTTATATGCTAAAATCGCAAATTTTTCTTTGGCTCTTATTTAGCGCTCTCGCTGAGAGTGACTCTTTTCGAATTTACGGAAGAGCTTTACGGGTTCTGAAACTAGAGTCTTCCAGGCAGCCGATGGTGAAGATCTGGTGATCCTAGCTTGCACCGTTTTTGATTGATCCACCTGTGTGACGGACGGACGGACAGACAGACAGACGGACAGAATTGTGATGGCTACGACGCGCTACGGCAGTAGATGCTGTCGCGCGTAAAAAACGAACTATCCGTATAACGTCTATAGCATATATAACGTTCTCCTACATCGGCGAAGGTGAATACTGTCTTTGCTATAATGCACTGCGTCTACACTTGACCAATACCTACTCACTTGACTTACGCCTTATCGCTTCCGGTGGAACAAGGGTCACAGACCACTTCTCTCTATTCAGCTTTTTTGTGCTGTCACCTCCGTCTTCCTTTAGCTGTATGTGAAACCTGCTGTGCGCGTGTGTTGCTCTAAGTTTTTTTTTCTTTTTCGGGTGTTTCTTGGTTTTCTTTCTCTGTAACCTTGTGTGGACCGTTGTGGTGTTCAATATAGCGCTTGTTTGGTAGTACCGTCATTATTGTATCTCATTATTGTATCTCATTATTTTTCCACGGCGATTGTATCTTCAAGCAGTCCCGTTTTCTTTTTTCACTGCTCCAGCGCGACGGAATTTGCCTAAACACCGCCGATCAGCTCGGATCCCAGAAGTTGCTGTTGTAGTGACCGCAGATCAGTCTGTGGCACCACAGGTCACAGCTGAGATCACTAACTTTGACTATTTCTGTTCTGTGACATCAGCTGATCTCTGGTGATCTGCGGTGTTTATGCAAACCGACGCGGCGTTTTGCAAATGAACAGCAAATATAAGACGAAAAATAACTAATACACAAACATGAACTAAATCGGTCACGTTTCAACTAGGTTATTAGGATTGTGTTTGATCTGTACGATCATTACTACTGTACCAGGTGCCGAGTCAGACAGGATGGATGCTCTGTCGTTTGAGACGCTGATTCCAAAGAACATCGTAGAACGCTACGTGTCTCTACTCGACGAACATCGCCGGCTGATTCTGTGTGGACCGACAGGAACTGGCAAGACTTACTTGGCATCACGACTCGCGCAGCACCTTGTTAGACGGTCAGTGCAAAATGTGAAGCTAAAAACTCCATTTTGGGGACATTTAGGGACAAAATTAAAATTTTGAGCACCTATAATCTTCTTTATCATGAATTTTTAGTTGTCGGAAAATTGCAACTTCCTGCTCCGCCTACTTTTTTTACTCACGACGCCGCTGGTTCATAATCTATTGAGTAGTCTGCTACAAGCAGTATATATATAGGCAAGTTACTGTTTTGCAAGGGTGTACCCGGTGCAATAGTGAGGGTGTGCGTAACCACTCCAAAACTTCTATAGAAAAATGCCAAGACATTTGCAATTCGTACGTTGCAAATGAATAACAAAAGTCTTAGGATATTTGAACTTTTGTCTTAGGATGCTGTTAAGACATGGCTTAAGATAAATCTGATGACAATGTCTGTGAATCGGGCGGGCGCAGATGTGTAAAGTCGTCGTCGGAATTAAAGGCCGATATGATCGCAACGTTCAGCATCGACCAACAATCCAGCCGCGAGTTACGACAGTACCTGACTAACGTCGTCGACCAGTGCGCATGTTCCGCCGCCGCCTGCGACGTCACTTTCGGTGCGAGCTGGTGCTCGGCTCCTCGTGTTGTCGTCATTGACAACTTGCATCACGTGACGTCGCTCGGAGATGCTTTCGGTCGGTTTCTGTCCGACACAAGACGACCTCACCGGTATGTGTTGGTGAAGAGATAGAAGTTTGCACTATGCGGCCATCCGTTGCCTGCATCAGCGAACAATTGGACCCGCGGTTTGCAGTTAGAAGACATACCATCGCCCAATCAGCCGCAGTAGGCCTTCATCCCATAGCCCATAAGCTACTACTCATTTCCCATCTCGCTGCGCATAGGACGCTGGGTTGACCTGAGCACACAGTAGGTTAGCAACTGGGTTTATTTCCACCGCAACTGCGCGTTGCCAGGTGCTTCGACGGGGGCGTACGCGTCGGCAGAAGACAGTAGGCTATGCTCCTGTCTGTTTAAAGCGTTAACGTAGGTACTTGCGATTTGATGTAATGAAATAATAAAAATAGCTATTAAAACAACGCTTCAATTGGACATTTGTAATCAGTACTGCTGTTGTTATTGTTGTCCAACTTAGCGGCGTCAATCCATATTTATTTGAAGACGATTAAGAGGGAGGGGGCAAATATTATACTGGAGCTAGGCAGTCACTTTTCAGTCCGGATGTTGTTTTTGTTGGGGCGATCACCCGTCTCCCTTCGCCAGCGGGATCAACGCCTTTGTTTCAAGTGTTGTTGATATTTATTTCCTGCATGCGCTGCAGTCCGTACGTGATTGGCACCATGCGTCAGTCGACGTCGAGCTCCACGTCGTCAGCGGCGGACCTCCAGCTGACGCATCACAACTTCCGCTGGGTTCTGTTCACGGTCCACGTGGAGCCGGTGCGCGGCCTGCTGGCTCGTCAGCTGCGCCGCCGGCGCGCCGCTGCCGCCGCCCCAGCCGCTGAGTGTCGCAGGCGTGGTGGCTCGGACTGTTCGCCGTCTGATGATGGAGAGGACGATGATGTGTTGGAACGCGTCGTCAGCTGGCTGCCCAGAGTCTGGCAGCACGTCAACCGCTACATAGAGACGCACTGCGCCACCGACGTCACCATCGGTACGTCAGGCTTATAGGACCCAGACTTTTCCAACAGCGGGACAGGCCTGTAGAGATTGAGGAGGGGTAGGGTGGTAAGTGGGAAAAGGAAAATGACCAAAACGACCCAAAACTAAAACGGCCCCGCGAATGTCAAAAACGGTCCAAGCGCATGTGAGTCGATCATACACAGATAAAAGAATAAGCAAAACATGACGCACTACAGCTGTCTTGTTACACCTCTGCAGAGACTCAGAATTAGAATTTTACGAATTTTCAGAAGAAATCTAAACTAATGCTCATGAGACGCGCGACAGCATCGTTTTACAATAATTTCAGCACAATTTTTTTCTCTTGAAGTAGGCCTACGTGTCGCGGCCTAAAATCACAAAAAAAAATCATTAAAAAATTGTTTCGTTTTTTTATTACAAGGTCGTTCAAGGTCATCAGTGTTGGTACCTTGGAAAGCTCGTCAGTGCTTGTTATGATAAGCAACGAGTCTGACTTTCTGCACCCTTTCTTACGTTAGATGATTTAGGGGGTACTCCTTTTTGACGTCTTCGTTTAAAGAAATCTTCTCACTCAGCGCACGAAATTTCGTCACAATAAGCCGGAGACTACGCTATCATACGATGAAAACCCGGCGTCTCTGTCCTACCTGAGCTTGGTTGGGTACCGCGATGTGACGGACGGATAGAATCTCGATAGCTAGTATGCGCTCACCACCACATGCAAAAACTTTTTTTTAGCAAATTTTAAAATTTTGTCAAATTCGTGAATTTTTACGAATTTTAAATTGCTAGCACACGAATTCTCACTCAATGCACCTCATACAATGCACACGCGGCAGCGAGAAGCAGAAGTTTTAATAACTGTAGACCGTTTTGGTCTCCTGCTGTTTTGGTCAAGGCTCTGGGCCGTTTTGTACTTGTATTGCGCCGTTTCTACGCGCGAAAGCAGAATGCTTCGCGCGTCTTTGCCATCGTCTGGGCGTCTGTCCGTCCGTCCGTCCGTCTGTCTGTCTGTCTGTCTGTCACACTCGTAAGCTGTATCAAAACGGTGCAAGCTAGGATCACGAAATCTTCACGATGGGTTGCTATAAGGTCTCTAGTTTATCGTGACAAAATTTCGTGCCACTTGGTGCAGGGGTACCCCTCGAACGAGGGCGTCGAAGAGGGGTACCCCCTAAAAAGACGTCATTTTGCCGTTATTGGCTCGAATAACGTAAAAACGGTTGCAGATAGGTACATACATGCGCTTATCATAACAAGCACTGGTGACAAGCTTTTTGGATTCATGAACATCGATGACCTTGAACGACCTTGAACCGATCAAAGAGAGGTTTTTAGTGAATTTTTCGCAATTTTTGGATGCAGCGCACATTTCAACACCGAATTGCGACGAATTGGCTGGAGATAGACCAAGACAACCTGCATATGAAATTTTCAGCATTCAACGTAGATTTTAGCAGTCCAAGTCCCGACCCCCTAGGTTCAAGGA
>Ga0209454_1003135_pt1 | contig 11665 bp, 6 predicted proteins | sample WorMetHERISLAND1_2_FD_187400 | JGI IMG/M metagenome (GOLD analysis project Ga0209454, IMG submission 187400) | Marine gutless worms symbiont microbial communities from Max Planck institute for Marine Microbiology, Germany - Olavius geniculatus... | ecosystem: Host-associated > Annelida >...
GAAATTATCTTCTGAAACAATTTTCGACTAATTTGTATATTAAAAGTAAATGATGTTTAGTATTTGATACATTTCTTGTGTTTTTAAACAGAAGAAAAGGATATTGTTGTAAATAATAATTTTTAATGCAGTGACGATACATCGGTATTGTAACATGCATTTAGCAATGAAGACAAGACTTTGACTAAGAACTTATAGGAGTTTGAAAAAGCCAGTTCACAAAGAATTCTGGCATAATTTTTAAGAATAAACAGCAAAAAGGAATTACTGCACAGGTTACTAAAAAGATTTGGAAAACAGGAAGCACTGACCAAAGGCATCAAAACGGCAGACTGACGCATGCAGATACTGAAAAGAACATGACTACTGTGGATGAACTGGTAGCCTTACTAAACCACAAAAACCAGGAACAAACACACTGTTCAACACGCCAGATATCCACAAAGGCTGGTCTAACACAGTGTAGCATCACACTGATCATTTATCGTGATTTTTGTCAAAAGTGCCTTTCATTTTCCAACATGCCAGTTGCCTATTAATGTTAGTTTTTTCTTGCATTTATATTTCACAAGGTAGTGTAATGATACAGTTACAGTGTGGTAGAATATTTTATAACTGATTTATTGCTATTTGTTCAAAGAGTCTGCCAGTGAAAAAATTTTGAAAATCGGTTAATATTTGTCAGACATATAGACAGTTACAAAGTGCAACGTTTTTTTGAGACAGTGTAATTGGATTTTCGTCACCATTTCTTCAAAATCAAAAATCCCACAGGTTACATTGACTTATGGAATGAACCAATGTATTGTTATAACAATGATTAAATGGCCATTTAGTAAATTAAAATGAGTGCACTTTTAACAGATTTTGATAGTTTGAAAATTTTGATCTCTGATCATAGGTAGCTTTTGATTAATTCAAGTTTCTGGTCCTGCCTGCAGGCTACCCAACCCGTGCAGTGGCATTCTGATACAACCTGTATAGAGCAGCGCAGTGGCACCACAGGCTTCTGTGTATGACCAGTCAAGAGTCTTTCATTTGTGACCCACAGGAGTCTTTCACTTGCTGTGGTCATGCTGTGGTCATAGAACGTAATATATATGCGCCATGTGGTGGTGTGTTTCTGTGGTGTATATGTTTTCATTTTGCAGTGCGGTGTGCTCGTCGCAGTTTCCAGTATTTGCACGTAGCTAATGCGCTATTTTTCTGCTTGTGAATCTTTAGGTTTTGTTGACTTAATATTCACTGAAATGAGTCAGTGGCTCCATACTGAATTTCTGTGCATTGACTGCACTGCAGAACACATTGCAGTGAATAGTTTTTGTTCACTGTTTGGTTAACCAAACCATGCCTCTAACTGTAAGACTTGGACTTCATACATAACATTGACATGGGTTCCATAGTCTTGTAGTACAGTTTTACTTTCCACTGCGTAGAGTTTCTTTATAATGTCGTTAAACTGTTTTTGACAGTTTTTTGCAGTCAGTACAGAGCATAACATTGACGTGGGTTCCATAGTCTTGTGTGTTTTACTTTCCACTGTGTACTGTATGCAGCTGTATGCAGCCATTGTCAAACATTTGTTTTATGTTTTATCCAGTAATGCAGATTAGGTGTGGTATGATGACTCTTGGATGCAAACGTTCAGAGGGTTATTTGTTTCGCAGATTAACATTGAGATAGCACATTTAGTGGGTGCTAGACCATCATATTTTACAGAAATCAGTTAGTGAATGATTAATGAATCCTAATTGATAAATTAAATTTTTGTCAGCATCTTTGTATACTCTCTACTGTGTAAAACCCTACCTAATCTGTGGTCATTTCATTGCAGGCCTGATGAACAAATTTTGGCATTAGTAGTAGTTTTTGATGGACATTGCCAGTCATAGCCGTAGATGCTGGTTTCCTGTTCTTTGAATATGCATTTATTTAACTGCCTCGCTGTTTAATCTGCTCATGTCGTGTGGTAAACAGTGTTGTTGTACTACGGTAATGAGCTGTACAAATTGATCAAATTATAGTCTTTGTTTACTAGTTTGTTGAAGTATTATCAACTACTTTTGCCTTCTGTAAAATGATTCATCGCGAAGAAGCCTAGAAGGCGGCAGTGGTTGCTGAAACTCAAGGAACTAGTCATCAATAAATGTTGTAATTTGATGAATATATAGGTCATTAATCATCATTTCGACTTATGAGTTTATTCTAAGATTAGCTACCATTGTACTGCTGTACATTCTGGATCTTTTAAAGCAAATGGTAAACTTTGCATCTTAAGACCATTGCTCCATTAGCGTTAATCGAGCAAACTATGTATCCATAGTTTGTGATACAGACTGTAATAGTACAGTGTAGTGGTGTTCTTTGCGATGCTATGATTGTGATATTAAGATTACTTCGTGCAAAATGTAGAAAGATTTTATTGTACTCTTCTGTTCAGTATATTAATATATTGCTACGACAGAATCGTACTTGTAGGATTTTTGTCTTTCTGATTCGCAGTACAGTTGTTGTGACTGATGTTCTAAGCGTGTTTCTAAGAGTGTTTCAGTATTTATCTGAATATTTGATTGTCACCGTCTGAACCCACAGTGTAGAAGTAAGAGTTGGCATAGTCCATGCAGCCTACTCAGTTGATCCATGTTAATTGATAAATTTTGTGGCAGTGACGGGGATGGTAGGTGTTTTTTCTTAATTTTCGCATATTTTTATGTTTAGAGCCATTGAAGCAACGCATAAGTTTGACTTGCGATATTCAAAGACTGTTTAATTTTTGATTACAGGGAGATTAGTGGCTACATCTGTTCTTTGCATTATCATTTTTCAAGTATTGATCATCGATTTTCTCCAGAGGTTATGCTTTGCCCGCATATGTCTATGACTGTGCCTGCCACTGCTTTTCTGGTGTGCTGTTGGTTTAGGCAGATAGTTGTGAAAGCTGTTAGGCCATTTCTGTCTATGTTCCTCTTGGACTGGCTCAGCTGTTATCTTGCTGTGTTACAAGTTTGCAGCATAGGTGGGTTAAATGTTTTAAGTGTCAGAGTTCCAAGTACTGAGTAGCTTGCTGGCTTTAATTAACTGCATCTTTTCATTATGCTTGCAACAGCTGACTGTTGGTGCTTCTTAAGCTACAAACTGATGATTCTGCATTCTAGCATATCAAGTGATTGTGCATAATAACGCGAGTCATTGCTTCGTAATGCATATTCCATACGTGTTATCAGATAACCGGAAAACTGTTGGTGCCAGTATTGATATATTGTGCAGCTGTCTCCCTAGCCTCACCCTAACAGCATAGCCCTAACCTTTGAACCAAAAATCGGTACACCGGTAGGTTACTTCTGCACTGGAGAAGTTCGCATTTTAAAAAATTTTTCTACATCTTGAACGCGTTCTGGATGGACAGCTGCACAATGACTGTAATGCTGTTTTTTTCGCAGTATGATGCTAATGCTGTATGCTCTGAGTACTTTCTGTCTGGGCTGTGTAGTATGTGTGCCGTGTCTGATACAGTTCAGTTGAGCTGATACATTTCCGTTGAACCATGTTGCCCATTAGGTGTTGTAGTTGATAGTTTGCGAATGACGTGTAGTGTGTGTGTCTGTGAGAGTTTGCCTAACTGGCAGGTTTAGTTCTTCTTTGTGCTTGTGTGCATGTATTATATACAGGATGGTCCAAAATACAGCACAAAGTTTACGTCACCATAATTTTGCAACCATACGTCAGAGAATCATGCGGTTTCCAGCAAATTGTTCAGAAAAAAATTGCTTACATGAAAAGACCAGTGTCCAAATTAAGCAATTAAATATGCTTTGTTTTGCAAAAAAAAATATTAACCACTACATCTTTAAGGCAAGTTAGTGATAGAAACAAGGTTAACGTGAAGCCCAGTGTCCAGAGTCAAGAGAAACGGTGCTCAATGTGTCCACTACAGAAATGAACAACAGGCGATAGTCGTTTTTGCTTATGTCAGAAGACTGAGCACGTTGATCATCTGAAGTAAGCTTTGAACAGTTACTGTGACATGATCAGTCACTTCAGAGCTAATCATTGGTACTATCAAACTAGTCTAAACGAATATCATCGGCTGTTTGTTTTTGTGGTGGACACGTTGAGCACTGTTTATTTTTATCAGTCTGAAAAATCGGTTGGGTGCAGACTTTATTTCTATCTCAAACTTGCCTTAAAGAATGAAGATTTAGAGGTCAATACTGTTTTTGAACAGTTCACTTGCCAGTTTACCTTACTTTTTCCTTACCTTCGGCGTGGGCAGGCTGTTAAGCGCCCAGCACTGAGGCCATATCAGTTCGGCCTAATGCGCATCCCCAGAAAGTCAGAGTAACCAAAGGTTACGTAAACAGCTGTGAAGCTGAAATCAGCATTAAAGCCAAAAATTATCCAGTACATGACCACTGGTTAACTGTAAAGTACTGTTCATATAAAGTTGGTGTGCTCTTGGTTGGCTCCTCGCTTACAGATTTAAGAAATCTTTCGGATCATCAGTGAGGACATTTGCCAGCCACAAAACAAAAAATATTGAATTGCTGTATTCAAACGCTGGCTTTTGTCATGTAAGCAGTTTCTTTCTGAACATTTTGCTGAAAAGTGCATGACTCTGTGACGTAAGGTTGCAAAATTATGGTGCTGTAAACTTTGTACCGTGTTTTGGACCACCCTGTACAATGTGCATTTCTGTTCAGTTTATGTTGCTGTCGATCTGAAATGCCGTTATTGTTATTATTACCAGTGAATCAAAACCAACGCTTCTGTGCAGTTTTGCAGGTTTATGCACAAAACTGTCACCCACCATATCTGTGGAAGTGTTTTCTAAGTAGGCCTAATGATGGGGGTATTTTATAATGTCAACTTGCACAGAATATCACAGTTTTGTCCATGCATTTGAAAATTTCTGGAAGTGGCATGTCCATTAGAATATTCTGACATCTATGACATGTTGCTCAGACATATTCATATTTTTACACTATCGGAGCAACTTGATTCGCTGTTTGATGATTGGCTGCAGATGCAGCCAAGCAGAAATGGTTTTCTGATGTCATAATATTTTTCACTATGGTCGTGTACATAAATGCTAGGACTATTTTGAGACAGTATCGGGTATGATAAGTTTGCTTTAATAGTGGTAGTTGTACAGTAGCTAAGCTGTTGTGCTGCGTATTCTGTACATTTGACTATGTTTCTGTTTGGTTAATATAATATGTGGCTATGCTTATTGTTTATACTGTATTATACTACGTGGATACAGGTGTATTGTCTTTTATAATTTACCATAATTAGTTTGATTGTATCAGACCATGTTGTTATAACTTGGTTCCTTGCCACAGAGAGGCTAAACATTTCTGTAGGTATGGTACAAAACATATTACTGCATGCTGGTGACTTGTGTTGCATAGTACTTATGTGTCGGCCTAGTGGTAAAATGTTATGTCTGTCTTAATCCTAGCCCTCCTACTGTGACCTTTTAAACTGAAAATTGGCACTTTAATTACCCCTGACATAGAGAACGGTTTCTAGGCCTTTCCTTTTAGAGTCAGGAGCCTGTACAGGCCATGGAGATGTTTAGGCAAGACCTATGATGCAGCCTGTTAGAATGGCTGCCTAACTGGTAGCCATAGATGTAAATGCTGCTGGTTATGGCACAGTTGCAACATGCCAGTGGCTGGCTGGCCTCAAAAATATGGCCCAATACTACAGTGTGTAGAAGTTATGTCTGTCTTTCTGCTGATGTCATTTTTCAGTGAGCAAAAGTTTGTACACTGTGTTCGTTAAAAAAGTAAACCCCTAGACGTTGTACAATAGAAATGTCAAATCTAAACGAATCTGAATAAAATTTCGCGCGCTTAGTCCCCAGTAAATTGCTGAAGCAAACACCAAATTTCGTTAAAAAATATTATTTTAGCAGAGTTATTAATTGTTGAATATTGATAACAAAATATCTGTCAGGATTAAACAAACTGTTGCGTAAGATCGACACCTCACCTTTTGTGGTGACCTTACAAAAGCTGCTGTAGCTATTGCTTGCATTGCGAAATTTAACTGAGATTTGGCACTTTGATTGTCGATAGATGTCGCATCGCTAAAGTAGATTTTTGCCAGAATCAGATGTTTGTTGGAATGACGCAAATGTACAGAGAGGTTTATGTAACATCATATTCATAACGGAAATATTTTGTTATCGATATTCAACAATTAATAACTCCGCTACAAAAAATACTCGTTTTAGCAATTTTGGGGGGGATTATGTAGACAAAATTTTATTCTGATTCGTTTGGATTTGACATTTCTGTTGTACAATGTCTAGGGGTTTACTTTTTTACCAGACACAGTGTATGTTTTATGCCCTAGAAAGTGTCATTTTACCTCAGAATACATGTACAGCAAAGTATGTTTACCATTGTGAAATACATGTACACCATTATGCCATGAGTGAAGAGAGTCGGCCATTTTGACATTCAATGTTGATGATGATACCAGTTATTGACTAGTTTATTATTCTGTACTTTTGCAGTCTGTGCTGTTAGGCAACATGATCGTGATGTTTATTGTGATGTGTCACATATCTGAAGTCTTATTCGGATTTGTTTATGGTACTGTAGTCTAATCATTCAGCATCCTGTTGTATTTTATGTTTATTATTCTTATCACATATGGTAATAGTTTTTCATTATCTTGAGCATTACCGTTAGGACTTACGATAACAGATTTTGTGTTATTTCTGCCACTGTTAAACATATAATGGTGAACTGCTGTGACGTTTTAGGCTAATACTCTAAATGCAGTATTTCACTTTCTACGTACAGTAAAATTCATGTTGAGTACACTTTCAATTTATGGGCATGACGTTACAATGTTGAAACAAGCGTTTCCGAACCAAGCCAGTCGGACTAACCATTTGCAGTTGTCATGATTGCCAACTAATCAAGACTTGTGCCAAAATGTCAGTCATCTGTTGTTGCGTGTGAATTTTATGTCACGTCTGTGTTGTTTCTTTAGATGTTAAAGATTTTTTTCACTTGTGTGTAATTAATGTGTGTCACCTAACTATTTTGAACATAATCTGTGTTCGTGGAGTCAAACTAGTTAATTTCAGCATTGTTAAGTCTGATGCTAGAAGAGTGTACATTGTGTTCTGGATGTGTGATTTTTGTTCATTGTAGCCAGTTTGATTATCTTTCTAGAATGCATCTAAACAGCAGTTATTTTGTTCAGGTTGATTTATATCAGCTTTCAGTACTCTTGTGTAAGTCTAGCTATTACGTGGTGTGCGTGGTATCACTGTGATAACGCTTGCTTGGGATAATGTGCTGATGACTTAACTTGTGTAGAATCCGTTTTTTTCTATTTGTTTATGCTAGCTAGCAATGTGCATCACAAAAATTGGGGGGGTAACCTGAGCCCAAAACTGAGGGGAAGTTGCACCCAATTTTGATTCCAGATTTGGGGGGATAGAAGCCACTGTATGTCCCTGTGTGATCGCGACTGCACAATCATAACACGAATCATTACAGTGCTACAGCATTTCATTTGCTTCTTTTGATGTACCGACTAGCAAGTTAAAATGCGCTGAGCAGTTTATTTCCCGTCATTGTTAGTCGGCCTGACAAACTTTATTCACATTAGCAATACACACTATGTTCGCCAACAGTACAATGAATTCCATCCAACTTAAATGACTGTATATTCTTTGACACATAAGACAAAGTGCTTTAATGTACTTTTGAGTTTTGACGCCACAAGCCACAATGTGTCAGTCACTTAGTCACTATGAATAAGTGCATCAATATTCAATATACATTGTGTACAAAAATACTGAATAATACACAACATGATAATTTGCATTAACGTGAAAAGCAAATTTCACAAAATGTGTGGCCAATCACAGCCGCCAGCGCTGACAACATGCAGATATGCACATTCAGACGTTAAGAGGTTTTAATTACAAGAATGTGCTGTAGGCCTATTAATTGACTTTTCACATTTGACAGACAGACATAATAGACACGCATTTGATGAAAACATTATCTCAGCCATTCACTGTGTTCACTTGGCAATACAATCGTCAGACTGACAATGTAAGTGCAAACTACCCTTATGGAAATTAAACACATAATAGACGCAACGTCAACAACAAGCTAAATAAAACAGAAAACAACTTTGTAAGCAGCATCTGCTAACAACGTATGCGCACAAGCAACATTCATTTAGCAAAGCGCTGTTTTGCAGTTAATGGTTGCTTGACGTTGCGCAGTTGCCTACGACCAAACTAAGCTACAACCAAAAAAATTAACCGAATAACGAAATAAGCATCTTGGCCTGAATTATCAATGAATTTTTTTTAGCTCAGATCTGGCAGTTTTGCGTATTTTATGGCAGATGACCTTGCATAACTAAATCAGACTGCGAAGGAACAGAAATGGTCAAATAACTGCAGACAGCAGCCACTTCAAGTGCAGTCCGAGCAAACAATCGCTCTAGTGTGACGTTGAGAGATCTATGTAGCCCTTTGACTGGATCGACAGAGCACAGGTATGAGCCTAGTGAGATCTTATGAACTTAATCTTAACTGCACTTTCCGTTACACATAACACGAACAAGCTCGTAAAATACTGCAGTAATATCGTAACACATCTACAGAACTTGCATTATAGTAATCCATGGTTCCTACTTCTACGCAGAATTCATTTTCTCCGACTTCGAGGACAACATGAATCATTTTCCCTCACTAATCTGTTCACGTGAAATATTAATATCTGTTTTCGATCGCTTGCAATCACACTTGAAACAAGGGCAGCGAAACAAATTTAAAACTGGAGATACAAGTAATCTGTGAGTGAAGCGAACAGAAAACAATTTGAACCATTGTATGCAGTCTGTGTACAACAGTCAAAAAGTTTTCTGCATCTTTATTAACTTTTGCACCTTGGTACTTTGATTTTACCTGAATTTCCCTGACCTTCTGATTTTTCCTAGACTTTTGAATGTAAAATTCCCAACTTTTCCTGATCCTCTAATTTTGCCCCGACTTCCCCCGTAATGGTAATCACAGAATTTTTGGAAAACAAAAACTGACAGCAATCAACCAGCAATAAATAATTAAACACAGGCAACACAATGCAATTATATCACCAGTAACTAGTGAAAAAGTATCAACACAGAGCGGACTTGTGCAATGAGCGAATAATACAAATTAAGCATGAAACTGTATGACTGACAGCAGTTAATTCAACAGCATTTGCAACAGCAAACATTACAGACTGTTAAATCGTATACATGTTAAGCTGTCAAAAAAACGAGGCACAATCCACACTTTTGATAAAATTCAGAAAGGCAGCCATGAATGTATTTCCCACAGCTTTTGGTAACAATATTGCCAAATTTCTACCAGCTTTGACCAGATTCACACTACAAATGGCTACAGCTGATACCAACGTAGTAAAAATGTATGACGTTAATTTTATTTATACTAATTTAAATTGCACGCAGTGAAGTTAGTTTATATAGTAACTTTAGTAGCTCAATTTTACTGTAAAACAATCAAATAAAACTGTTACTAAAAATAGAATGTAGAATGTACTAACCGTAGGCATTACTAATTTAATCACACCATTATTTTCACTAGGTAAATGCATTAACCGATGCAACACAAAGAACAATTAAGCAGTAAACATAAGCTCTGTAACAGTCAAGCTATACATATGATGCATTACTTTGCAAAAATAACCGTTACACGCTACAAATCCAGGCAAAAAGCTAACATGCTAAGTGCAAGCAGAAGCATAAATACTGACTGATCTGAACAAATAAATAGATCACTTCTAGCGTAATCAACTATTTGATCTAAACATACAACGACAACCAAGATGCATTTGCATACACGACAAACTAGGTGCACTGAGAATGAAAATGACAAACAGATCAAATTATGAAAGACAACTGGAATACTAGAAACTACTGATATAAGGAATAGCCAAAAGGCACAAAAAGGTGACAAGAATATTACAAATAGGTCTCACGCAACACCAAATGGTCAAAATTCAGGAATTTATCATGACATTTGTAGTTGATCTAATAAGTACAGCAACCAAAAATGTACAAACTTACAAGACTGATATTTTTGAACTGAAGACTATAAAAACTTGCTCACAGTGACAGGGTCATCAGTCCCTAAGGCAAGTAACATTTGCTCATGTACTCTGACACTGTAGTGAACAAGAACGAAGTTTAAATCCACTTGCAGAAGGTCCTGCCAAGTCATAATCTAAATTACCATACTTCGTCGGGTTTTTCAAACAAATATGCTCATTTCAGGAGAATAAAGGAAAGCTTAAAATTTCTGAAATATCAGGATGAGTGAGAAGCCCGAATGTGAATGTAACTACGACTCCTCTACTGCATGATCAGCGGGCTAACTGTTAATAGCAGTAATGCCGTTGGCTGTGTTGTATGAGACGCCGGTTGTTAGCAATCGTTCAGTCACATCTTGAAGCTCACTTTCGTCACACTGCGGTGCCGAGTGCCATAAAACACCCTTTACCTTCTGATATGCTCGTGCTCGCCAAAAACCCAGAAAACGTTTCGCTTTGTGAGCAGCCATCTTCATGGCAACGGGTTCCTGCCACCTGTAGTTCAGTCGCTGTATCGTCATGTGGTAGAATTCAAAATTTGCTTCCTCGACGTTTGAGGTGCTGTGCCGCAGCCGAAAAAATGACCAGAGAATGGCCGAGAATGCAGATATGGCAATGATGGCACTGAAGACTGGCAAGTATACAGGTACACGTGGCTCACTGGTATTTCTCTCTGTGTAGTTAACACATGCATCATCATGCAACATAATAACTACAATGCCACACAGATATACTAGAGCTGTCACAATTGACGCGTTAATTAACGCGTTAATAAATTAACGCGCGTTAAAAAAATTAACGCGCTTTGAAAAAATTAATGCAAATACGTAAATTTATGTTAATTTACTAAATTTTGTGAAGCAAAAGTTGAAATATTCCGTTAAACTGTGGTTATTTGACAATCAAATAAATTTGAGTAACTAAACTGTAGTTTTCGTTCCACCATGTAAATAAATAATTATTTAGATTTTCGATGACATGCGAATAGATTTCTATGCTACCTATGACGTCAGTCATTGCTGATTTTAAAATGTGTTTCTGACTTTCTATATTAGACAGGCAGGGTCCCTCAAACGTCGCAAGGCCTGTGATAACTTATCCCCTTACTCTCCCTCTCGACGAGACTGGGTGCATTAATTTACGCGTTAATTAATGCATTAAAAAAAATAACACCTTGACAGCTCTAAGATATACACAAATATGAACCAATGTCAAAGTCTGAAACAGCACATACTTCAAGCTAAAATAATCAATCATTTTATTTGCTCAGTGAAGCCTGTATCACACAGAGCCTACGGTCTCTGGCCAGGCCCATACGGGCAATATGTACAGTCACCCCAAACTTTCGACCCTCTGTCTTTTCTTTGCAGGCGTCGTTGATCCTTTGAGTGCTGAAGATGATATGAAGCCTCCATGGTCAAGCCTGGCTTTTATAAGCCATAGCAACTGACCATACAGAGTGGGCCATAAAAAACCGTCCCCCTACATGTCAGCTAATTATGTCTTCCAAGAGTAATGTACTC
>Ga0209454_1003139_pt1 | contig 11661 bp, 9 predicted proteins | sample WorMetHERISLAND1_2_FD_187400 | JGI IMG/M metagenome (GOLD analysis project Ga0209454, IMG submission 187400) | Marine gutless worms symbiont microbial communities from Max Planck institute for Marine Microbiology, Germany - Olavius geniculatus... | ecosystem: Host-associated > Annelida >...
CTGGTAAATGTTAACCATTTTGGCTAATTTTTCATTAGCATGAACTGCACAAGGAACTGGATTAAAACCTAGCACCTTACTTCAATTTTTTTGTGGCACTGCATTGCAAAATATAGTTAAACGTGGAGAATGTGCTGTTTAGACATTATTTGTAAATTATTACTCGAAATCTATGAGCTGCTTACCGAAAGTGAGGAGTAATTAGTACTCTACACTGGTTTCGCTTTTGATTATGTTTGTGGATTGGGTTTCAGGGTAATGAGGAGAGATGGAGAAGTGAGGGAGATGGTACGGAGTCGAGTAATCGTCAGCTGGCTGCAGTCAGTAATCTCACACAGGTAATCGTCTTACCTGGCTGCTCATTATATAATTCTCATTTTTAGTGTTGTACACAGAAATCTCTTACCTGGCTGCTAGTTATAGTTAGGGCCCACAGTTTTCCGCAGAAAATTTTGCCAAATTCCATGGGCCAGTTCGCAAAGTTCCGCGGCGAGGCAAAATTGTCCAAATTCTGCAGCTTACCGCGGCCTTCTGTTTGTGCGTAAACTAAGCTTTATTCTGTTTAACCGAATTTTAATTTTTGGATGCTGGCATGGCGCTCAGTTATGCTCTCAACATGCAAACGAAATTATCAATCTTTTTCTTCAAAAGTGCAATTTGCCAATTAGTCGCATTGTGTTAATTTACGATTGTGCCGTGTACGATGGTAATTATTCGTAGGGATGCGGTTTTAGGCAGTTCAGTTTGATTTTTCTGTGTGATATAGTTAGTCTAATTACATTATCAAGCCGATGATCGTACTAATCATCGGTCATTTCTTAACTTCTGCAAAATTCCGCGACATTGTCAAAATTCTGCGGAAAAGGCAAATTCCGAGGCTTGGCTTGAAATTCTGCGGCCTGCGGAAAACTATGGGCCGTAGTCATGGTCTTACTTTAATTCAGTCAGTAATCTCACTGAAGTAACTATCTTACCTGACTGCTTGTTTTTCACTGTTTCCACCTGAATGAGTTTATATGACTGGTTGATTTTCGTATGCAATTTCAGCCTGCACTGGTAATAACTGTTATGAGAAATGTCAGAAAGTTTATTCTCTGCCATAGACAGTGAACCAAGAACAATGTAACAAAACTCCTGGATTCATGTTGCCAACTAAATGTATTTGCAATGTATTTGCTTGTTACTTGGGCTGTGCCCCACCTCCCGCCATCAGAATCTTTCTGTGGCAAACGCTGACAAAAAACTAACTGTGATAATATTGTATTTGTGCTTATTGTACTCATTATATTGTAAAATGTTCCATAAACAGAGTTCTCATGGGTTCCCGTTACAAGTAGAAAGCCATGACTTAAGGTATAATTAGAAGCACTGTCTAGTGTCTACTGAGGTCGCTGTTTTTCACGGTTCTGAAGGAAGTTCATTTCACACTGTTCTTCCAATGAGCATAACTTGTTAAACGGGTAGTGATCTTTGAAAACAATTTGGCTTTTAATTAATGATCTAATTAAAAAAAACTTAGGTGGCGCTAATAAAAGTGATAAAAGGTTTAAGATAAAAGCAATGTTTAAAGATAAAAAAATAATGTCCGCCATTTTTAATTAGGCAAAACCATAGATAAATACCCGTTTTATGTATTGCTGCAGTTGATGCTGAATCTAATTCTATACTTTTATTTTAGACCATGTTGTTTTCAAGATTTACTTGCCTTTCAGTTGTGTGTGCAGCCAAAGAGAGTAGCGGTGTCCAGCAACCACAGTAACCTGGCCTCTGCACGTCAGAACCCTTCTGCCGTTCGTTCGTCATCCATCGCCAATGCCCACTTTGACTACGCCGAGTTGGCCGTGGATTCCAATCAGGCTTCATCATCAGCCGATAACGAGCATTTTGACTTCAACCCAGCCATGGCTGCTGCGAGCTCCAGCGATTCTTTGTCACAGTCCACTGCGGGCGATGCTGCATGCTGGGAAACTCCATTTGCTCAGGAATCACTGGGGAATACCGTCATTCATTTTGATACGGTATGTACCGACTTAATGCAGCAATACGTAAACACATTTCGTTGATATCAGTGGTTTTGCGCAATCAAAAATGGTGGACGTTACTTTTTTTTGAACATTGCTTTCATTTTAAATCTTTTATCACTTTTATTAGCACCACTGAAGTTTTAATTATATGAATTATATACTTTAATTTTAGGCCATGTTGTTTTAAAGGTTTATTTCTTCTTTAACTGACTGATTCAGTTTGTGTAAGTAGTTGTTTCTTGGATGACTGATTTGACAAATTGATCAATTTATTTATTGATAAATTGGTGGATCGGTTTATTGATTAGTCACCTTTGTACATTTTGGCTGGTAGAGTCACTACAGTGATACTAAACACCGACCAATCGGTAAGCCTAATCCCGTAAACAGGATCTCAGGATTAGAAATTTGTCAATCTTGGATCCCAGGGTTAAGAAATTGATTCAGGTATTGCAATCACTAGTCACTGATACAAACTCATTAACCGAAGTTCAGTTTGTTGCACGTTCCACTGAGGTTAAGAGGCTGAGTTGATCGTGGTGCAAGGAATTGCGTTTTTTGCATTGCAGCTCTCACAGTCTGGAACTCACTCTCTTCTAGCATCCGTAGTTCTACCTCTGCACACACTTTCCGATGCCTCCTTGAAACTCACTGCTTCCAGCTTCCCCCTAGTGGCTCAGCCAAGTGCCCCAGATTCGGCCACTGGCCGACATTGTGCACTATAAATATTTTACTTACTTACTTACTTATCTACTGTGCTGATGTGCAGATAATGAAGAAGATGCGTGACGAGGCTGCTGGTAAATCTCCGGGTGGCAGCGCTGGTGCTGGAGCCAGCAATCTCAACCTGACATCACCGGCACTGAACAGCACCACTGAGATGATGAACAACATCACCAGCAGTCTGGTCCGGAGGCAGAACTCAGCCCCATTGGCCACGGGCAAGGATGACATGATGAGAGCAACATCGGATATGTCAGCTTCAGCAGCGGCGACTAGGCAGGATTGTGTCAGTGACCGCACTAGTGACCCTTCAGTCTCTGAGGCATCGGTTAGTCTTATATACTTGCCGCTTATAATAATTTTGCATGATTTTTGCCATTTGTTTTTGCTATGCCCTTTTATACTTTGTTTTTGCGTCGCTTTTTAAATGACAGCAACTGTTATTTCTGTCATTCTTTCTTTGGACACGGCAGTATATGCATGCCAGAAATTGCCATGGTTAGCATGTGTATTTGGAAATATGTTGGCATGCCCTGTTGCCATGTCCTTTAGGTTACCTGGGCAAATATGTGCAGTCTAGCTGTGCTTTTACCTGTTGTTGCTACCACATATTCTTTTTGTTTAAATGATGGTAAGTTGTCTGATTTGCTCAAAGTTTTGCCACAATATTTTATTAGCCATGTTTTCGTGTTTACATGGTATTTTTACATGCTGATTTTATCTAGACTTTGTATTCCAAACTTCTGGCATGAAATGGCTTCTTGCATCAGATGTGCCATTAAGCCCAAATTCCATTACGCCGACTTTGCAACAAAGTCCGGGACAAGTTCTCGACAAAGTCGCGGACGTGTCGCGGACAAACATCATGAAAGTCCGCGACACAAATCACGTCGCCGACTTTCATGATTTGTGTCGCGGACTTTCGTGATTTGTATTCGCGCCAAAGTTCGCGGACTTTGTCGCCAACTTTCCCCGTGCATTCCATTAGAGCGACACAAACGGGTTTGATGCGGACTTGTCACGAACTTTGTCGCAAACATCTCGCCATGTCGAGATGGTTTGTGTCTGCGAATTTCATGATTTGTGTCCACGACTTTCCCCTGCGGCGAAGTTTTGGTGAAAGTCGGCGTAATGGAATTTAGGCTTTAAGAAACTATTCACTTGCACACGTTTAGATAAGTAAGTAAGTACATAGTTTATTGAACATGCACAGTTACAGAATATAACTACAGAGCAGTAAGCAACTTAAGCTGGAGTATCTCTGGAAACAGGCAGCCGAGTATGTGTTTATGTGTACTTGTTTTGTACGCAGGGCGTGGAGCCGCAGCTAGACACGCGTGAGCTGGATCATGAGATCAAGGAGATTATGCTGCAGATAATCCCGGTGGTGAAGCAGCAGATGAATGGCGTCTGCAGCCAGCAGGTGCTCCATTACATCCAGCAGCTGACCACCTCACTCACCCGGCTTCAGCAGCTGCAGAGCCTGCCCCATGGCACCGCATCACCGAGATACGCCGAGTTCTCACGATTCTTCCATCGCCAGCTCGATTCCATCCTCAGAGACTCGCTTGCCAAGTTCGAAGGACAGAGGTATCATCTTGATTGTTTTATGTTTTGCAAAGTAACTACAGTGTTTTTATTACTTGTTTTTTATTTTCATTTAAAGTATTTCAGTTCTTAGTTTATCTGCTGGATTAAACTGACAGCTTTTCTGTCATTTTTTTTCGAATGCAAGTCCATGTCGCATTGTATCGTATGTTGATAACGCATTGAATCGAGTCAATGAAGTTACTTCATGCTGGCCTGATTCAGGACAGAGATATGAGCTTGACTTGTTTGGTCTCAGCGTTGGGTTAAAAAACCGCTTTTGGCAAAGCTCAACTTGGCAGTTTTTGAGCTTTTATTGGGTTTTTGTGAGTTTTTGCATCAGTGGTGTAATTTGTTATGCTCATTTCTAACTGCGTAAATATCAACTCAGTACTCGTGGGCCTTAAAACAGCTTTAAACTTAGTAGACAGCTTGACTCCATTATGAACTTTTGTTTGGTTTTACAGCAGGGTTTAAAAGATCTGTTTTAGAAAAAACTCATCTCTGCGGGTAATAGAGTGTTGTTGGGTTTTGAATTTAATTGGGTTTTGCGGGTTTTTGTTATTACTGGTGCAGTGATAAATACTGTCTAATAGATATGCATGAGTCTGGTTCAGTTGATTAAAGATAACAGCAAAACCCGTTTTGAACAAATCAAGCCTACTAGGTTTCGGGGGGAGGATTCATTGTGTTTTGGATTTTATTGTTTTTTTGTGGATTTTTGCTAGATACTTACAAATAAATATGCTTGATTTTTGTTTGGTTGATTGAAAGTCACTGCAAAAATATAAACCCAATACTCGTGGGTTTAACAGCTTTAAACATAATGGAATGTTGTACTAGTAAATGGGCATAAGATTTTTTCGTAAAGGGTGGGCTTTTGTTGGTTTTTGCGCCCAACAGCAGCTACTGCTGTAGCGCATTTTAGCCATCGCAATTCTGTCTGTCGGTCTGTCTGTCCGCCTGTCCATCTGTCACACGGGTGGATCTGGATCAGTCAAAAACGGTGCAAGCTAGGATCACCAAATCTTCACCGTTGGCTGCCTAGAAGACTCTAGTTTTAGTAACCATGAAGCTTTTCCATAAGTTTGAAGGGCGTCACCCCGAACGAGGGCGCTAAATGAGAGAAGGGTAGGGAAAATTTGCAATACCCAGCCGATACAGCGTTGGCTGAGCGAGACATGTCACGCCGTCTGGTGAGTATGAGTAAAACACTATAGGCGACTGACTTAGACTTTGTTTTACTGGGCTTTCAAACATGCACCACGGTTGTTGCACGTTCCCATTTGCATTAGCAGGGCTTTTCTTGTTAGAATAGACATATGTCCCAAAAACTTTATCAAAAGATTAGACCCCAAGTCAACGAGCAATGCCATGGGTTGGAAAGGTCAGCGGGCAGGAGGTTGCAATTTTTCAACAGGTAGCTGCAAAATTTTAATGTCAGAGAAGATATAGGTGCTCAGAATTTATATTGTGTCCCTGAATTTCTAGCCCCGTATTTTGTTATTTTTTCTGACAAGAAGACATATTTCCGACAGGCTATAAATTAAGGGGGCAGTTGCCTTTTCGTCGTGATGCTACTGAAATCAGCGAAACGTGTACTTTTAGAAAATGGAGTATTAAATGCATAACGTGTGTTTTTAAGGCACTGTTGCTGATGTTGTGCATATAGTGTCTGCTGTCTTAGTGTGAGCTTTACACAATCTTTCATTATCTCCGCCAAAGTGAACGAAGTGTACTGATGGAGATTAAGCCGTTGCTTTGCCTGTGTATCTGTGTGTCTGTCTGTGCACGTCAGTGACTCAGCATGCACAATCACAGGGTGACCACTTGTCTGGAAAACCTGGAAATGTCAGGGAATTTGAAACATGTCAGGGAAAAAATCTTGTCGGTGAAAAGTGTCCCAAAACTGTTTATTACTAGTTGAATATTTGCGTTTAACTCCATTTTTTCAGCTCGCTTCTGCTTGCAGACTTGTACTTCCATACTTTTAAATTTGCAGTGCCAGTAAGCCGCTTTTGTTTGCCTTTATTGTTTAAACTGCATTAAACTTGGTCAGTTAATTCTCTGGAAAATAATTAAAATTGTTGCCAATAGATGTCATATCACTACTGTTGGGAGGGGCGATACTCCATCTATGTTCCCTTAAAATGTCTGGAAAAGTCGGGGAAAAGTCACGGAATTTGATCATGAGCAACGCTGGCATCTAATGTTATTACTTCCTTTTTTCCTTCCTCTGCTGTGAAGTGGCCCTTCCCTCCCTCCTCTTTTCTTTTCCCTTTTTCTCTCCTATTGCTTTCCCTCCCCTTACTTTTATCTCTTTTCTTTCCTCCTTTTGCTTCCTTTCTCCTTTCATGCCTTCTCTTCTTAATAGTAGTAGTAGTAGTAGTAGTAGTAATGTTTACATTACTGCACTTGGTGGAGATATGCACTCCCACGAGCTTTTTCTGGTTTTTAATGATTTTTGTTAAGCTTTTCTGTCATGTTGTGTGTTTAGGATGTCACAGTGTGGTGAGGACCTGCTTGTCGACCTGTCTGAAATCCTCTTCAATGAACTCGCATTCTTTCGCCTCATGCAGAACCTTGACTCCTCCAACACCAACCTCAAGGAAAAACTACGAACCTTTGCCAAGGTCTTTTTTCTCTCACTTTCCTCTCATTGTTCTTTTGATTTTCAGTCAGGTTCTTGATTCCTTATGTTTTACATTATAACTATACTTTATTTTAGTCTTTTATTTCATTTGTTACCTCCGCCAAGGAGGTTATGTTTTTGTTGGACTTTGTCTGTTTGTCTGTCTGTTTGTGTGTGAGCAAGATAACTCGAAAAGTTATGGATGGATCTTTCTGAAATTATGAGGGTATGTCGGGCATGGCATAAGCTACAAGTGATTCAATTTTGGGCGTGATCCGGCAGGAATCCTGGATTCTGGATCAATTTGAAATTTTCGTTACCATTGCATTAAAGGGGGCATAAGGGAACTGCTGGCAAAGTGAATATGGTGACGCCACTTGGCGAATAGCTTTGCCTTGGCGGAGGTATTTGCGAGCTATGACTGCTATCTAGTTTTAAACATTTTTTTGTTTGTCGGTTTTTAAGTGCATATCTAATATTGTATTGTCGTATCATAAAATGATATGGTAAAGATAAAGTTTTCTATAGTCCCTAGCACTCTGTCACAACTTTGTGACTGTAAGGTTATGGCTCATCTTCATTTCAAGGCTTTGAGTTGGCAGTGAGCTGCAGCTCAGTTTTACACGGTGTTTCATAAAAAGGACCCCTTTTTGTTTATTCATAATTCACTTAAATGATGATCAATTTACACAAAATTTGTACCGGTTGTAGCTGAAAAAATACTAATTTAAAATATTGCAACAAAATATGGCAGTTGATTAAATATTCTTTGCTAGTCCTGATATAATGCTGACGTCATAGTGTGTCACGGGTACAAACTGGATAGTCTCAAGTGGTGCTGTCAGTTGCTACCCTGCTTCGATGGTGAGCTTAATCTGGTTCGCTAATGAAAAATATTTATTGTGTCAGCACTAAGCAACATGGGAACATGAAATCATGCAACAAGGGCATTTACATCATTGATAAAGAGTATTAAGTAGAGAAGTTAATCATATCATAGAATTGAGACAAGAAAATCTATCTTTGAATTATTAATTATTTTTTTAGCACAAACTTTAGGCTTGACAATATTTTTGTTATCTAGAATAATGTTATTTCATATTTCCTGATTAATAAGATTAAATACAACTTTATTAATTTTTATTGTTGTTTAAAAAATAGGTGCAGCTCCTTGTCATTATTGATATCCATTAACTATAAGGATAATCAGCTGAATAAATTGTTTTATTTTATCAACCTGACAAAAACTAGCACCAATATCTATTTTAACATACATTATTTGTTTAGTGCTATGGTGGTGGTGGTTTGGCTCTGTTGATAACGTCGTTGGTTGCATCTACGAAGTTAATCATTGCCGGGCCTGGTTAGTACTTGGGTGGATGACTGTCGGCAGGTGGGTAAACCATCTTAGTATGTATTCAGCCACCCAGGTCAACTCAGCCTGGCCATCCTCCATGGCTAGGCGCAATGATTACCAGTGAAAGCTAGGACGTATACATGCACACCGCACGATACAGTTTAGCTCTTTATTTGTGATCTTGCAGTGTGAACTGGTGTCTGGCTAAGGGCTGAGGAAATGGTGTAAGCACCGCCCTGTGGGCCTTATGGCTGGGGAAGGACTTTTTTTACATTAGTCCTATGATTTCATTTGAAGTTGTTCTCAGAAATGCATTATGGTGTCGGTGTATTGGTGTGCTCAGAATCCGGAGCTGACGAAAGGCTATGACGAGACTTCATCAGCTGCGGAGGATCAGAGAGATGACGTGGTTGGCGCAGAGCATCTGAGCACACCGAGCCCAGACAACACGAGTGATGATGACGATGAGTACAACACTGACGACAACGAGGAAGACAACGGGGAGGGGCTGGAGGCTAGCAGTGCTGCCGAGGAACAGAATGATGATGATGATGATGATGCAACCATGGATGATGATGATGATGACGATAATGATGAAAATGAGAGAGATGAGGCTGGAGATCAGGCAAATACCAGCAGGGCTGATTCGGCAGCAGAACGCTCACCTCAGGTATGTCATTAGTTACTTAGTCAGTTGTTGATTTTGGTATTTTCAAAGTCGGCTAAATGATACAAACTACTGCTAGGTTCATTTAAGGGTGGTTGATAGCTCTTAATAGAAAACCCATTGCACAGCTATATGCTATATGAGATCACACAGTGTTAGCTGCCGCTCGACACAGGTGAACGCACCTTGCCTTAATTCCAGGGGGTCCAGCCAGACAGACTAGTACTTGATTTACCTTCCCCAGAGGGACGGAAGGCTGAGTTGACGACTAGAGACCGATTTGATGGAATTTAGTCCAGGACATAGTCAGAAAAAGGACTTTGCGAACAGATGGGTTTTTAGTCACTGGCGGAAGATCAATAGCAATGCATGTTTTTTTGTAACAATTTTGATCAGAGAGCACTTGCCCATATCTACACTAATGTATGGACTACCAATGTCTTTGTTTTGTCTTCCGTTGGAATCTCTTAGATATTTTTTTGCATATATGTAATGTTTTGGCGATATTGTGTGTGAACTGAAGAAAATAATAAGTAATATTAGTAGACGTTAGTTAATTTTGCACAGTGCTGGTTTGTTGCTGCAAAGGTTGCTGATTAAACACAAATTGAAAGTAGCTGAATGACTGTAATTTAGTTGTACCAGTATTCGTTGTCCATTTAGTCGTAGTCATGGTTTATGGTGTACTGATTTATAACAGTTAAAAGTGCAGAAAAGTTGACATGCTTTGTAAAATGTAAATAAATCTTTTGATGATTATCGGCATGTATGCAATGGAATTCATTTCTTGGACAGGTTTGGCAGTGTTTTCTCCTATCTTTTACTGTTAGCACATATGCAGCTTTGGCATTACGATGCTTTACAAGTTATTTTATATTTACTTACTCATGTGGCAGCTGGATTCGAGATCCGATGAGCATGCAGATCATGTACATACGGAGGAGGAGCACAGTGTATTGGTGGACAAAGTGGTTGAAAGACAGGGACAACATTCATCCAACATGCAGATCCATCTGGCTCCAAGTGAAACCAAACCATTCACTCGGTCTGTCTGACTATTTTCTTTGATGAGTGTCGGTGCAGTGCTGTGCTGTTTTTGCTGTTGCGTTGGTGGTGGGAAAGTCATCCCATCTGGAATCAAGTTGCATTGCAATTCTTAACTGTACTAGGAGTGACCATTTTTATGCCTCTGCCACTGTTGGATGGCATCAATAGTATTGTTTTGATGTAGTGCTAAGTCTTATGGTTAGCGTACGATCACGAGGTTACAAGTTTAACTCTTGGCCAATCTACTGTGAGGTGTTAACTCTGATCAAGTTGTTAACATATATGTGCTTCTGTCATTGAGCTTTGGTCACCAATTTGGTACCAGCCTAACCCCTAGGAAGATAATAGCAGTATATGGGAGAGGCTTGGCCTGCCGCCCATATAGCTGATCTGTATCTGCAACTCGCTGTTGGCTCAGGGCTGTATAAATGGAGATGAACACCGATTTGAAGGTTACTGAGCTGTGAGAGTTTAACACCCCACTCAACACATAATAGCTGATATAGAGCATGTACACTACTGAGTGACTTTGCCTATCTTTATGCGTACTGTAGTTTCAGGCTGCATTTTTGTAATTTTCCCGTAACATTTGACAATTGAATCTATACTGATGATGACGATTAATGCTAATGTCCATTGTCCGGTGCAGTATTGAGAGTGATGAGGTTGTGTCTCATTATTATAATAGTAATAACAGTAATGATGATGATGATGATGATGATGAAGGACGAATTAACTTTAGCGTGGCGTTAAGTCCTAAGACTACAAGGACACGTAACAATAAGCCTAAACAATGAAGTTACGTAACAGTAGTCAGTGGAATGACGTTGTTAGTCATGACTGTAAGACCAGGCAAAAAGTTCGGTTTTCAGTCTGCTGCGGAAAACTTGCAACGACGGAGACGACCGGACTGACTTCAGCAGACTGTTCCAGACTGATGCAGCAGTCGCTGGAAAGGTGTGGTCGCCAATGGTAGAATGCACAGTGCGTGGAACGACCAGCGTTGATGATAATGATGATGATAATGCACAGATATATTATATACTGATGTACTAATGTAGTATCGGGAATGATGAGGATGATGGGGTTGATGGAGATGAGGAAGCAAGTGTTGGTGACCCGTCAGAGACTGCCATGTCTCATTATTATAATAATATATTTTTATATGTAATAATATATCATTAATGATAATAATAATAGTGATAATACACAGATATATTATGATATGATGTAGTATCGGGAGTGATGAGGATGATGCGGGGGATGGAGATGAAGAGGCGAGTGTTGGTGATCCATCAGAGACTGCCGTATCTCGTGATGCTGCCAATGAACTCACTTTGTCATCGTCTTCATCGTCTGCAGAGTCACCACTCGAAATTCCAGACATTGAGGTGTGTAAATTTTTTAGGAGCACGTGTACATTCTTTGCTGTTGCGGGCCCATCGATTTGGAATTTGCTGCCTGACGGTCTTTGAGACCCACAATTAAGTCTCGACACTTTGAAGTGTCAGCAGAAGACACACTTTTTTGAAATATTGATGACGATATGTATTAAGCGCATTAGAGATTGTTTGAATATGCGCTATGTAAATTTACATAGCGCATATTCAAACAATCTCTAATG
>Ga0209454_1003143_pt1 | contig 11659 bp, 7 predicted proteins | sample WorMetHERISLAND1_2_FD_187400 | JGI IMG/M metagenome (GOLD analysis project Ga0209454, IMG submission 187400) | Marine gutless worms symbiont microbial communities from Max Planck institute for Marine Microbiology, Germany - Olavius geniculatus... | ecosystem: Host-associated > Annelida >...
GAAATGCAGCCTGACGAAACTTTGGCACTTGACGCGCCTCTAGGTTGGGGTGTTAACGCAAGTACGAAGTTTGGGGGCGCCGCCCCCCTTAAAATTTGGGAGGGCAAAAAATGTCCAAAATTTAGTACGTTTTACGACAACTTTCGAGTTTGACCGCAAATATCTTTGGAATCGATGAAGATAGCGACAAAATTTAAACGGCGTTGACGAGAAGGATCTTTTCGGCGTTGAACAAAAAAAATTTGTAAAATTCGGTCCGCCACGAACAAAGTTATAAGCGCTCACGTTGACCTACCCTAAGTCGACAATGCGCGTTCGGCGTATGCCAATGCATTTGAGTTCGGGCCACGTGACTTTGATGCCGGGAAAATTTTACCCCCCCCTCTAATTTCCCCCAGTCGGACTTAGGGCGCCGGGCAGACTCACGTTGGGCTTTGCCCCAAATTTCTAGTTTAAGTTTTGAGTTAATAAATGGTTTTAAAAATTAGTAGTTTTATGCTTAGCTCCATTATCTTTGTTTCTTTATGCAATTACAACTTTTTAAAAAAATTTTTACCTGCACATTGTGTTGACAATTTGCAATAAGTTGTCGTTAAAGATCCCATAACTCTTTAATTGCTTTGCTACATTACTTTGTAAAATTCAAATGTTTTAGAGCAGCATGTTCTATGTGCAATAAGCCATAGTCATGCTCAGATATGAAGTTATAAACTACCAGTGACCTCAATTATACGGCAGGCAGCAGCGACAAACTCTATAGTCGGGTTTATCGATTTTGGTCCTGGAATCGACGAATATCACACTGACATAGACCGCTTTCATTTTTAATGCCTTGTCTGTCGCCAACACACATTACCAACAAGCTGAATGTCAGTCTTACGTGAAATAGCATTTTTGCTTCACCGCTTTATTCTTTGCAAGCAACAAATGCAAGTCTCAATTTTTTCAGTGCGCAACTACTGTAAATGATCCCTACAGCATCAGCTTGTAGTACGTGGTGTATAGGCCTACTAAACAGCAAATTTGTAGCTGGTCTTACTGGTTTAATACCAGCTCATCTACCATAATCACATTTTATTTAAGTTCTCGGGTACTTAATTTGCCGTTGATGTTTTTCGGTAAATGCAATTTACAGCAAAAAGCCCAGCTGTCGCTAGGATAGCCGACCGCACTGGTTGTCAATGACTTTCAAGGTCATCCAAAGTCGATGATTTTTATCTTATCTGAAAAGGCGTATGCGATTTCCTATCGGTGATTAATAGCAACCTTGGCTCTATCTGACACCGTTTAGCCACAACAACGCGTACTGGTTTTTAAGGTCATCTAAGGTCAATAATTTTCAAGTAATATGTAAGGGTGTATGCCACTTCCTATTACTGAATTATATAACCTTGATCCTATCTCTCACCATTTCCAAGATACGGCTTATAGCTCGAAACTTTTCATTAAAAATTGCGGCCAAACCGCTGCAGATAAAGACATGGTTACTATTGACAGCCTTTAGAAAGTCGCCAACGCCCTATCCGACGGTACCGTCGCCGGCCCATTGCAACTTACTGTTTAGCCACAATACCGCAAGATTGCCATAAGATAGTGCGTTTTGGCCTTTCAAGGTCATTTAAGGTCAATAATTTTTCTGTCATTTGAAAGCCACTATGCAACTTCCAATTAGTGATGAATATCAATTTAAGCTTTATCTCGCACCGTTTAGCCAAAATTCATCTGTGATAGACGACGACAGACAAACAGACGGACGGACAGACAGACGACAACCTTACGAAAAGCTCGACCGTTACTTAGATACAATAGGCTAAAAACTGTATTTTACAGGGTAGTGTAGCGACACGCTTAAAATATGATGAAATCTTTAACGACAATTATGTTGCAGATTGTCTGCAATGCGTCGTTAAAAATTTTTTTAATCGACGACACAGACTTGATTCCACTGTGACGCCTAGAAATTTATTATTTTCATGCAATATTTTTTACGTAATTACAAGAAAAACATAACAATCAAAAATCATAATTCTAAGCTTTTTGATCTGCGTGTGGCAATGGTGCGCGTGACTTAAGTGTAATCGTATTTTTTCGCGAGTTGCTGAAAGTCGCAACAACAACGCACGAATCGAAACCCAGCTTCCAGTTGCGCTAGAAGTTCTGTCTACATAATTTGTTACGTGTGCGATGTTAAAAAGATCGACTGCAGTTGCGAGTGACTTAATTGTACGAATGTCGCTCTTTTACTTTAAGGGACTACTTTTTGCCGCACCCTGTATACTGTATGTTAGGTTGTGCTTAAAGCGACAGAATTAAAATAAATTGAAGTGGAATGAATTTAAATGAAATGAGTTCTGCATGCTGTTGTATAGTTCGCGCTGTGGTTTTCGTTTCAACTCACTTCATTTTTGTCGCTTTGAACGCCCCTTAACACTGCGCACTGCTGTACAGGAGACGGCTCAGTGTCACCGTGGTCGACTGGACACGTTCAGGTCTAGAGAGTCAGAACCACACGACTGCACTGGACGAACAATGCCGCCTCTTACAGCTGTCTGCGGCTCTCGATCCGACATCTACGTAAGTCTTCCACAGTAATATTCAAAATATTTCTGCGGCAAGTTGTTCGCCGTGGCGACGTATATCGTTCTAGAAAAGGTTTGGTAGTGTAACGGTTAGAATGTCGGACTTGCGATCGCGATGTCATTGGTTCGACTTCTGATCGCGTCGCGAACAAGTGGCTATAATTGGAGGGGTGACTGTCATGCGGACAGGTAAACAATCTCGACATATCCAACACCAAGATCAACTCAGCCTTTCATTTCTCCGGGGAAGGTAAATCGAGTACGGGCCGGTCTCGCTGGGGTTATGGCGGTACGTTCGCCTGTGTCGGGTAGCAAGTGACACTGTGTGATCCCATATGGCAAGTGACGCTTTTGTTTGTTGACATTTCGGCAACCGGTGATACTCACGTTAATAAAGGTTGTAATTCGCATATTACTGATAGAATTACACCGTGTCCCAAAATTAGACATAAGCCTTGCTTTAAACACACTTAATTCAGTTTGTATGGTTCATAAACTTTATTGGATCCGCCGAGTACCCAACTCTAGAACGAAACTGGAAGCGGATCGTACATGTATGACCGGTTGCTGAGATATGGCCATTTGAAATTTTCTAGGAAGTGAGGTTGGTCGGTCGGTCGTCAGTTATTATATTGATGTTATATAGGATCTACTCCTGGCGGCTACATGTTGCAGGAAACGTAGAGGCGACCAGTGAAAATGGCACCATCAAAAGCAAGTCGCCACAAATGCGTCACTGTCTGCTGTAATACTGCTGTAAAGTGAACTAAAGCAAACCGCGATACATGTATATGCCTACGCAAGAATTATCTGCTCAAACCGTTCAGTTAATTGAAAGCCACAGCGCAACAGTCGCAGAAAGATCATCTCGCATGCACAAGAACGACGTTCAGTTGACAGTTAGTCTCAGCACGGACGCATATACTGGACTATACACCGGTTTCATACTCGTTTATTCCGGAATCAGGGTCATCGAAATGCATTATTGTGCTGCCGTTCTAATAGGCTGCATTACGGATTTTACCCGTCCGTCTGTCTGTTTGTTTCTAATGCAAAACAAAAGTAGTCGATATGCCAGAGTTGATCGTGACCAGTGTTTTTCGACTTACGATTATATTTCTACATGCGAAGACAGAAATAATTTGAATAGACAAATACACTATAATGCAGGTGTTTGTATGACCACGTCAAACTTCGAGAATCGTAACTGAGGGAGTACAAACATCATATTTTCGAAACACACTTTTTTGAGTTTATTTAATCTGAAACGCGTTAAAAGAATACGATGAACAAACGGCACGTTGCAGTTTTCGTTTTTTTTTAAATTTCCAACGTTGAAAAAAGGGTCAAGTTTTCGATCTCGTCACGAAGTGGTCAAAGATAGGAAGGTGACAAGTGAGTGCAGTGAAACTATATCTATACTTGAAGCAAATAGAAACGCGAGGCAGCATCCATCGCCCGTTCTCATCTCATAGCCTCAGCACGATGCAGTCAGTCAGTCGCTGAAGCCTGGAGCAATATTGTCCCGACTGGCCATGAAGCCACGTCCCTAGCAACAGATGCAGCAGCCGCAGTTGCAGCAGCAGCAGCAGCAGCAGCCGGCGCCGCAGTCAATGTTTTCAATGGCGCGCGTCCGCCCTGCTGTAAAAACACGGTCATTTGCTATTAAGAAAATTAATAATGGTGACTAATCAGGTGGCGAGCGATCGGTTGCTTGTTGTTCTGTCGGGTGCAATGTCGATGTCTGCAGCGAATACACATTGTTTACCCAGACGCTTCATTTGCATGTTGAAACGTTATGCTGGGCTGTATAGCTAATAATATGCTGCATGCTACAATTAAAATAATAATCGACCAGTCAATCAGACAGTCAGCCAGAAACTTATAAAATCATAATAATTTGCGATAGCAAAGCTACTTCAAGGTCAAACCGTTTGACAATATAAAAAAATTGAGCTAATGCTCACGAGACGCGCGAAAGCCTATAGCAGTTCCAGTTTAGTAGTTTAGCTAAAAATTAGGGTGTTTACGCTAAGTTAACATATAAATACCAAATTCTCTATCTGGATCGCATAACGATAGTAGCGTGGCTCCATCTTGTGAATGATATAAACTTGTGTCGCTGCCGAAATCGCCGAAAAATCCATAAAACCCTCTATTTTGGCGTTTAATGTCATTCAAGATCATTGAATTTGGCGCCAATCGAGAGTCAGTGTACGACTTCTTATAGGTGATTAATAATAACTTAGGCCCTGTCTCGCACCGTTACTAAAATACAGCAACTTATAGGCCAAAAATCGCAAATTTTGCCCATTTCCCTCTCATTTAGCGCCCTCGTTCGGAGTCACTCTTTTTGAATTTGTAGAAAAGCTTTACGGTTCCTGAAACTAGAGTCTTCCAGGCAGCCGACGGTGAAGATTTGGTGATCCTACTTGGACCGTTTTTGACTGATCCACCCGTGTGACAGACGGACAGACGGACGGACGGACAGAATTGCGATGGCTAAGAGGCGCTGAAATCAGTAGCTTCTTTCGCGCGTAAAAACGAAGCCGTGAAACGTTAGGTTCGTGCAGTCTGACTAACAATGGTTTAAAATTTTAAATAATGAGGTCTGGATATGACATGTCATATAGAGCCAGATGTTGACAAAAGGTCGAAATTGTAGGGGATGTCGTCAACTCCTATTAAACAGCAACAATAATAAGAAGATATTTTAGCAGTGACTTGTATTTGTGAAAATGTTGGACAGCATACACAAGAAATTAAATTTCAGCGCTGACACTAAAAATCATACGTCACCATGACGCTGTATAGCGGTTAAGAAAAATCTTCAGCGAAATGTCACTTTTACAAGCGGAAAAAAGTGACATATCCGAAAAAAAGAATGCCCTGTTGTCGCAACTTGTCGCTACTCGCAAGTAAACCGTGCGACGCCGCAATCATTTTGATGTAATAGACGCGAAATTCGAAATATCCATGTTTTGTGTAAAGACGGCACAATATGCATTCAAGGTCATTCCAAGGTCTTTGATTTTGGAACTGCGATACTACAAACGAAAGCGCGTGCGTAACATTTTATTAGTGAACACCGAACACTAACAACGTCCGGCTTATCTTTATTCAATGCACCATTTCAGATGTGTTGCGGGTTTTTTCGCCAAAACAACCGCCCTGTCGGTCAAAATTTGAAGATTTTCATTAATGACTAGGTTGCGAATGTTGAAGCTCCGAACAGAAACAGAAAATATTGTAATCTATTTTGAAGTAACCGAATGTAGCAACCTACAGGCATTGCTGAAATACATCGGCGTCATAAATGCCGCGAATTATCAGCCTACATGTATACACGAGTCGCATTAAACTCTGGCGACAGTAACTCGATGGCGCCGGTGGATCGCACAGCGCAATCCGACGTTCGCGCAAATCTGATTGCGCTCAAGACGCGTGCTATTATGCCAGAGACCTAGAAAAGACAGCAATATTGTATTGGTTGTCAGTATAGTAGGTCAGACATAAATACAGTTGTCTACTGGGTAGACAGCGGGTCGTCTTTTCGACTGCTAACATCGATTAACTGCATGTCATGTGTGGTCTCTATCGTGCTTGCGAGGGATGCAGGCGGCATGCGTCAAGCGCAGCTAATACGCTTAGTTTGACGATGACGTCGATGGCTCGCAGCCGACGCAAATCCTAGCTGCGCATACGCAAGCGCTAATGGCGGCTCTGATCAGCTCTGGGTGGATGCTGTTAAAGCGGCTCAGTCAGAGACAGACGTATAGGTCCACGCCGCTCATGCACGGTATTAAAAGACAACAGCATGGATCAGCGCACTCTGATACTGAATGACTGACTGACTACTGGCCTGGGAAACCACCTCACGGTCACAGACCTCTGTCTGAGGCATCACGACGCCATTTACGACATCTGCCGACCTCCACTATATCTGACGTTTTCGCATGTATTCTGATTGAAGTACTAAAAAACTGTTTAAATATTGGCTTGCTTTATGTGAGAATATCATCAATACAGAAATTCTCCGATACTGACGATTTGTCCTTATAGCCTTGTCTGTTTTGATGGAGATCCTCTTTCCAATATCAACCAGGAGATGACGAGCTAGTGTCCAAGGTCCCCATAACGTCATTGACTCAAATATGTGCCGGTAACCGTGCGGGCATTAAAGTCAACTGGCTACTTTTCATATTGTTCTGGTGGTAACAATATTCTTAGTGAATCGTTTGTACACAAAGCTGTCCTCAGCGCTTTATCTAGTGAACATCACTGCAGGCCAGCGGCTAGACGTGTCAAGTGTCGCGTGCAGTGTTGAGTGTGCGTGAGCCTCGGTGCTGCTTGATTGTCTTTCTGTCGACGGTCATCAGATCAGAGATGAAAGTTCAGCGCGGTATTTAGTCAGCTACAGGTAGCCGCAGCAACAGCCGCAGCAGCAGCAGCAGCATCCGTTCCACTTGACTGCGTTGAATTGCCCCCATCTCTCCCCCATTCCCTCTAGTGCTGAGTGACCCAATGAGATCAAGTTTCACACGATACGATACCGTCAAACGTGTCGTACGGTATTTGACCGACTGTCCTCTCTTGTGCAAAGATTGAAACGTCGTTAGAACAATGCACTTGCAACAGCTGAATGATCTCGCTCGTATTCATGGTGGCGCTATAGAAACTACAAAAGCCTGCTAACGATATGATCAACAATGATTAACAGCGCACGCAGGGCGTCAGTCACTCAAACTCTTTTTCGACGCAGTCATTCATCTATTTGCATGGTGTCTTGTTTGTTACTGCGACGTTGGATCGATCGATTGCACTCTTTCCGGTTTTTGTCAAATATTGTGCGCGGTTCGATTTTTACTGATCTTTCGATCCGTGAAGTTTTGTACTGCAGTACCGGTCGAATAATATCTATTGTATTTATGAACTGTACTAAAGTAAAAATAATGAGTAATGAGCTGATGATCTTTGATGTTTTGATATTCATACAAAGTATAAATTTAATACACGACGAATTATATACACTGTGGTCTTGTTCCATAAAAAACGTGGCACTACTTTTGTCCATATCTTCGACAATTATTGACCGATTTTCAAAATTTTTTTATTGGCACAATCTACAGACAGTTTGCAATAATAGGATTATTATATAGCTCACTACACCATAAATGCGTTTCAACGTTACTTTGTGAAATATAAATTCATGAAAAACGATAATATCAAACATTTAAGTAAATGAATAAAAACACTTCAGACCAACATTGCGGTAAATGATCCGTATGACACTAAAGAGTGTTAAACCCACACAATTTAATGTCATTTACCGCAATGTTGGTTTAAAATGTTTTACCAAAATTTACCACAATGTTTGTTTGTTTGTTATTATCGTTATACGTTCATATTTTAGTTATATTTTACAAGGTAGTGTAGAGACACATTTACAGTGCGGTGAAATACATAATAATCACATTATTGCGGATTGTCCGCAAAGTGTGCCAATGAAAAAAATTTGAAAATCGGTCAATAATTGGCAAAGATAAAAACAAAAGTAAAATGCCACGTTTTTGTGGATCACCTTGTATTTTTCAAAAAATAAGAATCACGATACTACACCGTGTCCCAAAATTAGCGGCACCTCTACAAATAAGTTAATGTAAAATTGTTAATACTTAACAGATTTTTACAAAATTTTAATCAGTCATTGAGATAATTATTCTAAACTTGTCTTTAAAGTTTTAGCTCAAAATGACCACCTTTGGCCTCGACGCAAGCTCTTAGTCTAAAACGGCTACACTGTTGCTTGATCCCTTTGTCAATAGCAATGCGTTGAACGTATCGTAATGCAAACAAACTGACGTCATAATGACGTTACATTGAGCACACACGGTAAGGTGCGTATGACATAATGGGTGTGACCGTAACTAATGTCAAGATAGTGCAGTGTACAATATTTCGTTGAAATCTATAAACTACAAACTGAATTAGGCGTGTTTGAAACAGGGGTGCCGCTAATTTTGGGACACGGTGTATATTGTCATTAACTCGGGAAGACAATACATATGCAAATCAAGTATCACACAACTGTAAAATATTTTACCAACGTAAAATAATTATGTCGAAATTGTTAATGACATATTTGAAAATTCTTGCTGTTTTACAGTCTCACGTCGTAGCATTATACGTAATACGAAGGTTACTCGTATTATCTCGATGAGCCTTTGCATGTCGCTAGTCCAGATAAACATTTTTGTCAAAAAACGTTCGGCTCTTTGTGTATTAGCATACGATAAATCTGAGCTGTGATTAAAGAAATCTTTCAACTTGTGACATTTATGCGACCGTCTCGATAGGCCACATTACGGGTCTTGTCCGTCCGTTCGTCTGTTCGTCTGTCCCGTCGGGCTTCTAACTCAAAACATGGCGTATAAACAAAACACGCATGGACGATCCGGGGGAGACCGGTGTGGCACATTTTAGTTTAGACTGGTACAGGTCAGTAGACGGCCGCATAAAAATATGTCGACACTGAGCGGACATGGTGTTATTATGTTTGTGCTGTGTTGGTGCAGGCACGGATGCCAGAAGTAGGACCGTGCTCAGACCGATTTTCAATGCAGTTACACCACGTAAGTAACATTAGCAATTTTATTCATAACCACCAAGCTATGAAAATAATAAGTGACTGATTCAAGGGGGAGGGGCGGCCGTTTCCGTATTGACTGTATGCATCTTCAAACAAGTGAATTTTTTTTGCATAAAAATGCACTATTTTTGCATGCAATTTTCAAACATTTTCTAAGGAGGGGGCACAGCCCCTTTCCCAGACCCCATTCCCTACTCTTTCTTCCCTCCCCCTATTCGAAGTTTTTGGATCCGCCACTAGAAATAATTAGTAACTTATATAATATGAGTGTCATGGCGCTCAGCAAGTTGAAGAAGTGATATCTGTAAAAGAAAAAAACGAGTAATGCGTCACTCGATGCTGCAACCAATTTCATGCGACAGTCTGAGAATACAATATAATCATCTGTTGGCAGATTGGCTTCATTTCTGCCACTGACAGTGTAGAACCATTTTCATTCAGATTTTTCTGGAGGGCTGTAAAAGACGCATGCGTTGTAAAAAAAGTTTGTAATGGCCGTTCAAGGTCATCCAAGGTCGTTGATTTTGACACAAGCGCTTGTTTGCGACTTCTTATAGCGGTCCTGTTTCACATTGTTTCTCAGATATACTGTCATCCTCCTGAAAGACACCACTAATCTGGAACTTACTGAACGTCTGTCGTGCAGCTTGTGGTTAACCACGAAATTTTTGAGTATGTTAATACAGAATACACTTTAGCATTATATACAAAGTGCATGTGAATTGTTGTCGTGTTAGACTTATTTGTAATAAACAAGAAAGCCTAGCTAACGCAAAGGGAACGCGCGACAGCAGTGCGTGTACGAAGACACGCAGAGAACAGATCGAAGTTTATCGAGCCTAGCAATCAATATCGGACACAATGATGATTGAGGCCAAAATCGCAGAAAAAATCAATTAAAAACCTTATTTTTGCGTTTAAGGTCATCCAAGGTCATTGAATTCGGTGGCAACTGAAAGCCAATGTACGACTTCCTATTAGTGCATAATAGTAACTTAAGCCCTATCTTGCATCGTTATTGAGATACAGCGACATAATTGCTAAAAATCGCACATTTTCCCACCCCCTCTTATTTAGCGCCCTGGTTCACGCTGAAAATTTTGAACGCTGGTTGTCCAAGTCTATCTCTAGTGATTTAGGCGCAATTCGCTATTGAAATATGTCTTTGAGGCCAAAATCGCCAAAAAATCCGTGAAAAATCCCTATTTCGGCGTTCAAGATCATCCAAGGTCATTGAATTCGGCCCCAATCGATAGCCAGTATACGATTTCTTATTAGTGATTAATAGTAACCTCGGCCTTATCTCGCACCGTTACTGAGATACAGCGAGTTATAGGCCAAAAATCGCAAATTTTGCCTACCTTCCTCTCATTTAGCGCCCTCGTTCGGGGTGACCCCCTTTGAATTTATGAAAAAGCTTTACGGTTCCTGAAACTAGAGTCTTCCGGGCAGCCGACGGTAAAAATTTGGTAATCCTAGCTTGGACCGTTTTTGCCTGATCCACCCGTGTGACGGACAGACAGACGGACGGACAGAATTGCGATGGCTAAGACGCGATATAGTAGTACCTGCTGTCGCGCGTAAAAACACACACTAAACACAGGTAGTTGTGATACTTTAGCAGCTTAAGTCAACGGTTTACAATCTGGAAGTCACTCTGTCTGCGATCAAGACATTAGCCTGCATGCATTCGCACTACGTTCTCGTGGCCCGAAAGTTTGTCGTTATAGCACTGTATGCGGTAAACTGTCGGAGCTAGGCGTTGCGCTGGACGTTGTGCATATATTTCTATCTCAGGAATCAACAGCATGGCAACAACAGCAGCAGCAGCAGCAGCTATCGGTCGTTCCAGCGGTCGGCAGCGAATTGCGCATGCGAGACTGAGCGCGTCGAGCTGTCGCGTCCACTTGACGACGACCAAGTAATTAAATTGTCGACGTTTGCATGTTAACGTTGTTAAGAGCGCGCTTACACCGCCCAGCTTCGATCTGCAGCCGACTGCTGCATGCTGCCATAGGCGCAGACCATCACGAAACACCTTGGGGGCGATTTTAACTTTCTCTTTTTTCGTATTACTCTATCATATCTGTTTCCTTCTCCACTTTCTCTTTTTTTCACCCTTTCCTCCAATCCATCTATGGCGTCTACTGTACAGGAGGATCGCTGTAAGAACAGGTGTTTCGCCGTGGAACTGAATCAGAGTAGAGTTTCATCCTTAAACTGTACCAGCAGTTGTTTGGCGGTAGGGCTTTAAAGCTGAAACTATTCTCTTTTCATTACTTGAACAGTTGCGCATCTGCATTTGCTACTGTTTAGTTACAATGGTATGACGACGATTTGTATTGCGATTGAATCAAAGAAATTAGGTCATTTTGCGGTTGCAAAAATTTCCAGGAATCAAAAGCCCGCGCGTGTGTCGTCGACCCCACAA
>Ga0209454_1003145_pt1 | contig 11654 bp, 12 predicted proteins | sample WorMetHERISLAND1_2_FD_187400 | JGI IMG/M metagenome (GOLD analysis project Ga0209454, IMG submission 187400) | Marine gutless worms symbiont microbial communities from Max Planck institute for Marine Microbiology, Germany - Olavius geniculatus... | ecosystem: Host-associated > Annelida >...
TAATAAATGTACAAAACATAAGTTTATACATTTGTTAACGGCAACATTTAAGTACTTGCACGTCGAAAACAGCAAAAATTACAAACGGTGATATAGCCCACATCACACTGACTGTGTGTCAATGTGATGCTGAATAATATCACCTTTTGTAATTTTTGCTGTGTCTCAATAAAACTGTGCCGCTTTTATTGTTGGACTAACTCCTAAAACATTGGTCGATTTTGGCAATTTTTGGTATGCAAAATTATGAAACAACTTGACGTAAACAACTATAGTTTTTGCCATTTCACCTTAATAATGCCGCTACACTACCTTGTGAAATGCAGAAGTCGCAGATTGGCCGTTTACATCAAGGAATTCATACTGGCTAGCGCATACATCGGTTCAGAAAATCACTGAAACTTCAAAATCATCGAAAATGTGCAATTTTATTGACACTAATCGTATTTATTTTAAGACCGTATGCCGACGAAGTGAAATGACGCATCAACAGCGGGTGAGCTGCTCTGGTCAGCAGTTATTAAACATGCTGTTGGCGAGTGGCGTAAACGTCTACCGCTTCCGTTTTTGATGGAGGAGAACATTTTGAGCATATGCTGTAATAAAGATGATGTGATGTGATACGTGTGACTTTTTGGAGAGATAATAACTGTTACTCGAGTTTGTCGCTATTCAGTTAATCATTTCCAAGCCGACGGACGCGCTACACACTCTGAATTCATTGTTGTAAACGGCCAAACTATGACTTCTAAAGGTAGTGTAGCAATATTATTAAAGTAAGGTAGCCAAAATTATAGTCACTTACGTCAATTTGTTTCATAATTTTGCATGCCAAAATTATCAAAATCAGCCAATGTTTCACGGAGTTATTTAAAAAATAAAAGTGGCACATTTTTTGAGACACGGTGTATATTAGCCAAGTCACTCTCAAAGTTGTCTGTTACATCTGCCCTGAAAATGCATTGCGGTGTTGGTAATTAAATTATATAATTAAATTAAATTGCCAATTAATTAGAAAAATAAACCATTTAATTTTAATCAATTAGCATGTGGTTTCAGCAAATTGTAATCGCAATTAACTGGCAAACTGTGTGATTCAATAGGTTTGGTTAATTAGCTGTTTAAAGCCTACTACAACTATAAGATTGGCTATAGACCAACAGTAATGTTAAGACTACGATGACTAATTGACTGAACACTCAACATTAATGATGCATAATGATTTTAGTAGTCATTTTGTAATATCCAGTGCGCTGCAAGACTGTCTGGTTCCTATGTGACAAGGATTAGTTTTTTCTCACCCAAAGTAAGAAATAAAAGTGTAATGTGTATAATTGACAAGATTATTAGTTATTGTTTATTAGTTTGTACGAAGAAGTGATGCTATCAGTTGTCACTGCGTATCTTCGTCTCAAGTCTAATCGTCGATATTGGACGTCATCGTTACTCAACGACAGCGATGTTGTCGTGACTCCGTTCATTTTTTATGGCAACATTGAAAATGTAGGACGGAAAAAAGTAACGTTTAACATAAAATAAAAAAAATTTCCAAGAAGATGTACGTAACTTAACGACACAAAAAGTCGAGTTTGTGATTGATACAGCACGTTACAATTTATGACTTATTTTCGCACATGGTTTAACTAATGAGTTTGGTCGACGATTTTTCCGATCCTGTATTTTGTAGTTGAGCCACTTTGGCATTTTTCTGCCGACAAGTGACAGCAGAAGCTTCAACTTAATTACGTTCTCGAATCAGCCGAGAGCGACAGCAGCTGATAACAAGCGGACACGTTGCCGGTAGCTGAATTATACCCGGAACATCGCCTTGGCTTTGGCACACAAATTACTTCCAACTGCAGGGGCAGCGACGACGGCAGCGTGTCACTGGTAACGAGATGCGACGCGAGTGTGACTTTACACGCTAATAGTTACACGTCGTAAACAGATTATGGACTGACGACGCGCTGTCAGTTAAATAAATTAAGTTGGACAGTTCGATCCTTGAGCGCGTTAGTTTGATCAGCGTAACGACGTTATCACGTCTCACGACCGACGGAATCTCAGCCATCCTACGTTCATTTATTAAAATTATTTGATGTACTTTTTATCGACAATAATTTTCCGACGTATACGAATACGAATGTCGCCTCTAACGATACTTTCGCGTGTCTCGTTAATTGCAGGGAAAGTTTATAGCACGACACTCGACTGCGCAGGATACACACAAATTGCATTTCTACAGGGCGTCAGCATAACTTGCTATGCAGAAACCTTGTCCTAACTATCGCAGAGGCGTCCGTTTGTCTGTATGTCCGTCTGTCACACTCTGCGATTCTATCAAAATGGCAAAAACTTTAGTTGATGTTAACTATAGCAAAGTGTGGCAGATTAAGCCAATTCAGCTAGCTTTCAAGTGCACTGTAAATGTTTATTTACTTACTTCGTTTTTTAGGTTACTTTTGTGAAAGGCTCTATGCAGAACAGTCGATTTCACCGCATTGCACGCCGTACTTTGGAATACAATATTTGCTTACTGTGTCGAATGACCATACAATGTAAGTAAGTAACCATAATAATTAATAAAGGACGAATGCTTGGATAACTTCTTACCTATTTATTGTTAATGAAGCCAATAGGTAAATTTGTAAAAGGCCGCTTAAACACAGTTATCAAAAAAAACCTGCTACAAATAATTTATTTTAAAGTCTGATTCGAAACATTGTCCATTAATGTTATTGTCTGTCAGTTCAGACGGAAGCTCATTCATAGAATCTCATAAACAATGCAAGTAATCACTGATACGGTTGACGCTGATGATCGGAAGTTGTGCTGGCCGAAAAGAGTGGTAGGCCTACGTCAGCACGAGACGACCATGGCAATGATGGCACCGTGATCTGGAGATCGTGAAAAGTTAAAAAAAATTGAAGGTCGCATCTTTATGGAAAAACCATCACAAAAATACGAAGCATCACCTTCCATGTGGGATCACACAGTGTTGCCTGTCACCCGACACAAGTAAACGCGTCCCGTCTTAACTCCAGCCAAATAGGTCGGTACTCGATTTACCTAACTCGAAGGGATAAAAGGCTGAGTTGACCTTGGTGTTGGTTTTATACCAAAATAGGTCACCTGTCGCAGACAGTCACCCATCCACGTAGTAATCACTTGATAGCGACCTGACTGGGAGTCGAACCCTCAACCTCTCGATCATAGGTCTGGCACCCTACCTTTACGTCACCAAGCCACCGGCGACAAAACATCAGCTAGTTTGTGGCGGCGTCCTTGCACCAGTTGCAGCAGATGACGGAACGCGTCAGCCTTTGCTTGCTGGTAGCCTACATGGCAGCGTGCGCGCATATGCGGCCCGTGCAACACGACACTATCGCCGACCTCCCAGCGGACGCTACATAGCCTACCAGTGTCCCGAGTGATGCAATGGACTCCATGGACTCGAAGGACGAGCTGCTGCGACGGGGAACGGACGGACGGACTTTTGTTTACGAGTCGGTGCCGTGTCGCGCTCTCTCATGCAGCATCTGAATGACCTGACAGAGAGTTCCGGTAGTTGGGCAGTTTGGGTGATTTCTATTGTTCTTACTATGCGGACACTTTGGCAGCAAAACAGTTGTGGTGATGCATCAACGACGTCAGTAAGCGGAGAGTGGCATGGACGTTTTTATACCAGTATTGCTGCTGTTATTACTTATGAGCAGTTAACTCAACTCTAAAAATAGTCGATTTTGTGCAAACGGCTTTGGTTTTATCAATTTGAATGCTGGTTTCTGAATTTTGAATATTCTCGTCAGCTGATATTCGGTGCAGATTAACGTCTACCTTTACTACGAACGACCCGCCCTTAGCTGCGAAGAACCACCCATGGTGTTCGTACACAGAGTGATGTAATAGGCCACCCACGATGTCATACCAAAATTTCGATGCGCCGTCGACCGGTAGCTTGAATGACGACATGATATCTGCTCCGTGCACGTGACGCAAACCAGTTACCACTAGCAGCTGCTGACGCCGTCATCACTCATACAGTATCATTGCCTGCACCGTGTCTGCATTACAAACTAGAAATCTACGTCGGCCTAATGTCGACATTGTGCGGCCGTCCGCCTGAACTTTAACCGCTTGAAAATTGGCACACAGATTACTTCTGCCCTAGGGAACTACCACACAGCAAATTTAATTTTTCTTCGTCGCTTTTTTGCTTCGAGTCAAGAACCCGCACGGGAAGGACGGACAAACGGACGAACGAACAAGATGCATAATGCGGCCTATTAGAACGGGTTGGCGATAACTCAACTGAAGAACCCCAAAACAACGCATGCAAATGCTATGGGCTGTGATTACATTAAAAAATAAAACATCGCACTGTGTTAAATTTTTTTATGTTTTATTTTACACGTATACTATACACTGCAAAAGTGTCCAAAAATTTACCAATATTTTTACACTAAAAATTTGGCAAAAACGTTACCAAAAAGTTTAAGCAAAATTGCGCAAAAAGCATATCGGCTTTAAAATATAAAATGCATTGCGTGCAGGGGCGTCTTTTGGCAGTGATCGGCCCTTGGCAGTGACTTATCCGCGGGGCCCCTGATAACACATAATGACATGTGACCAGACTATGCTACAAATTGTAGAATAAGATTAAGTCTGTAAGGTAGGCCTGTAGCTTCCTTGGTTGTCAGATGTACAATTTCACGAGCGGAGCACCTTTTAACTGAGTTCAATTTGTGACGGTAATTCATCCCCTAAGACCGTAATTTTTTTAAGGTTGATTGACCCATCTGTCGTCTGCTGCGGCGATCACCGCCATGGCGCGGGGTCTCTTTGGGGCGTGGGGACCTTGGCACAGTGCCACCCCCCTAAAGACGGACCTGATTGCGTGTAAAATAAAATACTTACAAAAATAGTTTAGCGACGGTCGACTGTTAGTGGCTTATATAAGTAAATATTTTACAGGTTATTACGTGTAAAATATTTCTACAAACTTTCTATCTGCAAGCCGTACGTAATCTTGCTGAAAGTGTGTTTTCGAGATATTCTACAAAATTAAATTAATTCTGCAGACTACAACTTTACACGGTAAACGTCACAATCAGTATATCACGTAGCTACAAATAAAAAAAAGAAAATCTCCAGTACAGAAAAATTTGAAACAGTTTTGTCGTAAGTATATCAAATATGATATCGAAACTAATTTGACAATGGTGATACTTTGTAGGCCTACATAATGATGTAAAGTAGCCAAAAAAACTAAACATTAAAACTATTTAATAAATAAATTATGAGTATAAATGTGTGGATAATCGCGATTTTATGAAAATTTAATTTGCGGGTCAATTAAGTTACCCAATTCAGACGAACAGGCATTTTTGACTTCAACATTTTGAACACTACTTTAAATCAATTATTTGTGTAAAAACGTGGTCCTGTCAGCAACACTCGAATGTCTGAAGTACTAAACAGTCGTTGCCTAGCAACAGTTTAATCAATTTAATATCCGTTTATCATAAGTTATACGAGTTTTTGCAGTTAACTCGATAAATTGTTCGCACAACATAATGAACGCCATTAACGTGCTGGGCAGAAATGTGCAGAAAAAAAATCTTGAATCGTATAAATTAAAACATCAGTTAGCTCAGAGCACAATTAACGGCATTAAGTTTACCCGTCTAACGTAGTTATGTAAAATTCATTATTATCTTATAGGCCTACATAATAGCCACATCTGTCAATTAGGCCACTACACACTGATAGGGGACGATACCTGAAGGGACGTCTGCAGACTGTTTAATTGATAGGTCTCTTGGACAGCAAACTGTAAAATCGATCAAACAATGAAGGCACTCCCAAATGTGCAATAAAATAAATTACAACAAAATAAAACAAGCTAAAAACGGCCGTAGGCAGTTTATTTCGTTTTATAGCAGTAGGCCGCCTACGTGCGAACAGCGCGATAAAGTACAATTTCTCTGCATGTTTGCAGCGCTACGTTTCGCTCTGTGAGAAAAAAACGGAGTCGATGGCAGCACTTTTATCGCGCTTGTGCGAGCGCACTAACTAATGAGACCAACTACGACATGTCGTCACGACAACGCCCAGTATTACGACTGTTTGTCAACATTTTGTAGACGAAGTTCTGGCGATTCGTATATTTGAACCAGCGACACGTCTGCGATCAATGGAACGCGACAACGACACGCCAGAAAGCTACAGACCACATCGCGTGCGTCCACAGTCCCACACACAGACGGCGTGTAGCGACTGTGTAATTAAATAACGTCATACGACACAGCTGGATTTCGACTGAACGCACAACAAAACATGCGACCGAAGTAATTCGGTGGAACGCGAAATCTTTCATCGGTGCTGCCCCCTGCTGTACTAAGAGGACAAAAAATTTCTCTTTATCAATGGCTGTTTAATTTACTGATTGTAACATGTGAATCGCAAGTAGGCCCCCTAAGCAAATGCATGTTTAGGCCTACATTGGGTGTTCAACCAGGCCTATGGCAGGATAGTAATAGCGGACACGTGTTCTTACGTGATCGTATTTTAATTCAACACGCATCAGCTCGTAAGTGCAATGTATAAATTCTGTTCGACAGCGCGTACGACAGCATACACTATAAGCTGGCAGAAAATACATTCATAAAATACATTCGTAAGTAGGCCTGTAAGCCTACTGTAATACATTATGTGTGATAGTGAAATAACAGAAGTAGGCCTAAGTTTACGCATAGTGCATTACTTTTATATTCGCTCACTTAGGTGTAGTTTGAAAGGTCAATTAAACCGAAACAAAAACCACAACCGATAACGTAGCATACGATGTACTGTAGTTTGTGACTGAACCCTGGATCATCATCATCATCATCATTGCGTATAGCCAGCCTGAGCCGTAGCGTCGCTGTGTCCGCGCTTGATATGCCTTGCACTACGGGTCAGCTGGAGAAGCACCGGAGTCCCGACGGATTTGCAGAGTTGTCCGAAATCGCACACACTCAACTTTTCGTTAGTGGACCAAAATTTGCCGTTTTTTGCTCCAACGATTTTTGATATCTTGATTTGTTCCAGAGATATCCGCGCGAAATTTTGCACGTTTTTGCCCTCGCCAAATTTTGGGATGTGGGCCCCTAACACTTATACCAAAATTTTTAACTCTACCTCGCGGCACATCACAAACTCAAAAGAGCACATCACAAGGCCATAAAGGTATAGTGGGGCGGCATTCGGCGTTCGCCAGAATTAAGAAATGCCATGGCGTATAGCAGTGCTTCAGTGTATTCAGTCGTTAGCTCTCAGATGAATTACTTTAAACTAGAGCTAGCGCTAAAGTTTTGTCAGAGATGTTTATCAGCATTGTTTATCCACGCCTCTGTTCACTGCTGAGACAGGGCTAGAAGCACGAGCGTCTGTGAAGGGGGTAACATTGACGGTGGCGGCCCCTGGTGAATGAGTGAAGAGATCGCTGGACTAGACGACCTCCGATAGAGACAGGCTTGTGACGGCCGTGTGAGACTGTGACGTCGAAGATCACGTGGACTGTGACTGTGACACATCGCTGGACATCGCAATAGCCGTGCCGCCGGCGGACACACGACGACGACGAAAACGACGCCTCAGCGGCGTAATGCAGGAGTCAGTCAGCAGACGCCTCACCTGCGATCCACGCCACAGACACAATTTTTGACCTACCTCTTCCATTCCCTCTTTTCCGTTTCTTCCTCCCTTTTATCTTTCTCTTCCTTTTCTTCTTTTCCCCAGTCCTTCACCAGCTGAAGTCCAGCCATGGAGTATGTGGCAGACATGGACATGGGTTGGGTCAATCCAAGGGTTGGGTTGGGTTGGGTCCAAAAAATTTAACGTTTCAGTGGGTTGGGTTGGGTTCGATGTTATTATTTTACTTTATTATGCACTTTACAAAAATCACAGATTGAAGCGGACGATCACGCTCCATCAGCAAAGCATGGTTCACGGTCACACAGTCAGCTGGATTGTCATTAGCTTAAATCAGACGAGTTACAGCGGTTGTAAACGTGACCGCGGCGAAAAGACGAGCTGTCATGAAACAGCATGCGGTTTCGGCAACAACTACTGCACGGTCTTTGATCTACATACTCAGCATGTTTAAACAATAGGCCTGTGACGCAGCCGGTAGTCTGACACCAAAAGCAGCTTCTGTAATCCACTACTGTTCCTTTAGTTTTATTGTAGGTTAAAGAGCAATTGTTCAATTCACAATAATTGCTGTTTCAGTGACACCGGCCTTGGCATTCATGACAGCCTTGCAGACTAGTCGTCTACACGTAGGTACATGTATATGAACCACATCATTGTCACTTCTTCCAATTTCACTTTTGTTTATAACAGAGAGGGGCCTAGCAACTAACAGTAGTTAAATTTTGCAGTTTTCGCGATGTTTCCGATTGATTGCAAGACGTGTTCAAAACTAATCATTTTATCGACGTTAATTTTCAAAGATTAATAGACTAAAAATTTGATCAGTAAACATTAAAACAGTATAGGCTATATGCACGATGTTGGGTTGGGTTGCAAATGTTATAGGTTGGGTTGAGTTTGGTTATAAAAAAATGGACCCATGTCCATGTCTGGACTCTGTGGGTCTAGAGTCACGGCTGTAAACGCATTTTACATATTTTCGGTTAGCAAAACGTATTTCATTATCCCCGGCAACATTTTGCCGTTTATGCGCTATGCAAATGACTATTTTGTTGATTTATCCAACGAAAAACAAAATCCCAACATTTCGGAGAAGTCCATGCACCCTGCCTGCAATGTTGTTACAAATACCTACGTCGAACATTATAAATACTTCACAATATACCACGATCAACGTCAGTATTTAGATACCAGTTAAATACCAAATATTGCACCTGGCATTTAAATACTCGCCAAAAGTGTATGTAAAGTATTTAAATAGTTGACTTTTCAGAAAAAAAACTTAAAACACGTATAGCGTTTATTTCAAATCACTACAGACTTACTTTTTTACTTCACGACATCAAGCTAAAAATAAACGACTTCGTAAGTTCGTATACTATTTACCCTGTAGTTAATTAAAAAGATACGATTACTGCTTTTGACAACATCTGCCTCCGATTTATTTTTTTCGGATTTGGTATACAGATCATGCTACGAATTCTGATGTACGACTCCGAGCCGGCTCTCCACCGCAACTGATGTCGCTCATCCAAACAAGTCGCCTTCGTTTCTTTGGACATATGGCAAAGATAAGTGACTCGCAGGACATGCTTAAGCCCTACATGCGTCGAGCCGCGGGCTCTCCAAAGCGCCGCCCAGGACGTTCACAACATACCTGGTTACGGACTCTAGAAGCTGACCTCCAGCCGCTCAACCACGGACTCAACTCGAATGAAAATTTGCACAAGACCGAAGACGGCGAAAGCAGCTCGTGGACACGAATACGCCTTAGCCTGGGCATGCTCGAGATAATAATGATGATGTAAAGTATACTTGACGCAACTAAACTGAATTGACCTGTTGAGTAGCGACGAAGGTGTATCCGAGCATAGCACCCTGCAGTGAGTTGACGACAACGAAGACGTACCACAACGCCGGCCAGTCAGCGAATGCAGCCACGAACCCCAGCACCCATCCCAGTCCCATCACCACTGACAACTTCACGTAGATCACCTGCATCATACACAGACTACCTAACAGTAGTAGGCCTACAGTCAGCATCAATCTACCAGTCAAACATGCACTGACAAAAATGGCCAGTGGTTAACAAGATATAACCTAAGCTGAAACTTAGGATAAAACTAAAAATAATGCGCGAATTTGCAAAAAATAGTAAAAATGTTCTAAAATACTGTTGGAAAGACCCAGTGCATTATGTTAACCAAGGTCGTGATTACATGCAAATCATAGAACATTGCAAAATGTTTTTTTAAAGTTCTGGGTCGGACTTGTTTTACTGTGCGGTCATTCTAATACGCCGCATTACCGGTCTTGGCGGACTGGCCCGTACGTCTGTCTGTCTGTCTGTCTGTCTGCCTGTTTCTCTCAACTCAATATAGCGTACGTATAAATCCAAAATTAGTGCACGAACATTTCCGTCATCAAAAAGAAAAATACGATTACTGCGTACCAACAGCTGGGTCTGGTCTGTGTTTCTTGCGGCCATTTGAGACGCTTTAGCCGCATTACGGATCTGCCGCACACTCAGGGCGAATAGCACAATGTTGACGACCAGCACGGCAGCGACGGGCACGCCAAACAGCACGAGCGATTGCCGAACCAGCAGAGTTGGTGATATCCGTAGTGAGGCCGGTAGGTAGCGCCAATGCCCGCTAAGTCAAGGGTCACGCCAACGCCCACAAGCACTGCTGCCGTGGTCCAGGCGTAGGCCGAGTACCTGGCGAAACGTCGACGAGCTCCGGCTGACGACGACGCAACCAACGCCTGGTTACCATTGAACGTACGGTAGACGTCCATGGCAAAGACATTCATCCACAGGAACGCCGCCATGAACGCAAGGTGCATGAGCGCCGGTTGGCCGAAACAGAACCACTGCGATACGAAGCTACCAGTCTTAACGAGCAGAAACAGCAGCTGACCGACGAACAACGAGACCACCAGACAGACGATGCAGCGGCCCGGAGTGTTGCGCAGAACCGGGAACGCCATGTAGACGGCGAACTGGAACGCGAGCGCCAGCAAGGAGACGACACTGCAAACGAGCGACAGGTAAACACCGACCGAGTCAACCCTAAGCGCCTCGGGCATTACCCACTTGGTGAAGTTGCGCTGGAACGACGTGCAGACGTAGGCCGCTGTGTTGTTTGCGTCCAGCCGGTACACGTCGTAGGTGGCCTCGTGAGCGTGGACATAGATAGATCCGCTGGACAGCAGCCGGTACTCCGACGAATTAAGCTTGATCCATGTACAGTCCACATCACTTGTGGTGGTACTGTTTGATCGGTAAATTCGTCCACTGTTATTGTGAACATTCTCCTGAACGTCGATCGGACGGCTGCGGCACTGGCCGTCGTCAGTGAACGAATGCCCGGGTGAACATGTGACCTCCAGGCAGGTGCCCGTGAACGGATCGTAGACGTGTCTCTCCTTGCAGCTACCCAGCCTCTGCCTCGGCGTTTCACCAGACCATATCGTCTGCGTCCAACCTTCCGCGACGTTCAGGTCGAGGACAATCGAGAACGGCACGACACCGAACTGCGCGCGCACCCCGACGCATGACACGTAGTCGTCGCCGTGGTAGACGGCGCACGGCGCAGTCACGGTTGCGGTAAGCCTGTGCGTCGCGATAGACGTACGCGACGTTAGACGACTCGGCACAGCGTGAAGCCAGCTCAGCGTCAGTGCCAACAGGACACGTATCGATGATCGGCCACCTGGAGAGGCTGAAGACACAGTAACGAGGTGTCGGCACATCGGACGTCGGCAGGTAGCTGAACAAACAGTCGCCGACGAAGGAATTCTGCTGCATTAGATCGTCGATCTTCAGTGGCGGATTGCAATACATGATCTCCACTTGCCAGAACGCCACGTCCGCTTCACCGTGGCACGCGGCGCAGTAGACATTTCGGTAGACAAGTCCTGACGTCCGACTGGACACCGGGACCGCGTAGAAC
>Ga0209454_1003147_pt1 | contig 11648 bp, 3 predicted proteins | sample WorMetHERISLAND1_2_FD_187400 | JGI IMG/M metagenome (GOLD analysis project Ga0209454, IMG submission 187400) | Marine gutless worms symbiont microbial communities from Max Planck institute for Marine Microbiology, Germany - Olavius geniculatus... | ecosystem: Host-associated > Annelida >...
ATTTCATTTTTCCCCGACCGACATTTGAAATTAAACTGTTTGATTTTTCTACCGGTCTAAACAATCACTGATTATATTTATACGGACATATACTGTAATCTATCGAAATGCACTGGACAGACTCTGTGTTCGTATGAACATTATCTTGTTCTTTACGCAAAAATCCTCAAAATAACTGGCCTACCACCATGAAACGAGTAAATTCATACTGAAAGTCTTGCAGAATTAAAACAGAATGTTAGGCGATTCTGTAATGCTTTTTTCTGCACTGGATCTCGGCTAACTCGAAAATATCCCAATAGCTCCTGAAAATGTGCTGAATTTTGAGGGTCTTTGATGTCCTGAAAATAATTATTGAGTGGGGGGAGGGGCTGATGATAATATGCAGCTGACTTGGAAAGACGTTGATGGGGAGATGTTTGGCAGATGCTGCGAACACTGCATAAAATTAGCCAGTTGTGTGTAATACTTTCACTAGTTCAAGTTCGCCACTGCTTTCAAACCCAGTGAGATTATCCAACGTTACACAACTAACCACTTTGCAGCTAATTCGCCCACATTAGACATTACAAGTAATTTGAGCAAAGCTCACGTGATGCGCGATAGCAGCAGTCCTGCCACTTTCGCAATCAGTGTAGGCCTACAGCAATAAGATATTAGTGCATCTTGAAAGAGTACTTAAATTTGAGGCTGCCGTACGGAAGACTCATTGAATTTAAGAGTTTGAAACTTTAATTCCTAAAAATGTACGTTCTATGCTAAAAATGTCATACGCATGTTGTCCAGGTCCATCTCCAGCCATTTCATCGCAATTCACTCTTAAAATGTGTGTCGCAGCCGAAAATCGCAAAAAAATCACTAAAACCCCTATTTTGGTGGTTCGAGGTTATTCAAGGTCATCGACGTTGACACCAATAAAAAGCTTGTCATTGTTGCTTGTTATAATAAGCAGTATGTCTGTGCCTATCTGCAACTGTTTTCACGCTACATGAGATAATTGCGCCAAAATAACCACTTTAGGGTAGTCATCTTTGATGCCCGCCTGTGCTGGCCTCCTTGAACTTAGGGGGTCGGGACTTGGACTGCTAAAATCTACGCTTAATACTGAAAATTTCATACGCAGGTTGTATTACCTATCTCCAGACATTTCGTCGTAATTCAGTGTTGAAATGTGCGCTGCATCCAAAAATTGCGAAAAATTCACTAAAAACCCCCTTTTTGGCGGTTCAAGGTCATCGATGTTGATAAATCTAAAAAGCCTGTCACCAGTGCTTGTTATGATAAGCAGCATGTCTGTACCTATCTGCAACCGTTTTCACACTACACGAGCCATCAACGGCAAAATAACGTCTTTTAGGGGGTACCCCTTTTTGATGCCCTCATTCGAGGGGAATCCCTGCACCCAAGGGCACGGAATTTTGTTACAAAAAAGACCTTGAGGCACTCCACAGTGAAGATTTCATGATTCCAGGTGTCGGCATTTTGATACAATGCCTGGGTGTGACGGATGGACGGACAGACGCCCAGGCCATGGCTAAGACGCGCGAAGCATTCTGCTATCGTGCGTAACAAAAACTACGATAATTAAATATAGTACCGTAATAATGCAAGCAGCGCAAAATGCCTCTTGTTACATATTTGTGTAAGGGATGCAATTTGCACTGCTTGCATTATTTCATTACCATAGTTCTTGTAATGTCCAATGTGGGTAAATTGGCTGCAAAATGGGAAGCCATGTAACGTTGGATAATGCTGATGAAAATTTTACTTAAGTTTCCGGACTTTCTGAATGCTCTAATAGTTATCATTTATCAAGAATTTCCACGTTTTTGCAACTAGTGGTCACCCTAGTAAAAGTACTGGTAGTGCATTTGTCAGTATTGTACAGAATATTTTTAGCAGCCTTAGTATTGCTTTTGCCTTCATCATTTATACTGGAATTTCAGCAAAGCTTGGAAAAACTTATAGTAGCACAAACGCAGTCTACAGATTATTGTTTTGTGTTGAATATACCTGTTTTGCATTGAATATGCCTGTCAGTCATTTTTTGTTACATAAATGCAACTTTTTTACAGTCAGTTTCAGCAATACCAGTCACAGCAAAATATTTTGCGTGGCATACAACATTTCTGACACAAGTTAAAAATAAAAACTTACTTACAGTTATAATAATTATATCACTAAATTGTGCTCTTGTTATCAAGACTTCAACAATTTCGTAGGTCTTCATTAATCAAACAAGCACATCATAGAGACAATATATAACTTAACTATATTACATATCGTGTTAAAACAGGACAACCTGTCAGTACCATAGTGACGATACTTGCATCTTTCAGTTCATCAACTTGCTGGAGAGAACTGCTGCAGCCAATGATAACCACTGAATAAGGATGACATGTAGCACACTGTAGATTAATAACTGGAGACTTTCACGCTTAATGTGGTATTGACAGATTGGCATTATAGCCACATCATTAAAACATTTTCAGCAATCAGCAATCAAACTGGGTACCACATAGGTGGCTGATTTGAAGTAACGCTTTCTTCGTCTTCGGTAGTCAAACTTCTGAAGCTTGGGCAAAATGACTGAGATTAAGCTTAACATTCTGCACACAGCAAAGTGAACGCTCAACCATCTCTTCCTCTCTGCTATCATACGGACAGCAGCAAAGTCGTGGTTAAAAACGTTGGGGCAGGATCTTGCAGTTCTCTGACAAGCAGTTGCAAATCTGCCCCTTAATTCCCCTGGAATTATTCTAGTTCAAAACTTAAAGCTGACAGACTAAAATTAAGGGGTGGGAGGTGGCAGTTACCCATTGTGCTACAATGCCACTGGTGTTGGATAGACTGAAGACATGCATGTACTAAGTCGTAGACCCACAATGCACACCGATACAGTGGCCACATAAAAAGTAAGCTTCAAAGTTTCTGTCAAAAATGTGGCAAATATTGACCTGTTTTAAAAATTCTTTCACCTGATATACATATACGGAAAATCATTAAAAATTCGCAATAATAATCACTAAAGATCTCTTGGCATCCAAAATGCATCACTACATTACCACGTAAAATCTAGCCAGTTTCAGAGTACCAGTAGGCGAGTTCCACTGCTACAGCTTCCAGTATAAAACTGATGACATTTCAGGAAAAATTTAGAATGTGATGGTTAGTGTGTTTCAAGCTAAACACAAAAGTGACAGATGAAAGAATTTTGAAAATTGGTTAATAAATAAATCTGGTGAAGTTATGACTGGATGAAAGTTGAGAGCTTACTGTTTTTACGGACCACCTGTAGTGAATTCCTTGACTAGACATTAGACAGCCCTCAGCTGAAGCACTCACGATGGCCAAAATGTCAAATCTAGATTATACTAATGGAATTTAGCTATCATATCACAGACACTTGTGAAAGGAGGATCATTTCAAAATAATCTAATCGCAGCTGCCATCTTTCCATCCAACTTTCCATCTCTCATTGACCCAGCTACAGTCAAATGGCGGCTTGCCAAGGCGGACATTCACCGAGTTGTGCAAACGACACATCCACTGCGACAGCATTTGTTGAGAACTTGTGTCTGGCGGGTTCTTTTTCATCCTAAACACAGAAAACACCAAACGGAAACAAAAATGAAAAAAGACAGGCTCTAATATGCATTAACTAAATTTAGTTTAGTTAGTCATGTGATCAAATTCATTTTCAGCTGTGCCAGCCTATCAAGTAAAAAGTGACATTTCTTTGGTAGTATGAAGTTCTCAATGGCACCTCCAGTCAGTAGGCTCGAACAAAGAACCACATCCAAGAGGGTGTTTTGCTAATCCCAGTGTAGTGCAGGCTAAACAACGATGTGCGTTGCACAAATTTTCAGTCTGGGCCATGGGGGATCCTAAGAGAGACTAGCTTTATCTGGTCACCCAGTGTGGTCAAGTGTGTACTAAAGATAGTCAGTCAGCCTAAACTATCACTCATAATGTGAGAGTAGTTTAATCAACTCCAGCTAACCGAAAGCCAAACTGGTAACTGCTCCTGGCACAGTGCAGACTGCATTACTCACTACGTAAAATGTTTCCACTATGAGTTAGAAAGGTTTAATCTGCAAATCATAAACATTATAATTTATTATAAAAACAAACAGCTAAAGAAATGCAACTTACTCATAGCGTAAACTTGCTGCACAGGGTTCACAAGGATAAAACTCAGACAAAAGGTTCATAAATGATGTCATGTTTGCACGCTGCGCTGGTGTAGGCTTGTCAGGATAGTATGCAGCCATTGTGTGCAGAAACGACCATGTGTTGCGACCAAGTTCATCCTTGTCCAGTGGGCACTGGTTGACGTCATCTGATCGAGTTCCTGTAAGTTTCTACACATCACAAAACAACAATTTTCTAGAACATTAAAAACTACTGCAAATCAACTAAAACAATTTTCAAAACCTGCTACATATCATCTGCAAAGAGTGCATGTGCACCAAGATCTATTCTTTCTAAAAACTGCTAAAAAGATTATGACAATTTTAGGAGCTTACACGGTGTCCGCAATACCCAATACTCATTTCGCATGATTCATTATAAGTTCAACAATGAGCTCTGCAGTTTTTGCAATCCATAGATTTATCAAATTTATATCTACTGGCACACCTACAGTATCAAAAGAATTCTTTTGACTGTTGTGAATTTTTCAAACACGCTAATAAGTCACTTTCTTTTACTTCGTTCACTCAATAACTTTCTGCTTGATTCCACGTAGTTACTCATAGGCTATGTTTCAAAATCAGGTTAAATGTTGTTACAGCAACGGCAGAATAGCAACAAAATGCCTATCTGAAGCGTAATACCATAGTACATATGTACGCGCTGAAGGCAATATTTGCAACAGGCTATATTTGTAGTAGAAGTCACCTCCAGCTTTCCATAGCTGCCAAGCCAATTCACATGCCAAGCCTGCTATGCTTGCCGCATATTTTTGTTGCCTTGTAATACTGTGTTGCCGTTCTGTCACTTTATTGTGTTATTACTATATTAGCACTACGTACATTATATGCTAAAACACATAATAAAGTGAATTTGTATGGAACTATTTTAATGGGCATAATAGTACATCAGTACGCAGACCGGCTGGCAGACCACAAACTTCTCACTAATTCGGGTTAAATTCACCTTAATTGGACTCATCGTTTTGTGAAAAATAACAAATATGATGTGACAGTACACGTGCGATTATTTAGCAGCATCAAAACACTCCATAACAAAGGATTTTTGCAGTATTTCGTAACGCTGTAACATCGATGTTGCTATGGACGCGTTGCCATGGCTTGGTCAAAATGCACATTTTGGTGCCGTGAGCTTGGTACAGTAAGCCAAAATAGCACTACCACAGCCGTAATAGGCTGTGCGCATACTACGCCTTCGGTGGGAAGGTGTACTTTGCGAAATGCGGAATTTCGAAAAGGTGTATTTTGTGGAATTTCCGTTGCCGAAATTCTTTGCGGAATAAGGTGTATTTTGCGAAATTGAAATAGCCAAAAAAATGCTCTCGTTGTTGAGTTACATCACTTGAATAGGTGTACAATTCTACAGAGTGCTCGACCACCATGCCCACAAGCCTCGTTGTGCCTTGCAAAAGGAGATATTATGCTAATTTTTAATTTTTTATCATTGTTTAGGTAGACCTACATTACCTTGATTTAGTATTTAGGATTTAAATCAGGCGTTTTAATTGATTTGTTAATTTTAGTCAATCATAACATCACACAAATGGCTGAAAAACGAACTGATTGTAGTCATCTTTCTGAAACTTTTATATGAGGTAGGAAATAATGACGACGATGATGCTGTACACAAATTAGGCATAACGTAGTCAAAGCTTGCAAAAGTAGAGGTGTTCATCGTCGCCAGCTCGATGTTAAACAGGCGCTGATGCCAAGCCATGAGATGCTGCATGAAGCCGTCTGTGATCGTGCCTTCATGGTAGTCAGTTGATCAGATGAAACAACACAGTAGGCTGCGTCAGAAATCATTTGTAGATAGGGCTTAAACTATACTTGAGTTGGCCTTGCATTCGTGTGTGATGTGCCGGCTTACGCTCCTGAGTTAACGGACTTCAAGGCGTTTTAAGAGTTAAGTTGAAGACGTCAATATGTGATTACTTTGCCGACTGTGTGACCGCACTGTATGTGATGTGCCGATGTTGATTCGAAACTCAAATGTAAGCCTAAGCCTATGCAAAGTTGATTATTTGATTTTATTTGAATTTTGCAGAATGCGGAAAAACTCTATGGTGTAATTTGCGGAACATTCCACAGGTGAAATTCCGCAAAATACACCATTTCGAAATTCCGCCTTCCACAAAGTACACCTTGGTGTGGCTTGGTAGTCTAGTGGTTAGCGTGTCGGACGCAATGACCGCGAAGTCGTGGGTTCGATCCTTAACCACTGCACTCTCAAGTAACAACCTTGGGCAAGTTGTTCACACACCACAGCCCGTCAGTGTGATGCCTCAGTTTGGGGGCCCTGCCGACTAAATATCCAAATCCAAAACCTTCCCACCTTCGGCGTATGTGTGTACTGTGGTAATACCGATGCAAGTCCTCCGAACGAGTTAGAAAGGAACAGTAAGGGCAGTTCGGTTCAACAATCGCTAAAAATTCCCATATTATCGCCCATCCCAGACGCGACAACAAAAATTACTGATAACTTATTTTCCCCAAGCGTTCAAACGGGATCATTTCCAGAACGCCAATCAGCTAAATGTTACCTTTGCAAAACACTTAATAACCGCTTGTCTAGAATTACTTATGGGTACGTCACGAATAATTTTTCAACGACCCGACTAAGTTGTCAAAGGTCACAGATCATGACAACTCAAGATACTTACACTGTCACCTGCAGCATTCGTTTTCTCCTGCATCAGCGCTCGCCAAGCCTTGAAATCCAAACACGAACGACAAGGTTTTTTGCGCAAAGACGCATCAACTTGTTCGTGATTATCCTGCGCATGACTACTGGAAGCTGCCATCTTTGTTTACTTTTACAGGCATTTAAATATTCTTCACTGCAGTGAAGGGTCATTACGAAATTTGATGTCTGTCCAGTGCAATGCATAGCATTGGACAGAGCATAAAATCACCTTTGTGTCCGTGCGCGCGTCCGTGCGTGCGTCTGTGCGTCTTACATTTCTTAAGCTATCTTCCTTTCACCTTTCCTTTCCCTTCTCCTTCCCCTTTTCCTTCTTTCTTTTTTCCTTCCCCTTCCCTTTCCCCTTTCCCCTTCTTCATTCTCCTTCCCCTTTCCATTCCCCTTCTCCATCTCTTTTCCCTTCCCCTATTATAACACAATGAAAGAATTAGAAATCACAATTAAAATATGAAATAAAATATGATATGTAACAAATTTCACAACAAACAAAAAATCTTAAAACCTAAAAAATATTTCCAAGGTTTTTCAGTTAAAAACAGCTCTTTCGGACCAATTTTTCATCCCTGGATACGGCGATGACGAGTTCTTATAGGCTGTCAATAGTAACTACGCATGTCTCTCTGCAGCAATTTAACAGCAATTTTGAATGCAATGTTTCTGCCTGCAGGCATCACCCATGTGCGCCTAATTACCGTATGGTATCCTGTGCAGCGTCTCCATAGCATGTATGCGGTCATTCCAGGAAATTGTTTTTTTTTGCGTCCGGAAGTCGGACGCTGGCCTTCGAATACAGGCGGTACGGTCGGCCCACTCTACCGAGTACCGATAGCTGAAATTTTTGTTCTTTATGCAACGTTTTATTAACGTTGTACTGTGTTGTATATTTTTGTACTGTCGATTGTCTGCAATGCTTAAATAGATCTAAACGTTAATTCATTCATTTATTGACATGAATCTCCCAATGGTACCCGACATAGCTTACGTCTATTTGGGACCGGCGTTTATTGGGGACCCGGCCTATATTAGGAGTTTTACGGTAGGCCTATGCGCTCCGAGCGTGGTTTGAGTATCTAGCTATCACCGCATTGTCTGGAGTGGTATATACTCGTGCTGCGTAGTCGTGCTTACTCACTCTAGCAGTGCTTTATATCAACGTCGTAATACGTAGAGCGGCTGCCAGTGACATACCGTGATACCGCACTCCGTTCGGCACCTTATAATCTAACGCCTTTGGACCGCGACGCACTTCTATACAGGGTGGACCAAAACAATTGGCACCATATTTTATACGTCTTAACTTCGTCAAATATCAATCAATTTCCATATTTTTACTGTCAAAATCAGAAGAAAATTTTTAATAACACTCACTGAAGATCCCAACACACCTCAATATATGTGTCGCTGCACTACCCTGTGAATTAAATATCAGTGTCGTTAAAACAAAAATTGAAAAAAAGACTTCTATAACAACACATTCTAACAAGAAATTTGAGCTAACGCTCACGGGACGCGCGAAAGCCTATAGCAATTCCTGTTCGCAAACTGTCAGTCTATCTCCAGCCATTTCGTCACAACATTTACGGGGGTACCGCTCTGTGATGCCCTCGTGCGCAGGTTTCCTTGAACCTAGAAAATCGAGACTTGAATCGGCAAAATTTAGGTTCAATGCTAAAAATTTCATATGCGGCCTATCCTTGTCTGTCTTAATTGGTTTCGGCGCAATTCGTTTTTGAAATGTGTCTCGCAGCCCGAAATCGCCAAAAATCCACAAAACCCTTTATTTTGGCGTTCAAGGTCATTCAAAGTCATTGAATTGGACGCCAATCGAGAGCCAGTGCATGACTTCCTATTAGTGATTAATAGTAACCTAGGCCCTATCTCGCACCGTTACTGAGACACAGCGACTTATTGGCCAAAAATCACAAATTTTGCCAAGCCCCTCTCATTTAGCGCCCTCGTTCGGGGTGACCCCCTTCGAATTTATGAAAGAGCTTTACGGTTCCTAAAACTAGAGTCTTCCAGGCAGCGATGGTGAAGATTTGGTGATTCTAGCTTGGACCTTTTTTGCCTGATCCACCCGTGTGACAGACGGACGGACGGACGGACAGACAGAATTGCGATGGCTAAGACGGGCTGAAAGCAGTAGCTGCTTTCGCGCGTAAAAATTAAGAACAGAAATAACTTTTTTGTTTTACTTATTGCCTAATGTAACTGTCACATAATGCAGTTTTTTTACATCAAAATGTGACGCCTTGCCGCTGGACGACGCACTGAAGCCGGCGACAACACTGAGCAATGGCACGATCAACGAAACGCCGCGTTGTGATATGCTTTCACAAAAGACACAAAGTAGTGAAGCGACACACTTGAGGTGTGGTGGGATCTAATAGTGCTATTGCAAATTTTCTGATTTTGACAGTGAACAACTTTTGAAAATTGGTTAATATTTGATGAAGCTAAAACACATAGGCCTAAAGTGGTGACAATTTTTTGGTTAACCTTGTAGTTTGAGCACTGCCTTTAACGTGCATGATAACAAGCTTAGTTGGCCTACTTGTTCACTTATCCGTGAACGACCTCGAAGCAGAGTGAGGAAGAGAGAGTTTGGAGAGCCACATTGGACTCGATACATTACAACGTAATTATACATCAAGCTCTGTCTAAATACGTGTGGCACTGTGGCAGGCTGCCAGAAAGGCTAACGCCCAACAAGAAATATTGTGACGGTGACATTATGGTAAATAGGTAAACATGCAACATGTTTACGCAAACAGACGTGTCTATGGACTACACAGTACACACCTATGAATGTCTTAGTTACCGAGTCGCACAGTTTTGCTGTTGCCTGTTGTGTACGTAAAAAGAAAGCCCAGCTGTCGCAAGGAAAAACGCGCTACAGCATGTACAGTTCCTGTTGCAGTACTGACCATCAAAGTCATTCAAGATCGATGATTTTTACGCGCGAGAGCTAGCTGCTATAGGGCGTATTAGCTACGGTAATTCTGTCTGTCTGTCTGTCCGTCTGTCTGTCTGTCATAACCCGGTACCGTTTGAAGACCAGGCACCGTATGATAGCTTAGAGTCTCTAGTATTTCGTGACAAAATTTTGTGCCGCTGGGTCACGGGGGTCCCCTCGAACGAAGGGGAAAAAAGAGCACCTGCTCTAAGAAGACGTTATTTTAGCGCTATTAGCTCGTTTAGCGTAAAAATAATTGCAGATAGGCACGGACATGCTGCTTAACACAACAAGCACTGGCAACTAGCTTCTTAGGATTGTCAACATTGATGACCTTGAATGACCTTAAACTCTAAAAATAGGTGTATTAGTAATTTTTGGCGATTTTTGGCTGCAAAAGAGTGAATTGCGATGAAATGGATGGAGAAAGACCAAGATTACCTGCAAACAGAAACTGCTATAGGCTCTCGCGCGTCTCATGAGCATTAGCTCAGTTTTTTTTGTTATGTTATCGGAAAGGGCGTATGCCACTTTCTGTTAATGATTAATAGTAACCTTGGCCCTATCTCTCACAGTTTTCGAGATATGGCCAGTTTTCCGTTAAAACGCACATTTTCCTACCCCTCTCCATTCAACCCCAAATTTGAAAATGTTTTTCTTGCACTGCATTCCCAAAATTTTGTACGCCGAGAGCCTCGACAGAGAACTAATTATTCGTGCAAAATTTTTCCTTTACGACCTAACGCTTGGCCACAATACATTCGTGACCCACAGACAGACAGATGAACGACAGCCGTGCCATAGACGCCTACAGCAAAGCTGTAGCGCGTCAATAAATGGGCGACGTGTACGCGAAGCTTAAGAGACACATCTATATTTGAGTTCAATCGAGCTGTGTTTGCCCAAGGTTAGGCGAGCACCATGCGCCGGGATCAATGACGTTGCTGGCGGCGCACGAATGCTGCTAGATATTGACGCATAGGCCTATAGGCCTATGTCCGTATTGTGTGCATGGCTATACACACGATGAGGCCGTCCACTGTCCGCATGCAGTCAAATTGTATAAGCTTAGACGCTGTCGAATGACATTATATCACTACACGAGTCTGCACTGACTGCACATTGTACAGGTACGAAAAGCTACCTAGTTTTTATGCGGCTATCGTTCTGTTCGTTTTAAAATCCGCTGTATATACACAGTAGGCCTACCTGCATGTTTCAGTAATCGCTTCTACATATACCGCGCCTAAATCAGTGAGTTGTCATCTTGTCACTAGTTTCGCTCACGTAGCCGATTGTTCTCAAAGATTAAACATTTTCTCCGCTCGCCCTTTATTTGTTCATTTTGTTTCTTATATATTTTGTAATTCATTTTCCAAACATTCTTCACTTATAAATATGCCGGGTCTAAATTTTCGTTACTTAGTATAGCCCTCGGTTGGGGTGATCTTTTTCGAATTTATAGAAAAGTTTTACGGATCCTGAAACTAGAGTCTTCCAGGCAGCCGACGGTGGAGACTTGATGATCTTAGTTTGCACCATTTTTGACTGATCCACCTGTGTGACGGACAGACAGACAGACGGACAGAATTGCGATGGCTAAGACGCGCTAAAGCAGTAGCTGCTTTCGCGCGTAAAAAATCTGTTTTAACTGAGTGACGGGTCACTGAGGTAGCGCTTTGCACATTCCCTATAGGCCACAGCTAGCTTAAATGTAAAGAATAGAAAGAAGAGATAAAAAAAGAGGAAGAATAAGAATTGAATTAGTTATGTA
>Ga0209454_1003148_pt1 | contig 11646 bp, 13 predicted proteins | sample WorMetHERISLAND1_2_FD_187400 | JGI IMG/M metagenome (GOLD analysis project Ga0209454, IMG submission 187400) | Marine gutless worms symbiont microbial communities from Max Planck institute for Marine Microbiology, Germany - Olavius geniculatus... | ecosystem: Host-associated > Annelida >...
ATTTTACAGTGAGGAGGGGAAGGGGAAGGGCTTTAAAGCAAAAGAATGGAAGGGAAAGGAGAGGATGCAAAGATGGTCGGGAGTTTGAGTGCTGGTTGACTCTGTTGCACAGTGGTATAGGCCTGCCATTTGGCTATGTCCAGCCCTGATGATTTGTTTCATTGACTTCTTCATTGACGGACGGACTGAGACTAAAAGAGCGATGACATCAATTGTTCGGTGTATTGCTTGTGTCAGGCATCTGCTGATGAGGAGCAGTAGGCTCATCGTGACGGATCATCTTTCATCGTTCATTACAGCTTCCGATAAACTTTGATTCCAGCTGCTTTCTATGCTGACATTTCACTTGTTGTTTTCTATGTTTGGTTTTGTTGTTTTCTTGTTGATTGATTGGGTAAACGCTTTCCATCAGCATCCAACTTTAGTCCTGAATGTGGAATTTGTTAGCCATGGATATCCGTACCATGTACCACATTCAGCAGTATAATCTACGTTGTGATGACGATGAGGTTTCACCAAATTCTATTATTATTTACTGGGTTGCAATTGCCTTCTTGGAAAGATTGCCGTAAAGTTGTAATCTACTAGATGCTGTTTCAGCCTCTGAGTTTGTTCAAAATAATATGGCTTATGGTTGTACAAATGCATTGACTAGGGTCATTTACTGTAGGATTTAAGGGGATGGGTACGTTTTGGGCACATATCTGTTATGTGCTAGAATTAGGGGAAATATCGGAACTCCAGCTGTGCAATTTGTGGTTATATGCAACTGTATAAGCAGAAGGCAAAAAGGTTGTGAGCTGCAGGCATACTTCATCATTATGTCTTAGACTTGAATGCAAGTGCAACAAACATTTTATTTTTCTCTCGTTTTTGTTTCATTTCTTTTTTTCGATACTTTGTTGTTATCAGTTTTTGGTTTGTCTCTATTGTTGCAATGTTTGGAGCATTTTTTTGTCATTTTGTGTATTCAGCACAACAGGAACTGTTGCAGAGGTCGCAGGCCAAAAATCTCAACTGTGGATATCGTATAGTTTGGGCAGTTTTGTTGACATCTTTAAGCTACGGACACTGTGGGGTCATTTGAACGAAATCGTTATTGTGCTAAAGACATGTTTTTTGTGTGTGATTTATTTGTTGTCAGTTAACTTTTTCCAGCAGTATTATCCTTTGTCGTAGAATCTTCATCATTCCTACATATCATTCACCTATTGGATATTTTTTTGTAAAAAAAAATAAGAATGCTAATTTTGTGTTTTTGTAGAGCCTCAGATGTGCTGTTTGTTTTTGTGATAATCTATAATCGATCTGGGCTGGAAAATTAGTTTCAAGTTTTATTTCATATTTAGTTGTTACTTTTTAGTTTTGATGTCACATCATTCACTCAACAAAAATGATGTGACATATGATGTTCTTCATGGGTCTTAGAATTTGTCCCATTTTTTGTACTATGTTTTTCCAGCCCTGCTGTCTATGCATTTTGTTCTTATGCAGTAAGCTGTCATAGTGGTTTGTTAGACTCTATATAATTTTCCACATTCTTCCACAAAAGGATTTTGATCAAAATTATTGAAGAGTTGGGCAAGAAGGACGTTAGTGGATTTGGTGGCGATCTGGATTTTTTTGTGGCTTGCGGACCACCCAGGATTTTTTGCCATTAAACAGAAACTCGCATTGTTTTCGCAACGTAGCAGGACTACCATTGGTGGAGGTTCAAGATCTCTTGTCGATTCTAATTCTAGTTGTATGTGCATTCTGTTCGTTTATTTCTGCTTGGAGTTCCATTTTTGTAACTCCAAATTCATGCTGTGTTATGCTGAATTAGGCACTGTCTGTGTTGTGACTAGTCATACGTATGCCGGGTTGTGCAGTTACTACTATGCCTTATATGGGAAAATTTTGTCGTGCTATGCCCCATAACCCAGGGGAGAAAAACGTGCTCATTTTTCACTGCTGTCGTCTGTTTGTTTTGCCGTATGTAGCATTGGTTTCTTGTTCATTGTGGAAACGAGTCTGATTGGAGCAGTTTGGCATTTTGCTAGCAGCGTGGCAACACTTATCAAGGTCTTGGGATAAACCCAAATTTTGCACGCGAAAGCAGCTACTGCTTTCAGCACATCTTAGCCATCGCAGTTGTGTCCGTCCGTCCGTCACAAGGGTGGATCAGTCAAAAACGGTGCAAGCTAGGATTACGAAATCTTTACCATTGGCTGCCTGGAAGACTCCAGTTTCAGGAACCATATAAGCTTTTCCATAAATTCGAAAGGGGTCACCCTGAACGAGAGCGCTAAATGAAAGGGGGGTGGGCAAAATTTGCGAGTTTAGCCAATAAGTCACTGTAGCTCAATAATGGTGTGAGATAAGAGCCTAGGTTACTATTAATCACTAATAGGAAGTTTTACACTGGCTTTCAATTGCCACCGAGATCAATGACCTTGAACATCAAAATAGGTTTTTTATGGATTTTTTGGCAATTTTGGGCTACGACACAAGTCTTTCATTCACAAGGTGGCGCCATGGAACTATGGTTATGCGATCCAGATAGAGAATTTGGTATTTGTATATTAACTTAGCATGAACACCCTAATTTTCAGCTAAACTACTGAACCAAAACTGCTATAGGCTTTCGCGCGTCTCATGAGCATTAACTCAAATTTCTTGTTGGATAGGTTATACTCCTGGATAATTTGGGTTGCAATGAAATTGGGAGGGTTGATTTATGCACGATGCAACTACACTATCTGTGATGATCCAATAGCAAAGGAAAAAGAAGAGAAAGTGTAGAGTAAGTAATGCAGTCCCTAGCACAGAGCAGCCACTGCTGCCAAAGCTACTGTTGTTACTTGGAATTTTCGCTCAGATCTTGGTGATGATGAAACCCAACCAAAAGACTCGGCATAGAAGTCAGTCGTTTTCTGGCTCAAGAATGGAGAGATCCACTCGACGGGCAGCTGGATGTCGACTGTCTCGAAGTGATATGGACGAGCCGCAGCCAAGCACCAGTCACAGCATGCCACCAACTACACATCATCATCTTCTACAGATGAAGAGTTTTTCGATGCATGCAGTCCATCAACTTTCACAGGCAGCAGACAGCAGCAAGGCTTCAGTCCGCAACTGATTGCACGTCCCCCTCGTCGTAATCAGCGCGTCGACTGGACCCCAGTCGAGGACAATAATCCGAGGGCCAGAGTTGCTAGATATGGGAACAGCTGGCAGAATATACTGTGGCGGTGCTACAACTTTCACGAGCTGCGAAATGCAGCAGATTTGAAAGAGGAGCATCATGGTCGCCTGCTGAAGAAGGGGATGTTGGGATTATCGACAGCCAGCACAGCTGTTGCACAGTCACCTACCCCATCAACCATGGCAGCAGCAGCCAGACCAGCAGCGCCAAGGCATTTCAAGGCTGCCGGTTCAGCACCAAAGCACTTCACAGCAACCAGGCCAGCACCTAGGCGCTTCACGGCAGACAAGGACCGCAGGCTGATGTACCGTATGCAGTTTTTGTGCATGGCAGAGACTGATAAAATCCTGAGACCTTGAGAAGCCTGCCTGTCCCAATTTTGGGTTCATTAAGTTGCAGTCTTATTGATATTCTGTACTGTGCTAACTAAAAAGAAATCATCCATAAAAAACGTACCCAAATTATACAAAAAATGGCCCTTTCGTCCACATCAAGCCATGTCCCCCTTGCAAACTTCCGCACGGTTAATATGACCAATGCCTACAGCAAGTCCCCTTCGGTTCAGAGTTCAGACGTCTTTTATGGATGGCTCCATAGCAAAGGAAACGACAGGTAAATAGTAAAGTAAAGCTTAATTACAGTTTCAGCTGCCAAAATGTGTGTGCCAGTGCTGCAGACCTATGACTATTTGCATGTGTCCAATTACAGGGTGTTTGAGACATCTAGACGTAAACTGTTTTTTTTCACATGGTGCTTATTCGTTTACACGCTTCTGGTTGCTTTCAGATGGAGTTTACGAAAAGGTTCACATGTTCATGTTTTGCAGTTGTTTGTCGTTCAAATAAAAAAAACTGGTTGCACAGTAACCTTTTGTAGTATGCAGGACCTATTTTTGTCTGCCTACAGGCACGGATGTGCTTGGAAGTTTGAAATCTGTGCTTGAAGATTTGGTAACCCAAGCTTGAAGAACATAGAAATTTATCCAGCACACACTCGCAATAAAGTGATGTCTGTCTGTGAATTGACAAACAAAAGGCGAGAGTGCATTGAAGAACAGGGGCGTCCATCCTCCCTCAGCGCCAGGAGGCAACCTTCCCCCCAACTCTGACGCCCTCCCCTTCCCCTTAGTTTTTTCATCCTTTCCATTTTCTCCCTTTTCGTTGCCCTTCCCCGTTTTTGTTTCTCAGTGGCGTAGCCAGAAACGTGTATCGGGGACTTAGTCTCCTTCTCCTCTCCCCCCTCTCGTTCCTCTTGGTTTTTCCTTCCCCTGTTTTCTTCTCTTCCCCCTTTTTCCTTAGAAGTAAGACGTCCTGTATTACAGCTAATGGGCCTGGGGGAGCGCTGTGAGCTCCCCCAGTGCGGTGTGGGGCGGAGCCCCAGCCGAAATCGAATCTGGTGCATTTTAGTTTTAAAAGACGAGATCTGGTGGCAATAATTTATATTATTTTCCAGAGAATAAACTGACCAATTTGGCAAATTTAGTGCAGTTTAAACCATAAAAGTAAAAAACACGTCATTTTTTTCGTTTTTGCCACGTTTTTACGTTTCTAACTTTTTTTTACTTTTTAAAACGTTTATTGAAAATTTCATCAGTCACTTCGAAAAGTACATTTGAGACCACAGAAATGGACAGTGTTGGTTTACTTATTAATCTAGGAATACTTGGTCTTATGACCCACGCTGGAATTGAAACTGAAAATAAAGTTTTCTTTGTCTCTAGTTTCAGCTATACTGCACCTACAACATTTGGCATTAGACTAATGTTTTTATTCAACGTTTTTAAACGTTTTTTTTAAAAATGTCTGTTCGATTTTTTACGTTTTTAACGTTTTAAAATTTTTTTTGAGACTTTTTACATCTGGTTTAAACGTATGCTTATGATTGGGGGGCTAAATTCCCTCCCCCTTGCCACTGAACTTTCCTTCTCTTTCCCTTCTTTATCTTTCATTCTGTCCATTCCCCTTGAAAGCAGGATCGTTTGAATCTAGCTAAAAGTTCTGAGGGAGCGCTGTAAGCTCTCCCAGTGGAGTCTCAGGCGCAGCCTCAGACGAAATTGAATTTGATGCATTTTAACGTTCAATGTGACATCTGGTGGGAACAATTTTACTTATTCTGCAAAGAATTAACTGACCAAATTAAGTGCAGTTTGAGCAGTTAAAGCAAAAATGCATGGTGGTACCATAAATTTAAAAATGGGGGCTATAAGTAAAAAAACAATTGGAGCACTGCAGAATTGTCGCATTTTGTGTTATGCGTATTTCGGTATTTTAAGCAATTTGCCATCGAAAAAAATCTTCCCCCAGTTTTCAATTTTTTACTTTCCTCCAACTTTTTCCAGGAGGCATTTGCCTCCACCTGTCAATGGAGTGGACGCCCATATTCAAGAATGCAACAAAATATTCATTGGTGTATTATTATTGTTGTTATGACAACTGTATTCTTATACAGTTGTATAATCAATAATCAATCTGTTCAGTTGGTGTGAAACACATCACAACGCAAGTCTGTGTGCATCGGCCTTCTAAGTTGACTCGGACATGTTGGGCCAAATCAAATCTTAAGTTCAAAATTTCAAATACCCAAGTTCGCCCGATACCACAGTTAGACCAGTGGGCTCGTGCAAAACATAACAAGACCATGCCAAATGGAACTTTTGATATTGTGCTGGACTGAGTGTGCTGAGAAAACAGACAGGCTGTAAAATCAGTACTCCAAACAAAAAACCTTAAAATTTAGGTAATTTTCCGATTAGTTTATTCACTAAATACACCAAAGGTACAGAAATGAAACGTTGCAAGTTTATAAGATTAATATATGCAGAAATCATGATTTGCACATTTTAGCATACATGATCAGAGATTTAACAATTATGTCACTTTTGCATTTTCCAGAACGTCATGCCTGTCATTATTTCTACTGCAAGAATAATCTTTTTTGCAATTATGCACGATTTTCAGAACAAATCCTGTCATTTTAGGACATTTAAGGACAAGCTTGAGATTTTGTAATGCATGGGAGGCCTGAAATAATAATGAAAATTCAGTTAGCATGAAGTTAGCAAAACCAAAACTGTCTGCGTCCAAAGCTGAGAAAACCTAATTTTGTGCAAAGTTTTTATTTTTTAGGTGTTAGAGCATGACGAAGACCAGACAACACAAACTTCAGACCCAGAAAGAACATTCTGTACTCTAATCTCCCTGTCATATTTTTTCTAATATTGAGCAAAAAAAAACCACCCCAGGCTTAATCGACTTTTAGTTTTTTGTTCCACTCATAACAAAATATTTTATTATAGCTAAGTTTCTGAAACATTTGAACCTACAAATTTCCAAATATTGGTATATTCTCTGCTTTTGGGAGCAAACAACTGAAAAACTGTAGATATCCCAAAACCCATGGGCCTTCTTACATGAATTGTTTTAATCTAAAAACCAGGCTGGGCTTTAAAAACCTGTTGTTTGTGTAGTAGTACACAAGACAACCACTTGGATATAGCCTACACTATAGTACTTGCCATAAAGGCTGGTGTTGAAACGAAGACCAAAAGTAGCAGTGGTCGTTGCTGCATTTTTAATGTGCAGTTCTAGACAAACATGCAGTTCTAAAATGGAGTTGTGCCATTCTAAAAGCAACAAAATAGCAGCAAAACTAATGAAATTCAAACCTACTACATAAATTCTCCAAGTTTTTCCATGCCCCCAAAACACGTTTGCTGACCCCTGCCCAAAAGCCCACACCCGTAATTGGCTCGGCAAAGATGCATTTATAAATAATTCTATTTAAAAAAAGTCCTGCTAGGTGGCGGTGTTAACAGTTAACTGAATACAAGGTAGCTAACAGCTACCAACCGCAAAGCGAAACAGCAGTTTGTTGGTGTTAGCACAAACTGTATCTGTGATGGCGGAGGCCAACCCGTGAAGACAACGGAATGTCATGAACAAAGCACAAAACACATTCACAAAAAGGCTCATCGATGATTGATGCATTACTCCACAGCTGCTGCAAGCACACGTGTGCCATGTTCTTAACTGAAATATCCTTACTTACTCACTGTACTTGGTAGTGCATAAACAAACAAAAATATCAATGCTTTGTAAACGAACAGTTTCGGAAACTAGCCTCGATGAGTGCAAGCAAAGCAAAGATGGTCATATTGAACATGGTGTTCGAGTGTTCAACATAATTGCCTTTCACTGCAATAATAATATTATAATAATAATATTAATACCAATTTTTATGGTGCATTGGTGCTGTCATCATGGCACAGCCATTGTGAGCAGTCACTGGTTCATTTGACTGAATGTAACACGAGCACCAGGTGGCTGCCAATCTTTGGACTAAACCGATCAGCTTGAGCCAATAGATCGGCCGATAGGCAGCTACGGTAACTACATTCACCATCGCCAGTTATTACTGAGCTAGACGGCTGATACTCATTTTACGAACCACAGAGGGTAAAAGGCTGAGTCGACCTAGCTAGCAGGCTTCACAACAAGATGCTTTACCTGCCCATAGGCAGTCACCCATCACAGTACCAACCGGGCCTGTCATAGAGTAACTTCGTTGATTTAATCAAATGCGTTACCGCTATGCCAAGCTGCCAAAAAATGACAGAGGCTAACTGTTTTGGAAACTGTTCGTTTGCATGACCTACATACGCGAAACTTTTTGCTACACCAACCTGCGTAAACACGGCCAAAATATCCAACAAACTCCATCAAAGTGATTCACAGAAAGTTGGGAGTCTCGACGAAATTTGCATTGGGCCTAATGCTGGTGAGGCTAGTGATATATTTGCCAAATTACATGATCAACAATAACAATGTGCCATGCCAAATTGAGGGAGGCAAGTATGTGGGTCGGGTGAGATTAGATCAAAAACCTCAGGCCAGTGTCAGATCAAATCTGTGCCACGCTCCCTGCAGGCTGTGAAGTAAACCAGTACGGTAATGCCAAGTTAGCAATGATTACGCTGCTACGTATGCAGACACAATGATCAACGGAACAACAGTTTACAATGACACACCAATAACAACAATAACATCACAGTATCAGAAACATTTCACAACTCTTGAAAAAATGAAAACGACTTCACTCTGGCAGGTAACAAAATGGGCTGCATTATAGGCCCCACATGTTAAATCTGATAAACCAAGAATGCGAGTGGCCACCATGGTTTGGTTTGTTGTCCTTAGGTAATGGTTATAAATTGGTTAGTGGTTAGCCTGTAACAAACTCATGTCTAAAAATACCATACAAATTCAACAAATTATAACCTTAACCTTAACTGCTACAGTTGCATCAAGCATTTTACCGGTTAACTTAGCGACACTGAAGGCCCCCATAGCTGGCTACATTATTCAATATTCATTAATTACTGTGGATTATAGAAAAAGGATTATCTAACTAGTCTGCTATATTAAAGAGGTTAAAAGTGTCCCAGGTCCCAGCTTTTTATAGGAACTTATCTCAGAACTAAAAATCATCATTTCCCATCTGGGATTGCACAGTGTTTCCTCCCATCTCATACAGGTGAACGTACCCCTTGTAACCTCTGCCTGCCTATACTTGATTCACCTAGTATCTGTCCCATAGGAATGGAAGGCTGAGTTGGCCTTAGTGGTTCGAAATATACTGAGACAGGTTACCTGTCCACAGAGAGTCGCCCATCCAAGCAGTGATCACTGAATAGCAAACTGACAGGGAATGAAACCCAAGACTGCTTGATTGTAAGTTTAATGCCCTACCATTATGCTACCAATCCGCCCATACATTTCTGATTGAATGATCCTGGATTATGTAGTGGCTCCATTAATCAATGGACTGGCCAAACGAATGTATCCATGGTGGATTGTTGACAATAGATTAATGAAGAGGGCCAGCTAGACGCATCCATTTCTGATTGATTAACTGCTCATGGATTATGGTAATGACTTCACTTATCAACCGACTGGCCAGCTAAATATATCCATAAATTATGGACAAAGAATTAAAATGGTGAGGCCAGTTACATGTAACCATTCCTCATTAACGTGCTTGGCCGTGCCCATGTGCTCACAAAGCCCTCCTGGCACGCAACGGCAAAACAATCTTCACGAAAAACAATCGCAGTCAGCCGCTCGGTCGCAACCTTCTTGCAGATGAGTGGCTCCAGAAGTGGAATATCACCGAGACAGGGACAGCCAGATGAACCTAGCACTGGGGCTGGAGCAACAGTGTCCCCTGCCCCAGTGGCTGAACCATTCGCACCACCTCCGGCTGCCGACTTGGACGATCGAGCGAATATTAGCCGTGTGTCACTGGTACGAGCAGACAGAGTCCCGAACGGTCGCTTGCTACTGCTGCCCGAGGATGATTCCTTCACTCGATGCTGCTCGGCAATCGACAGCGACGCAAACTTTTGAGAAAGTCCAGATGACTCCGACGAGCTCGTCAGCAGAGTCGTCCGCCCGGTGCTCGTGGTGCTGCTGCCAAGTCCAGATGATGAAGTTTCGGTGGGTCCGTTTGGCTTCAAGTCCACAGCAGCGCCACTGCCAGCACCACTACTGCTACCACTATTAACCAGACCTGTCCTTGCCTGCTTGCTGGGGCCAGTACGAGCCCCCGCAGTGGGATGCAGTACATCCTCCGTTACCTCCCAGAAACACAGGTGCGCGTCGTCACCGACCGAACCCAACCGATACGATATCATTGCCTTGTCGGACAACGATGGCGACGACGACACTTGGTGGTTATCTGGCGATGATGCCTGGGTGGTGTTTACGTCAACAATCTTGACGTCACTGACTGAGCGCGGTGTGTCGGAGCTGTCGGGGGGAAGGGTGCACGTGTATGGGTCAAATGCAACACCGTTGACCCATGACCGGTGCCCTGACCCACGACATATGACCCTCCGCTCCATGAAGGACCAGATGGTCACGAGATCATCCTCACCGCCAGTGGCGACGTACCGTCCATCCGGCGACCACGCGACACATCGCAGGCCACCGAAGTAGCTCTTCATCGAACCAATCAGTTCCATCTCGTCATAATTAAACACCCGCAGCTGGCCATCGGCACTGACCATCGCAAAATAGTGTGTGCAGGGAGAGAATGCGACGGCGTGGACAGCGCCTGAGCCTTCGACCAACCACCTGTACAGAGGATTCCGCGTGCTCTTGGCCCGACACGTATGGATGGAGAACCCAGGTCCATGCTTGAACAGCTGGTAACTGGGTGGTGTAGCTCCACAGGGCAGACGTTCATCGTAGACGTACATCTGGCCACTGGCATGGGCCGCGACGAAGTGGTTAGGTGAGCCGGGTACCCAATGAATACACGTTACTTTTGTACTGTCAATCATGCGCTAAAACACACAGCAAAGCACAGATGCAGTACTAGTAGTAGTAGTCGTAAGTAGTATTAGTGATAATGGTATAAAAACAGCACTGTCTTAGTAGCAGTAAACAACAGAATTCTCTAGCTCAGCTTGCATTGGCACTGTTTTCACAATTTTCAGCTGCAGTTGGGTGTCATAATGCAAACAATAGTGTAGCCTATGTCACCTAATTGTGTACAAAAGTGCACTGCCTGTGTCTGTAGTGGCATTAGCTTGTACTGTGTACTTACTTATCTGCTCCAGCAGTGCGGCATTTAGTGCATACCGCCGACATACCAAATGCTCACCCCGTAGCCCATAAAATAAAGTCTACTCATTTCCTATTTTGCTGAAGGCAGGAAGCTGAGCTCAAATCTGCCTTATATTGGTAGCTAATAGATACCAACATACCAACATATTATATCACATCATGCTGTAATATTTGCTATGTCACCCCTCATTCATAGCACAACACACATATAATATGCAATCCTTCTGTGTAACGCAGAAAGAAAATGTTCAAAGTTCTAACATCTCTTAAACTAAGTTTGAAACAAATAAACGTAGACGATTATCACTTTTTATATGATTGGTGTCACTTTAATGCATACTTTTGATTACAACTGTGATTGGATTTTCCTACTTCACTACAAAAAAGACTGACTACCAATACCAGTAAATGACATAGGTGACATGGCAGAAAATGGTTGGAATAGTGGTATGGCAAATTCTTTCCAAAAGTATTGTTAACACATTCAATGCCAGGGCTAAAATTACGCCTGGGCCAGAGGTAGTAGGGCTAGTAGTAGTAGTAGTAGTAGTAATAGTAGTGGCAGCAGTCGCTGTAGTAGTAGTGGTTGGTGCCATCTGGCATGGTGTAGTAGAGGCAAAGCGTTAGGTCCAATCAACCAAGTTGTTGTACGCCGAGCTGGCGGGCCCGGTTAGTAGTTAGATGGGTGACCGTCTGTAGTAGTAGGCCCTTGTACCAGTATTACAAGAGGCAGCAGTATAGTAATGGCAGCAGTCATGGTAGTAGTAGTAGTTGGTGGTTGGTGGCATCTGGCATGGTGTAGGTGTAATGCATTGGGTCCGATCATGGAAG
>Ga0209454_1003152_pt1 | contig 11645 bp, 9 predicted proteins | sample WorMetHERISLAND1_2_FD_187400 | JGI IMG/M metagenome (GOLD analysis project Ga0209454, IMG submission 187400) | Marine gutless worms symbiont microbial communities from Max Planck institute for Marine Microbiology, Germany - Olavius geniculatus... | ecosystem: Host-associated > Annelida >...
AGATATTGGTATTGCATTGTATTTTGACTAAAGTGCTTTGATTTGCGGCTACCACAGATTAGGCTATAGTATATTGACAGACCCAAATGAGAAATTCATAAACGAAGATGTAAGGGCTTTCGTAAAATCAGATGCCAAGAAGTCCCACTTTCAAAAATTCAGCTACAGACTGAAAAAGTTTCATGCAACAATCAGCCTGATTCAAATGCTGCTTGTGTTAGCGCACCAAATCATTTCAGCTTAATGCTATATGGCGTTGTAAATTACAATGACACCACTTCCACAATCTGCTCACACAAATACATAAGGTAGGTATTTTTACTGATATATAAACAATAAAAAATTTTGTTCAATATACTGAGGTGCAAAACTTTCTGAATGCCCCTCATATTTGCATGAAGTCGTAATTGACTCAAATGCTCTTATTTGCAGCTAGGGCAAATGTAGGCTATTGTATATTCACATATGCAAATGAGAAATTCACAAACATATTTGGTAGAGCTTTCACAAAATCAGATGCCACGGGGCTCCACTTTGGTAAACCTAGCTACAGACTGGAAAATTGTCATGCAACAATGAGCCTGATTCTATGCTGTTTGCGTTAGCGCTCCAAATTGTTTTGGTTTAGAGCTGTAACGACGTCATAAATTACAATGACATCATATCCGCAACCGACTCATTAGAGTTAATAAAGGATGTACGTTTTACTGATGTATAGATTGTTGAAAATATTATTGTCTAATATATCGAGGCCATGGGTGTGTGTTGATAGTCATTTGTTTGGTGGAGAGTTTCGCGCGTGGATGTCAGAAATCACAGGCATCGAGTTCACCGATCGTGTTGACCTGTCCTGCTCTAAATACGAGTACACCGGTACCACTGAATATTTATTTATGTTTTCGTTGTTCTTTTGATTCAGTAGTGAAATGCTAAGCTGGTATTACTGATGTGCTGTGGTGGTTTTGAGAAATGTAAACTCCTTGATCTGTGCTATTTTTACAACACATGATGATGCATGGCGTAGCTTAATGTTAACATTGTTGGTTGCGACATCGAAAGGCTGCATCAAGCTGTGTTAGATTTTAGTACTGAGATGGGTGACTCTTTGCAAGTCACCCATCTGGTTAGTGGTTAGGCACAATTAGTGATGGCAGTCGTTATTAGTTACAACCACTCTGTTCTGTAATAATTGTGGTTTTCCAGTTTATACAGGAGATTTACAGTAAATTACTGGGGTTTTTTTGTACCGGTATGTGAGACTTTAACTTGATAGGAATTTTGTAATATATACACTTACCTTTGATATTTGCATTAAATTACTAGTTACCGTTACTTGCTTACTTAGTTAACATTTTCTTTTTGTTTATAATTGTTTGTCCAGGAGCTGTAGGTAGGCCCAATGTGTTTTTCATTCCAGTGGCTAGATAGCATGAAATCCTCTGAACTAGGGTGTGTTGCTTGAACTAGGCTTGTGTTGCTGTTAGGTTAAATGTTTGCATGAGTCTTCTTGCTAGTTAATATTGCGTTTGTGTAAGTAGTTTAGTATTATAATTTTATTGTGTGATTTAGAATTTTTTAGTTTGTAATTATAGTTCAAGTGTGCAATTTTTTGCAGTTGATTTTTACGTGCGAAAGCAGCTACTACTTTAGCACGTCTTAGCCATCGCAATTCTGTCTGTCTGTCTGTCTGTCTGTCCGTCACACGGGTGGATCAGTCAAAAACGGTGCAAGCTAGGATCACCAATGCTTCACTGTCGGCTGCCTGGAAGACTCTAGTTACAGGATCCGTTAAGCTTTTCCATAAATTCGAAAGGGGTCATCGCGAACGAGGGCATTAAATGAGAGGGGGTGGGAAAAATTTGTGATTTTAGCCAATAAGTCGCTGTATCTAGGTAACGGTGCGAGATAGGGCCTAGTTTACTTGTTGATAGCAGTGCATGCGACTGTCGGGAATGACCGTCTCTGACATGACCTCTTGTTCTTCTTTTCAGCTGTCTTGTTCTGTATGCGTCTATGTTGTATGTAGACATATTGCTGTGTCATGATGATGAACTGGACACTCGACGTGTTGCATTCGCTCTCTATCTGACACCGTCGTGGTCTAAGCAAGATGGAGGCCTTCTCGATCTATTTGACATGGATGGTGAGCTCTGAATACTCGCTACTTAATGCCACAGTTAAGAATTGCAGTGATGCTGGTTGTATTGTGTTGCATACAATACACACATGCTAAATTGTTGATTGATTTGAAGTTTTTTTGTCGTATTGTGCTGAGTTTTTAGCTCGCGATGCATACTGGTAATTGCATGTACAATTGTACATGCATTGCAAGCTTTGGCAGTGCAAGTGGTGTGGATAGATTTTGCTGGCAATCCAGACTGCAGTCTGTTCAGGATTTTTTTACGGATTTGTATGTGATGTAGTAGATTATGTACAGTAAGTTTATTTGACCAGATGGCGCTATACGCTAAGTGCTTCGTTGTATAATTGATAGCGCTGCTGAAATTACAGATTAACTAATTGATAATAATTTTTAAAAAATTCGTGTGGTTGAAGTTTATGTAACGGATCGAAATTCCGTTTAAATTTTAGATTTTTTGATAGCCTGAATTGACTGCTGATCAAGATTTATAACAACGGCCATAAATAAAAAGTTAAAGTGTCTGCTCAACATGACTGAAGTTTTTGCATATTTTATTGTTAGACAGTTCAGCGAACAAATAGACACTTCACTGAGTTCAGATTATGTGACATTTTTTGTCTGGCTTAAGTCAAGTAATCTTGTTGTGTATCTGTCTGTCCATAGAGTATGGACAGCCACGTGTTGTGGTAAAGTCGCTGGTGCCGCTGTATAACAGTCTTTCGTGGTTTGAAGTCTGCGAGGCATCGCATCACCAGGTACGCTAGTTTTTACTTTTGCTGCACCACGTTTACCTGTACGATGTCGTCACATAATAATTTATGTGAATTCATCGAAATGCAACCTTTCTATAAATTTTGTTATTGTCAACGTTTCGGCAAACGCTGCTGCCTTTTACGGAACGATTGTTCACCAGGTGTCGCTGCGGCAGACAGTAAGTATTTGCAGACGTGTGGAAGTTGATAAGATGTTGTCACATGTTTTCAGTGAGGTCAAAGGTCCTGGAAAGTTGTTCAAAAAATTTTTTTCCAGGTCCTGGAAAGTTTTTGAAAACCCGATTGAATCTTGAAAGTTTTGGAATTTGATGTCGGAGAGTCAAGTCATGGAATTTCAGTGAAGTTCAAAATCATTTTGACCGACTACCATGTGAAATTTTCGCATGATGCCAGAAATGTTTAACATGATTTCATAAAATATCATGGGAATGGCTCTGGTACTTGAAAATTTTTGAAAAGTTGTGGCCAAGTAGTACAAGCATTTATGTTGCTTTTCAGCATTTTTCCAGCTATCAAAGGAGGAGGGCTATTGTGTTATTTTTGCAGACTTTTACAATCTAGTAAAGTTTTGAGATTTTCTGATTATTGGATATTTGGTATAATTTTATACTAGCTAGATATCAGTGCTTGCGACATAGCTTTTTACTGTAATGTTTGATTTTGGTTTACATGGCAGTCGTAAGAGCAGATTCAATACTGCTTTACTGTCCTTCACTATAGGTGGTAAGTGACATACTGATCTACTCTGTAGAGGTATGTAGTACTATGTACGCATGATGCTGTGGGTGACAAAGGTTGAGTGTGTTAGGTTTTGGAGCTTACATGTGGGTTTTCCCATTTGTTTTTCCAGTGTCCGGGTTTTGGGTTGTCTCTTGAAACTGCCATGATACAGTTGGGGGCAGATGCATGATTGGCTGTGTGTGGGGGAAAACCCAGCTGTCTGTTCTTGACTGGCTGTATTATTGACCGTGTTAGGTGTCGGAGGTTCTGTGTACGGGAAAAACCCGGCTGTCAGTGCACGGCTGGCTGCATTCAGCTCCAGTGATTAGTCCGCCGCGTTACATTGAGCCTCTCACCGATCCGCTGACTTTTGTTGACATTGAGGTCAGTCGATTGATTGAGTGTGTATGGCTCATAATGATTAATTTTTAGCACTATAGCAGTTGGTGTATTTTGCAGAATTAGCGTGGTGTCATGGCCATGTAGTTTATTGCACGCTGTAAATGAAAAAGTTCGGTTCACTATTGCTATGATATGTATTAGTTAGTGATTTGTCCCTAGAACGGGGTACCCGTACCCGGTTCCAAAATTCATTATCTGGTTCCAAATCTGGGTAATTGGTACCCAGTTTTTGCACTGATTACTGATGAAACCGATGAAAATCTCGCTGCTTGCAGCCTTTGTGGTGAAATTTAGTGCTGCAAGGGAGGTTCATCTTCAGCCATTTTCGTTGACGGATGATACATGTATTGTATACTTGGTATCACAGACACATTATAGACATTTTATATAAAAAAACTAACTTTGTGGGAGAATATTTTCATTTTGTAATTAGATGTGTGCGTGTCACTTCATTGTCGTTTTTCGTTTGCTTGCTGTAATTGCAATTACCCAGGTACCCGGTTCTTAAAACAGGTAATGCTGCAAATCATTAGTATTAGTGAGTTAAGGTTAATGGAACAATTTACAGAGCAGGAAAACAGGACAGGACAATGTGGCATTTTTGTCTAGACAGTAAAATTATTTTTATTAAGATAATGCCTAACAGAGGGCAGTGCAAGAAGCCCAGCTGTTGAAGGCCATCAAGTGTGAACGTAGTTTTAAAAATTATTTACTAACTGCACATTCAATATTAACTTTTAATGTTCGGGCCATTTCGTTTGCTTTTTGAAGTCAAAATTGTGTTATGCCGACTCGTCGACATTTTCCCGCATTTAAGTCGCGAACACAAACGTCGATGAACCATAAAAAGGGGAGTTTATGTGGAAGGTTCGGACATTCAAATCCTCTCGACATGCCAGCAAAAACTTGTTGCTGCTGCAGTCGTTTAAACTGGCTTAAATTACATTTTAGGCCATCTTTGACAGAAAGCTGCAAGCTTTAATTTGTTGCAGCTAATGCTTTTGACGTTGGCTGAGTTGGCACCTATTACTGTGCACTGTTTGTGTTTGATGCAGGAAGAAATGGTCTACGAATGGCTGAATCCCATCTACTTGAAGCCTGACGTACAGGAACAGATCCGAGAGAAGTTCGAGGCTGATTCGGAGATTGAACTCTGGGGCTTTCTCAAGGTCTGTTTGTGTTGGTTTATGCTGGCAGCATTTTGATATGCAATTGATGATAATATAAGCATTTGTTATAAAAAAAGTTCTGTCTGGGCTGAGATAAAGTGAGTGCTAAATGAACTTATACACTCCAGATCTGGACTTATTTCATGCTGTCCGGCAGTTGGTTATGTAGCCTATGACTGCACTGTGGGTTATGGACTCGGTACCTCATTGTAGACAGTATGGTAGGCACAGCAGTATGAATGCCAGTGTGAAATAATAATGGTAATTACAAGGTTTTCTCGAAGTGTATTAAATTAGTAGACTGTATTAATCACTCAGTTAGGGTTGCTTTAATGGCTTATGATTTTCTAAAAAGTTTGTTTTTGAGCTATGGGCAGAAGGTAAACAGAATTGACAGTGACACGAGATGTTGTTAGTTGAATTGTCTGTGTGCTGCTGCTGGCTGTGTAAAGCCTAAATTCCATTACGCTGACTTTCACCGAAACTTCCCCGCGGGCAAGTTGTGGACACAAATGGGTGACAGTCATGAAATCATGAAGTTTTGGTGAAAGTTGCGGACAAAAACAGTCTCGACATGTCAAGATGTTTGCGACAAAGTCTATGAAGTCTGCGACAAACCCACGTGTGTTGCCCTAATGAAATTTATTCCATTACAGTGCATGGGGAAAGTCTGCGACAAAGTTCACGTCGTGGACACAAATCACAAAAGTCCACGACACAAATCATGAAAGTCGGCAGCATGATTTGTGTCGGCGGCAAAGTTGGTGTAATGGAATTTGGGCTTGATGTAGCTAGCAATCTGACTCATTGATACTGGCACGGGTTACATCTAGAAATTGTGCTTGTGGAGAGACAGCTTACTGCTGGGATGGAACAGATATATGGTACTAGCTTACTACTTAGCTGAGCCACCCAGGTCAACTCAGCCTGGCCATCCTTCTGTTGGTCGGCATAGAACAGTGTGTATTGGCAGTCACTTCTTCAGTGTGAGCATATTTCTATATGCTGAGGGGGTATTCTGTGGTTCCAACCCTGATTGAGGATATAAAAGTTTTTTTTGGAAGTAGAACTACAGCCAGTACTGTAATAAGACATAAAAAGTTACCGATATGTCTGTCTTTGTGCAAATTTGGCTGACATTGCTGTTTTTGTCGGTATATCGTGTCTCAAGTGTTATTGTTACCCGTAATTGCATCATTCATTTGTCCCCTGATCGCGGAAGGGAGATAGTAATGTAAACTTCCTTGTGAGATTTTGCCTACTTGTGTTGAAAATGATAGGAGGAAAAGTATCAGGAGCTGGCTGATTGCCTGAGGAGTCTGAAGGCAGAGGGCGAGAGATATCTGGACTGGCGTCAGTGTGGTCCGCCAAACAAACGGTTTGTGCTGTGCAGAGCTTGCCTATCACTTTGATCGTAGGTCGATATTTTGAGAATTTGATAAGCCAAGAGTTCCATTTTGCCTAATTCCTAATGCTAAAACTAACACTAACCCCAACCCTATCCCTAATACCCCGTTTCCACGAGTAAGCACACATGAAAGACACATGGAGGACACGTATTCAGTATACACCATTATCAAGCCAGCTCTAAGAGTGCATGACATATGCTCTAAGTTTGCTTCATGTATGCTTCCTCATGTAAACGGGGTATAACTAGTACTATACTACTTGATAACAGAGGCATGTGTGTCAACAACTTGCCCAGCTGGCAGAATTATGACTGGCATTCTAACTCATGGCCTGTTGGTCACAAGCTCGGCATCTTAGCCGTTGTGCCACAGAGCTTTGTGACATAACGGTAGGGTGTTGGACATGCAGTCAAGAGGTTGTGGGTTTGACTCCTGGCTGGGTTGCTATCAAGTGGCTACTGCTTGGATGGGTGACTGTCTGCAGACAGGTAAACTATCTCGGTATACAACTAACACCAAAGGTGGTCAACTCAGCTTAATCCCAGATAAATCAAGTACCGGCCTGTCTGGCTGGGGTTATGGCAGGGTGCGTTTACCTGGGTCAAGTTGCAGTGATTCCATGTGGCAGGTGACACTCTGTAGCTCTGCGATGGGGTTCTCATGAAGAGTATACGCAACCTTTAACTTTTAAAGCCGTTTTGATTGATGTGTAATTTCTGTTGTTGATGTCGGCGTATGTGGCCATGGCATGCAGCAACTACGCTAAGCTGTCGCTGGACAAGGCACCGGAGATTGTACGCAGCTGTGTTCAGTTTCTCCAGTCAGAAGCAGTATTCCTCATTCTGTCGAACCTGACCGGACTGAAGCTTCACCGACTTGCGATCACATCGCCTGATAGTGATGACGAGGAGACGGCTGAACAGGCAGGGGAACCATCAACTGCACACGTCGGCCAAGGTAATGTTAGGCTGTTCATTTTACATTGTTTTTTATTACTTTATTTATTATTACTATTTTTCTTTATTTTCCACATTTTTTGAAACCAGATAGCGCACAGAGACCAAAATTGGGGTTGGGGCAAGGACTACCCATACCTGGAAGTAATTGAGCCCATATTGCCATATTTCGGTGAGATCCATTGACGGGTTTTGGGTGATGGGGCTTTTTACCACATTCATAATCGACGGCTTGGCAATTTGGTGGTCCTGGACCAAGGAAGACAATATTGGACTTACGATGCCAGGCGGCCTCACACAGCACTTTGCCCCAAATTTCTAGTTCTTTTGTGTTGACTAGTTCATACCATTCTTCATATTACAGCATTTGTTAGTTAAATCGCTGACGTTTTACAGTTTCAGAAACTGCTGCCTTCAATATAAATAATAAATGCAGATACATCAACTCTAGATTTTTCCATCCATTTCTCTTTTTTTTACTCTTTTTGAGGTTTGTGGATAGATTTTATAATTTTCCGGATTTTTATGCATTAGTCCATAATTTCTATAGCTTATTACAAGTTATTCGTCATCATTTCAACGAATGAGTTTTGTAGTAAGTAGTACAGGTTGTTGGGTGGTTGTATTGCTCTAAGCATGTCATCTGTCATTATTCACTGATCGTAATAATAATAATATTAATATCTTGGCAAGGTGGAAAACCTCTTATATGGGATGTTACAGTTGCCAGTACGTTGGCTGCATCATAGGCAGATATTGCTGCCACAGGCGCAGGACTGGTGGCTGACCAGGCAGCTGACAGAAAGGCTGATAAGTATACTGACTTTACGGCGTCCTACGTCTTCGAGCCTATTGTGGTGGAAAACCTGGGGCCCCTAAATGGTTCAGCGCTAGAGTTCATCAGCAATCTGGGTCAGAGAATTAGTAACCTTTCTGGTGACGACAGAGAGACCCAGTTTTTATTCCAGCGTATCTCTGTAATGATCCAATGTTTTAACTCGGTGCTTTTGCACGACTCGTTTTCCATGTATTTACCGGATCAATAGCCATTCCAGCTTTGTTTTTAACTTTTGTTTTTAACCCCTGGGAATCTTTACTACCGGGGGTAAAAAAAGTTAATAATAATAATGGTAATAGCCACGACAATGTTTATAGTGCTGTTTTGTAGCAGGTGCTGAACTTCCACTGTGAGAGTTCTCGCTGGTTCATAATAATGAGAGCAGCAAGAGCGCGCCAGACGGCCACCAACCTTTGGATAGGCCAATCGACCTGTAGCTCAGGTCCGCCTGTAGGCAGCAGCTACAATACTACACTCACCATCGCCATTATTACTCACCCCGAAAGCTGATACTCATTTTACCATCCCACGGAGAGTAGAAGGCTGAGTTGACCTAGCTGACTGGCTTCGTACCAAGATGAATTACCCGCCCGTAGACAGTCACACCTCCAAGCACTAACCAGGTCCACCATAGAGTAACTTCATTGATTAGAGGTGTTTTTGTGTTGGAAGCAGGAGATGCCATTGCTGAGAGTGTGACAGCTGGCGGCGATGGCGACGTGGAAGTTGTTGCCGCCAAGCGCCGTCGACTGACATGCAGCATGGAGTCCGTGGAGGAAAAACCCGAAGAGATGGATGACAAAAACAGCTCCACAGCAGCAGGTTTGACTTCATTACTCTTTTATATTCAAGGTGTCCATGCCTGCGCTGAATGATGTACCATGTGATTAGTGTTGTCCAGTAACGGCTGTCTTTGCTAAGCAATAAGCAACAAATAAATGCAAACTGGTGGTTACAGTTAACTGTTTTTAGAAAAATAACGATAGAATGGCCACTACTCTAATGAGTTTGAATGCTTTAAACCATACCCAACTTTTTTCTAGTGAAGTAACTGTTACAAATTAGACACATTGTTCGTTGATGGCATCAAGATCGCTAAGAAGTCACTGGACGTGTCGGTTATGACATTCGAGTACCTGTACGCTGTGGTTACCGCCGGTAAAATGAGTCTGTCAGTTTTTGGCATTTATAGACTCGGCAGCCAGACAGTTACCTTGACGAACTGAGCTCTGTGCTCGAACAGATCTGTCTGCACACGTGCCCATTCGTGATCTGCGGTGACCTGAACATTCACGTCAACGAACTCAGCGACTGATGCTCGATGAGACTAGCTGAGCTGCTCCAGTCGTTCGACTGCACCCAGCACGTGAACGAGCCAACACACAAAGTTGGTCACATCCTTGATCTCGTCATTACGCAGCGTGAGACTACAGTCAGTGGTGTACATGTCGGTAGGCTGCAGTCTGACCGTGCACTTGTCTCTGCCACATTGGACATCAGCAAACCACCAGTGCAGTATACATGGAAGACGTGCAGAAACTGGCACAACTTGTCACTAACCGAGTTCGAGACTGATCTGACAGCGTCCAGATTGTGTAACGATCTCTCATCACTGGATGGAATGTCAGCAGATGAGCTGACAGACCTCTACAAAGAAGAGATGACGTCACTTTTGGAAAAGCACTGCCCAGTCACGAAGGTGCGCCACAGACTGGGAGAGATGACTCCATGGTTTGACTCGGACTGATGTGCTAGCCGCAGGCATTCCAGGCAGCTAGAGAGATGCTGTCGACAACCTTGTTCCAGTGCTGATAAGATTGCCTGGGACGATCAGTTGAAGGAAATGCGTTTATTGTGCGAAGACAAGCACCGGATATACTGGAAAGAAATGATCACTGACAACAAAGGTGACTGTCAGACGCAGCTTCAAGGTTTCCTGACAGCCCACAGCATGATGCCGATTCACCGGTCAGCATACAGGCAGCACTACAGCACAGAGACGGTACTGTTGAAGCTATTCAGTGATCTTCAGCAAGCCAAGGACCGTGGACAAGTGTCAGCTTTTTGTCTCCTGGACCTAACGGCGGCGTTTGACATGGTGGATCACGAGCTGCTAATTCAAGGACTGCAGTGAACCTTCGGAATCAGCGGCAGTGCTCTGGCGTGGTTAGAGTATTACCTGTCTGACAGAATGCACTGCGTGGTCTTCGATAGCGTGATGTCTCAAGTCATACATATGTTGTGTTCTGTGCCTTAGGGTTCTGTCTTGGGTCCGTTGTTGTTCCTGTTGTGCACAGCAGACTTGGCCGAGCTTGCTGCGATATTTGATGTTACGTTACATGCTTACGCTGATGCAATCAGTTGTATCTCAGCTGCAGAACTGATGAGGCAAATCTGTCTGTTGCGGCTCTTGAGCGCTGTGTGACAGCAATTAGCCACTGGATGTCCGCCAACCGCCTCAAACTCAACATGGAGAAAACGGAGTGGTTGTGGACGGGCACTGGGAGCAGCCTCGACTGACTGCCAGAGAGTGCACGGCGACTGACACTGGGAAATGACATGATTGACGTCGCTGATGCTGTGCGAGTTCTTGAAATTGTAGTCATGCCGGATCTGAGTCTGGATAAGCACGTTACTGCCGTCAGCTCTAAGTGCAGCTGCCGTCAGCTGCGCCGAGTTCGACGGTCACTTGACGTTGAGTCTGTGGCGACTAGTCCACGCTTTTGTCACTAGTCGTATAGACTATTACAATGGTCTGTTGGCTGGCGCACCGAAGGTGGTGACTGACAAGCTGCAGCACGTAATGAACTCGGCAGCACGTGTCATTACAAACACACGGAAGTTTGACCACGGTCTGTCGCACGTCTGACATGAAATCCTACACTGGTTGAATGTACCAGAGCGTGAGTTCAAGCTATGCTTGTCTGTCTACAAGTGTCTGCATGGAATGGGACCACCGTGTCTGTCGGAGATGTGCTTGCCGATCTCGTCGTTGGCTGGCCATCGTCACCTGCGTTCTGCTGTCCGTGGACAACTCGCCGTTCCTCATTACAGACTCACGACAGCTGGCAGAAGGGCATTCTCTTTCGCTGGCCCGTCAGCATGGAACAGTCTCCCGACGTATCTGAATGATCACACACTTAATCTGGACTTCTTTAAACGTTTCCTTAAATCATTTTTGTTTCAGATGTGCTGATAATGCATTGAGCGCAGTAGAAAATGTGCTATATAAATG
>Ga0209454_1003153_pt1 | contig 11644 bp, 6 predicted proteins | sample WorMetHERISLAND1_2_FD_187400 | JGI IMG/M metagenome (GOLD analysis project Ga0209454, IMG submission 187400) | Marine gutless worms symbiont microbial communities from Max Planck institute for Marine Microbiology, Germany - Olavius geniculatus... | ecosystem: Host-associated > Annelida >...
CCTAATCCTCGGGGCGGGGCGGATCGTCGGGGCACCATCTGATTGGTTTAAACGATCACGTGACTGTGACGTAGGTGATCCGAGTTTTCGGACTGTGTTTCAAACGAGCCATGCGCAATGTACAGGCCATGCGATCGCTTCGAGAATTCGTGAACCGTATGATCCGCCCCGAGAATTCAGACTGTATTTTGATCCGCCCCGACGATCCGCCCTGCCCCGAGGATTAGGACAGGCCCATACGAACCTGCCTGACTTGGTGATGACCATTTCAGTGCTGAGGCTGTAGAACTGGTGCCAGAGATCGCGACATTCGAGCACCAGGCGAGGCTTTGAACCACCACTACCACCACTGCTGCTGCTGCAGACCCCGTCATTCGTCAGCGACGCTTCTCTGCTTCCGGTCACGTCACCGCGGTGACGCAAGATGGACTCGATGCTGTGGTCAGTCAGTGACGTCATTGTAGCTGAGCCGTGTGACGTCATTGGACCATGTGATCAAACATTCAAACGTGACACATGCGTGAGTCTCCTGTAGTTTATATACGATGTCGTATAGTATAGCAGACAGAAACAATAGACTAGTAACAACCGCGCGCGTATCTTAATCAGCTTTAATCGTCGCCACCGTCAGGTCATTGGAGGTAAAAAAAACTACGCCAAAATTACCGGCACCCCCTCCCCTCTACGGCCGGGTGATGAATGATTGGTCGTCGATTGTTCGGCCAGCCAATCAGGAGCGTGTATCGAGATGATTGACAGGCCCGTGACAAGTGCGTGGTCGACGACCGACGCCAGACCGACTGGCGTCGCTGTTGACGCCGCGCGGCGCCACTCAGCAAATATCCGGCCAGAGAGAGAAAAGAGACGCCTGGCCGGCCGGACGGCTCGTTGTCGCCTGCCAACGCTTACAATGGAGGCGCCGCTCGGGCATAATTACTTCACACCATTGAAACATCGCGCCTATGGGCCAAGCCACACGCACGCCAGTTTCACACCAGCACCAAACAACTACTCAGACTGAAACTTAGACTTTGCTGTTTCCATTTGAACACTTGAAAACAGGTTGTCTCGGGGACGCCTCCCTGACCCTACATGGAAACCTCGTCCCCGTCGTCCACGTGGCAGGTGGATAGACCAACTACGAAGAGACAACAACCGCCCACCTGCTGATCAATGGAAGCTGGCTATTAGCCGCGGTCACGTTGGAAGAGCGACGCTACGGTCTCACGACTACGCGACTACCTGACCTGACCTGACTTGAACACTGGGAGTGGGCGACGAGCGAGTTTCATTCCTTGCGGTCACCAGCCAGACTCTGCCTCCTCTCTCCTGTCTTTCCGATTACACCGTGAGAATCTTAACACATACTGCTTGGTTTAACTAACTATTAACTAACACACAGTGCTAAGTGAACAGAACACGGCACACGGAAAAAAAAACTATGTATGCCTTCGGCTATTGGGAGGTTTACATCCGACCTTTTAACCACCAAATCTAATCAGCAAAATTTTTACTGATAGAGTCAGAATTGTTAACTTACTTGTGCGATGCTGTGCTAGGAACGGGGTGGGATTATGGCGAAAAATTTACGGATTAATTCGCGGTATTTCTTTCGATGTAATTTCGATACAAGTACAGCAAATGAGGTGTGATGATAAACGAATGATTGCGAGGGATTGGCCTAAGCAGCTGTTTGGCCGGTCAGCCAGCAGGTGTGTTGTGTTGGCGTGTGTGCGTGCGTGCGGGTGTGAAAGCCGTGGGTAGGTGCCTGAATGAGTTACTAGCCCACCAAAGCAGTTGAAGGCGCTATTAGATCTACCTCTCTGTCCGCCTGTCTGTCTGTAGTAAGCTCAATAAATAAGTACACAGCAAACGACGATGGCGACCGACAAGGTGACATGTAGTTGACGTTTCACAGCGTGACAGCGACAAAGTTCATTCAACGTAGGCTTATACACAGATACTCCTGCAGATAAGACTTCGTAGCCTATTTGTTAAATCAAATCACTTTGCCGTTTAGCAGTACCGATACCGCTGCAAACGATGCCACATCGTGTTTTTAGTTCTATTTCTAAAAACAGCGTCTAATTAATAATTCATTTCGGTTGCAGGCATTTAGCATTATACGTAATATATCAACATGTTATACGCCAATCTTTTTGCTGATTAGATTAAGACTGCGCATTAAGCTATTTTTACCACGAAAGAAAAATTTTCAGTAAAAACAGCTAAAGCAACATACAAAACTACAAAAAAAATTAAGTAAGGCATGCACTTTTCTGTCCGTCTGACGAAAACAATTAGATCAGCGGCAGCATAATGCACTAGCATTCATTACTGGCAGTTTTGCTGCATTTTACACTGAGTAATTATCTCAGGCAGTGAATCACTGAGGTAAAGCAAGAAAACTGTCGTTGATCTTCTGTACTGCAAGGTATACTATGTAAATATTGCGGCAAGTAAATCTGATAGCAAAAGTTGCGTTTGCCGAGGCGAATAAAGTGAATAAATCTATAATCGTGGGCGACATGGTGGAGCCTCTGCGATGCCATTGCTGCTGCTGCTGCCGCTGTGACGTCACAAACACCTAGCAGGTGTCTGCACGCAGGCTCAATGACAGACAAGCAGCGTAGCAAAGCACACGGACAGAATCACCTCCCTCCGCCCTTCGGTACAAAATTTCCCTGCACTAAACCTCAGCGATTAAAACCCCAACCACAAAGCCTCTAACTCTATGATAGACCTTTGGAAGTTGCAATTTTCGGACAGAGAAGATTATGAGTGCTCAAAATGTCAATTTTGCTCCTAAAATTGCCCAAAATGGTTTCAGCTTAATTTTTGGTTGGTGGCATGGCGCAGCGATTACGCGTTTTGTCCGATCAATGAAGTTACTTTACGCTGGGCCGGATATGTACAAGGATGGGTGACTGCCTGCGGGCAGGTAAACCATCTCGGTATATGTAACCAGCCGCCCTGGTCAACTCAGCCTCCCATCCCTCTGGGGTAGGTAAATCGAATGGATGTAGGACATTTCTCCTGGACATTTTTCCCCGGACATTTCCCCCTCCGGGTTTTTGCTATACCCGGACGTTTTCCTCTTCCTATATACTTTTACGTGAACATCAAGCGCTATAGATACTGGCATAATTTTCAGTGACAGCATGGTAAAATAATGCTGCAAACATCAAAATTAATGATCTTGTGTTATCATTAATAGACTGTAGAGGGTGGTCCAAAAAACGGCCCCAAAGTTTACGGCACCATTATTTTGCAACCGTACATCCCAGAGTCATGCAGTTTTTAGCAAAATATTGCGAAAAAAAATCTTTACATGACAAAAGTCAATGTTTAAATACAGCAGTTAGATATTTTTTTTGTTTTTGCTATTGGCAAGTGAACTATACAAAAACAGTATTACCCTCGATGTACCGTGGTCCACAAAAACGTGCCAGTTTTATTTTTTCAATAGCACCATAAAACATTGGCCGATTTCGATAATTTTTGGCATGCGACATTTAGAAGCAGCTTGACGCAAGTGTGTTTAGTTTTGGCTACCTCACTTTAATGTTGTAGCTACACTATCGTGTGAAATGCAGTTTGGCCATTGACAACAATGAATTCTTACCGGGTAGCGCCTGCGTCGGCTCAGAAATTATTAACGGAATAGCGACAAACGCGATTGGCAATTGTTGTCTCTCAAAAAGTCCCACGTGTCACATCACATCATATTCATTACAGCATATGCTCAAAATGTCCTTCTGCAGCACCAACGCAAGCGGTAGAAGTTGACACCATTTGCCAACAGTACGTTCAGTAACTGCATGACTTAAGCGGCCCTGTTGATGTATCATTTCAGTTTGTCGACTTACAATTTTAAAATAAAGACGAAGTAACAGATTTTTAATGATTTTGTGATCTCAGTAATTTTCTGAGCTGACGCATGCTCTACCCACTATGAATTCATTGTTGTCAATGGTCAAACAACGATTTATGCATTTTACACGGTAGTGTAGCGACAACATTAGAACGAGGTGGCCAAAACTACAGACATTTGTGTCAAGTTTTGCTTTAATGTCGCCTGCCAAATATTATTAAAATCGGCCAATGTTTAACGAAGCTATTGAAAAAATAAAAGTGGCACGTTTTTATGGACCGCGATGACGAGGGTAATATATACTGTTTTTGCATAGTTCAATTGCCAGCGGCAATAACAAACACTGACTTTAGTCACGTAAAGAATTTTTTTGGAACATTTCGCTGAAAACCACACGACTCAATGACGTACAGTTGCAAAAAATGGTGTCATAAACTTTGTGCCGTTTTTTGGATCACCCTGTAAGTACAATAGGTCTAAATACTACGTCAAACAATGCGCAAGTCTCAAGAACTTCTCAAGTCTCAACTTCTCAAGAAACAGCGGCGGACGGCGACGTTAAAGTGCCACTCAAAGCGCAGTGTGTTTGTCACAGCAAGGAGAGTGTCTACAATCTATGGAATGTTGCTTTTTATGTGCGTAAAAACATGTGTGTTAACTACTTTTACTCTCCTGGTTCAGTCTGTATCGAGTCGAGTTCAGTCGTCTCGTAGACCTACATCCCTAATTGCTGGTAATTGTAGCGCCTACCATGGCGCCTACTACAACTCGTTGTGTTTGAAAAATACTCAACGGCGACGAGACTTCAAAGGCGGAGTTGCTTTTGGCGTTGCAAAGAATTTCTGCTCAGGCTTGGCGCGCCGACTCTGATGTTGTTACTAACATCCTGGCACTCGAAAAGCAGGGGGAACGTCCGAACGGATGAAATGTCAGAGGGAAGAAACGACCGCAGTTGACCGGACCAGAAGGAAATGTTCGTTTCCCAATCGAGTAGACCTATCGGTCTATCTGGCTGGGGTTAAAGCGGAGCGCGTTCACCTGTGTCGGGTGGCAAGATAACACGGTGTGATTCTATACGGCGGGTGACTCTCCGTAGCTCTGAGATGGGTTTTCTATGAAGAGGTATAGCATTTAACTATTTTGCATTTCTGAAAAAACAATTTTTCGACAACAAAAAAATTTTTGGAGAGTTAATTGCCACCCCTGCCCCCTACCACTACGTCAGTGTCTGCGACCATGAAAACGACGCATTTTAATGTGCAATTCACTTATGTAGACAGATTAAGTCCGTAAAAAACTAAGCCGCCCAAAGCTGAGTAAAAAGTATTTAACATGCCGAAGAGAAATCTGCGTTTCTAATGAAAAAAAACTTTTCCGCGCAGCGCTTCATATTAGCATTTTCACGTTTCAGTTTGGCTGACGGCGCTGAAACGTGAAAAACGCTAATATGAAGCGCTGCGCGGAAACGTGCTGCGCGGGATCGTGACATAACGAAAAAACAGGTCTGTACACGTGACAGAAAACGTTACCCCCTTTTTACTTTTTTGACGTATTGACATTAACTAAAATTGCTGAATTAAAGTAATAGGCTAAATGTGATGGCTTTTTGAGTATTTTGCTTTTTTTTCTATTTGGCGCGAACAGTGTGAAATTACTTGTTGTCTTATCCTTGACCGGGGCACAAAAATTCAAGAGTTTGCATTACACTGCTGAATTACAGACGTCACTTTACCATTAGTTCATCGGCAGCACTTTGATGTTTGTAATAAATATTTTCATTTACCTTTATTTTCACACTAAACTTTTGACTTTTATCAAAACGTTGAACAAATCAAAATACGTTTATAAACGCGTTTTTATAAAAGAAAAAAATATATAAAATTTTTAAAAGTTTGCAAATGTTTATTACAACTATGTTTCTTGCGCACGTAGGGGGAGTTGCATGCACAAGCGGCAAGGTGACGAGACAAGGCGTCAATGTCGCGTGCTGGCGTCACATTAAAATGTCTCCCTCATGAAAAATCTGCCCGGGGAGAGATAATCACGAAATCGATGTGCCTCCCCCTTATTAAAATATCGCCGGCCCAGAAAAAAAGTTTCCCCATTATAGGATCGCCCCCACCCAGAAAAGTCTCCCCCGGCCGACAATTTACCGGCAAAATTGCGTCCCGCCCAGGCGGCCGCCGGGCGGGCCGGATTTTTGCCGGTAAATTGTCGACCGGGGAGAGACTTTTCTTGGGAGCGATCCTATAATGGGGCACCGGCGGCAGAGCACGCAGTTGAGTTGAGTTGAGCTGATCGTTTAGCTGGCGCCGCGTCGTCTGGACACGGTGCTCGCATGCATGGTCGGTGGTCATATAGTGGCGCCTGTCTGCCGGCAAGCGTTGGCGATACAACACGACAACGTATTGAACACACTCTCTCTCTCTCACTTCACAGTTCACACGCACGCACGTACGCACGGCTGAATTCAGCAACTACTTATACCCCGTTTACACGATCAAGCTTGTTCGACGAGCTAGCTTGACGAGCTGCTATGTGTTAGCTGGACGAGCCAGATCGATGTTTGTTCGATCGTGTAAACGGGGTATTACGTCTGCCAACACGCGCGCCAAATGCACGACACACAACTGCACCGTTTAGAAAACGTACAGTGGTGTTACGGTAACCGTGTAACGCGTCGGTGTCGCTGATCATGGACGTTCAAAACATTAAAAAAATCATCGATCTTGGATGACTTTGAAGGTCACTGACAACCAGTACGGTCGGCTATCCTAGCGACAACTGGGCTTCTTGTTACAAGTAAACCTACGCGCAGCATCAATCGATGCACGAATTACCCAGAATTATACGAGCTTGGTGTGAGTGTGTGCGCACGCGTAGAAGCAGAAAATCAATTCTATTCTCTTCTTCTTTGTCCTTGTTGATTTGCTGTCCAGCAAGGCAAGAAAAGCCCTCCTAACGCAACATTGGGGAACGCAACAGCAGTGCATGTTTAAAAGCCCAGTTAAACAAAATCTAAGTCAGTCGCCAGAAGGCGTCAGACGACCAGCGGCAAAATTATCTATAGTGTTTTACTGGTAGTTACCAGAGGGAGCGACTTGTCTCGCTCAGCCAACGCCGTATTGGCTGAAAATCGCAAATTTTTCCTACTCCCCTCTCATTTAGCGCCTTTGTTAGGGGTGACCCCCTTCGAATTTATGGAAAAGCTTTACGGTTCCTGAAACTAGAGTCTTCCAGGCAGCCGACGGTGAAGATTTGGTGATCCTAACTTGCATCGTTTTTGACTGATTCACCCGTGTGACGGACGGGCAAACAGACAGGATTGCGATGGCTAAGACGCGCTACAGCAGTAGCTGCTGTTGCGCGTAAAAACTTTGACTTTGCAGCGCGTTAGAAAGACTTCTTGCTTGTGCACTTGCCGTGTTGTATTGTAAAACTTATTTTACGGACACAGGACTGAATTAAGTTGTAAGCTTAGGCTATGTCAGTAAACCAACGATTAGCTAATAATGCTAATGCATCCGGTAGAACAAACTGGGTAGATCCGATCCTCCTCTAGGCGACGGTTGCAAGGTCGAGCGAGTGGAAACAGCATTTATCCGTGTAGAGAATGGTGCAAAAAAGTAGGTAAACCAGTAAATTTATGTTAAACTTTTGTCAACCTATGACCGACTTTTAACAACTGACTTAACAATAAATACGCAGCACGGCAGCCATAATTTATTTCAGCACTTACAGTTGCAAAATATTACTGTAAGCAAAAAATTACAAGGTAGCGTAGCGACGTGTGAGACGATATATTATAGTCCATTTATGGCAGTGATCTTTTCAAATTTTGGATACCGTTTCCACATACGTAAAGACTGGTAAAGTTATTGCAGACTCGAGATATTCGAGGTATACGAATAGTCAGACTATCGACCTATATACTAAATTAAGCACACGGTTGTGGATTTGTTACACAGCCTGCTGTACAGCAAGTTATACTACACATCTGGAGCAAATTGAAGCAAAACATAGAAAAACTAAATAAAGAATTAGAAAATGGGCTATTTCGTGGACTAAGTCTGGCAAGATCATGGCTTCACTGGGTCTGCAGAACATTATGTATCATGCTTTGGCCACACCAGTTAAAATGACCAGACAAAATAATGAAGTGATGCTAAGACTTCGGTGTTTTTCTGCTGATATACTACGACAAAAATCGTCTCTTACTGAGAACAGTTACTTACGGCGCTCCCTGTTTGTTTCTGACCCGAACTCAAGTCCACGGTCTAATCTGAGCAATTAGCTTTTGCTCTGAAACAGGACGCAGACACGGACCGATACGCTACTTACTGCTGCTGTGCAATGCACGTGCAAACAAACCCGGCGGCGGTTGCAGCATCAGATTTATAGCATAGCTTTGTTAGAGAACTAGACTAATTCCACCATCAGCAGGCCTATAGAAAACGATGATGATGACAATGACAATGCAGAACGTGCGACTGATTCTGGTGAGTTCTATCTTGATGTCAGTGATGGCTGCAGTCGTCACTGCAGTCAGCAGTCAGAAGTCTCAACTGCTCAATCGTCTTCTAGCAGATCGACCGTCGCCACGAGGCAGGGCACCTCATCTCCGTCGCATGACCCCCAACGTATGTACCTGCATGTTAGCACGCTATTCGTATTTTTACCAAAAGTGCCTTTCTCTATAATGTGCATATGAGTTCTGTAAGTAGATGAACAAGGGGCAGTGCATATAAATAACGTTGATACTGGTTTTTGTTTTCAGCGGAAAATAAGCCATTTCCATAACAGCAAAATCGCCGAAACCCCTGACTAAGCCTGCTGCAGGCTCAGACGATTGTGCATGGCAATATTGTCATTGCATCAATTATTGATAAACATGCCACCTTACAAAATTAAGCAGATTCTATAATTGCTCAAAAAAGTACAAACAGATTTTATTAATTTTTTTTTGTGGAAAGGCTAGTCATAGCCTGAAGATATTAGACTATTTAGATTTTGGTGTCATTTGGCATCCGAATTTCTTTGTGGATTTTGCGTCCAATATTTTGTACCATTGGAAAATATAAGTTCCAACAGGTATTTGTTGGTTAAGTATTTGCCAAATGACATGATCGGCGAAGGTTTCAGATTTATGATTGATGCAGTTTATTATACCTGCACAGCGATTATCAGTGATGAGAAAAAATGAAAATACATAGTCATGTAATCAAGTTGCGTCCCAGAGGCCTATTAATTGTTGGAACAACTGACAATCTTAAATGGCATCTTGTAAAGTAGAATAAATACAAAATGCATTGCTGTGCAACTGGACGTATAGGCTACAAGTGTATGCTTTGCTGCAGCAATTTTTGGAGAAGTTCGGATACTTGCCGCGACTACGACCCGGGTATGCGCACGGTCACGGCGCCAGACGACGAGCTATCAGGTTAACGTTAATGACTGACTTTTAAATACTTAGGCCTACTTAATACTTATTTGTAACGTGTAACCTAACTTGACAGGGGTTTGTAATTACTTTTTAGCAGTGGCTTTAAATAAACGAATATTATATTGTACGGTATAAGTACAACAAGAGAATATACACGTCGGCGGACGTGCAGAATGTTTCAGAAAATGTACCACCTGCGAGAAACCGGAGACATGGACGAAGCGACGCTGAACGCAATGGCGCGGCCGCGCTGCGGAGTGGCGGATTCTAATCCCGAGGAATACACCGCGTTCTCCGCACCACCCGATCAGCCGGTCAACTTCTTCGTACCAGGTACGACGAAGGGATGGCGTCTTCGAGCAGTGTCCTAGACTTCGAGGACAGTCTTCGAGAACAAAAAAAAATCGTGGCCTTGACCTTTGCCTCGACGCCTTGAATTCTAGTTACTTGCAATTTAATCAGTGTGCTCTAAGTTTTTAATATTTGTACGATACATCCACTGAAACATTGAAATTATGCTTGTCTGATCATTTTTATGGTTTATAACAGTAGGAATAAGAGTAAGCAGGCTTTTGATGCGCATTATAAAATTGTCATGCTTACTTTACTTACTTACTTTTTCAGTGGCTTTGTCAGTAAGTCAAAACAAGTTAAAAAGAGTAGACTACTGTTTTACTCACGGTTGCAAACTTTTTTTCCATTCTGCAAACGTTTTAAAATTTGTTTTCATAAAAACGCGTTTGCAAACGGTTACATTTTTTTAACGTAACAACGTTTATTAAAACTATGGTGTATAGCATAACATGAGCGTAACCTATAGGCATAAATTAACAGCTGATATAACGAGACAAGTAAACTAATAATTTGTGCGGTTATAGGGTGGAAATGGGACAAACATGACCTGACGTATCACATACGAAACTACGCCAGTACGTCAGCCGTACACCCGACTGTACAACGGTATGCTACGTGTAATCTTTACTAAGCAGGTTGTGTTTCGCTTTTGTTTGTCTCATATACACCGCGTCTCAGAAAAAACAGTCAAAATTTTTTCTGTCATAACTTTGTCAAATTTTAACTAACTTTTATAATTTTTGGCACAAGTATGGCCAAAACGATATAATTATGTAAGATAGACTCATTTTTTACCTCACTTAATTTTTGTCAATGCACTACCTTGTAAAACATAAATGCTTCAAATTGTTGCATAACGCTGAGTTGTTGTCTCCAGTAAACGTTGTAATAACTTAATTCAGCACAAAAACACTTAAATGTGAATTATTTAGCAGAATTATAAACCTATATAACCACTCACTTGGTAAATTATCAGAATTTATGCTGAAAGTGTGTCCTGCATACAAAGACACAATGGCTTAGATGCAAGGCCACTGGATGATGGCGGAATCAATGATCAACTGATCAAGCGGCATTTACTCGTTGATTAGACGTATTTTAAGCTTGTCATTCAGCTATTTTGTTATTTTTACGGTGAAATATTTAATACCACAAAATTATTAAACCACGTGGCATCTTCTGTCAAATTGATGATGCAAAAGTAAGCAATCTAATACAAATAACCACCGTGTAATGTAACAATCTGCAGCATCTGTGTTTCACACGGTAGTGCGTTGACATGAATTGGGTGAGGTAAAAAGTTAGTGCATCTTGCATAATCTTATTGTCTTGGCCATTTTTATGCCAAAAATTATCAAAGTTGGTAAAAATTTGACAAAGTTATGACAAAAAAATTTGACTGTTTTTTGAGACACCCTGTAGTTGGTCTGTCTATTTGTCACAGAGATTATTCATTTTTTTATTTGACAATTTTAGTGACAATTTTAATAAAAATTTTGGCGTTTTTTTCCTTTTTTATTGATCTATCCCTGAATTTTTGAATGTCGCTTGTTCATAATTCATAAAGGTTCTAATACAATCTGGTATCGAGCATTGCGGACTGTGGGCTTACTGTTTACAACGCTATACGATTTGACACAGCACATGATGATATAATAGCGATAATGACACTGAAGACGCACACGTCGCTTTAGTCGACAATTTCAGTTTATTTGTCGGGGAAAGGGTGACATTTTACCTGCATGCAAACAAATACATCAGCTGTGTAACAAAGCGTGAGAGACGGGTATCGCACCTACAGAATGGAAAAAGTCAGTTCTAATTCTGCTACATAAGAAAGGCAGTGTTATGGAATGCAGCAACTACAGAACGATTGCCTTGACAAGCCATCTCGGCAAAGTGCTAATGATGATCCTAACAGAAAGACTGAGGTCACAGATAGAAGAACACATGGCGGACGAACAAGCAGGATT
>Ga0209454_1003154_pt1 | contig 11642 bp, 4 predicted proteins | sample WorMetHERISLAND1_2_FD_187400 | JGI IMG/M metagenome (GOLD analysis project Ga0209454, IMG submission 187400) | Marine gutless worms symbiont microbial communities from Max Planck institute for Marine Microbiology, Germany - Olavius geniculatus... | ecosystem: Host-associated > Annelida >...
GCCTTTTATCCCTCCGGGGTAGGTAAATCGAGTACCGGCCTATCTGGCTGGGGTTAAGGCGGGGCGCGTTCACCTCTGTCGGGTGGCAGGTAACACTGTGTGATCCCACATGACAAGTGACGCTCCGTAGCTCTCTGAGGGGTTCGCTCCTTAAGAGCTATATTTTGACCTTTACCTTTTACGATTAATGACTGATAGAAAGTGACATACGTCCTTTCAGATGAAATGAAAATTTTCGAACTTAGATGACTTTGGAGGTCACTGACAACCAGTACGGTCGGCTATCCTAGTGACAGCTGGGCTTTTTGTTCTTTTTTTCCGTCACGCGCAGCTTGTTTTCTCCAACTTTTCGACGTCGTCGGCGTGCGACGGTTCTTTGAGTTTTCGCCTTTTACGTCTATATTTTCCCGTGGAATCTCCGTGGATGTGTTTTCCGGGAGTTTCGGCTAAACCACTGTTTTGTTGACACCGCGGTTGTAATTTGAGTAAGTCCTCATGTAACAGTAGTGTGTAAACTACTAAACTTTAAAAAAATCTAACAACTTGACACTTGCAAATCACTTTGAAATTTTACTGAATGTACGGCAAGTACCGAATAGACTATGTAGGCTTACGCACGGCGACTCATGGCCATTTCACACGTACGAAGCCGATGCGACTGAACTGTTGAGTCGAGTCGGCGTCATAGATGTGGATTGTCCATCAGAAACAGTGCTATACAGGCTTACACATAAAACTAGTGAGTTAGCAAGTGCATGAAGCTGTTGAACTATATCGCCGTCAGCAAAGCGATCTGACCTTTGGAAAGTGTTTCACCGCCGATAGCGGTCATTGTTTGCTAATGACAACTGCCTATGTGCTGCGCATGTTTAGGCATAAGTCAACAGCAAAGGTTTAATTTTGCCGTCAGTTGTTTTCGCTCATCTGTCATTTATTCACGTCCGTGATCACCAAAAACAATATTTTGTGAAGCGTTAACAAGAACGCCCAGCTGTCGCTAGGGAAGACGCGCTACAGCCTATACAGTTCCTGTTGCAGTACTGACCTTCAAGGTCATCCCCAAGGTCGATGATTTTATGTCATTTGAAAACCAATATGTGACTTTTTATTAGTAATCAACAACAACCTTGCCCAATCCCAAATTTGAAAACCTTTTCGTTGCACTGGATCGCTAAAATTTGGCATGCTCAGTTTTAAGACACAGGGCTAATTATTCGTGTAAAAAATATTTACATAAGTTCCGACTGTTAGCCACAATACATTCGTTACACACAGATTGACAGAGGACAAACAGACGTCAACCGTAACATATAGACGCCTACAGTATAGCTGTAGCGGGTCAATAAAATTGTCATTATTTGGCATGACCTTAAACCTGAGACCTTACTCATGTTACTCCGTTTCATGCGACTCTTGTCCATAAATTCTTTCACTGATTTTAGGACTTCATTTTGTTGTGCTGAATTTTGAATAGAATGTCTTACGCATCTTACCGCTGTAATTTAGCACGATCTACGCTGTGTCTCAAAAAAAACTGGGACCCCCGACATTTTCGACTATAACTTTAAAAGCTATTACTGGATTTTGATAGTTTTTGGTACGAGTATTCTTGACACAACTTGCCATCAAATGACCGTTCAGTTTCTTACCTCACCCAATGTATGCTTCTGCACTACGTAGGGAAATCAGATCAAGCGAAATATGTGTTGAAATAAACAGAAAACCAGGAAAAAACATCCCCGACATTATCGATCGTAACTTGAAAAAAGATTAGCAGATTTTAATAATTTTTGGCAGAACAATGTCTGACACCATTGGCTATTAAATAAATGTTTTAGTTTCTATCTCACCCAACGTCTGCTTTTGCACTACCTGAAGAAATCAGACCAGCATAATACGTGTTAAAATGACTGAAAAACGTTGATAAATTCCATCTGTCCTAATCTGTGGACCCCAACAGCCGGTCTATTACAGGGTTTGACTGTCGTGCAACAGTATGTCTACCAGAATATTCAAGCCAAAAATAATCAAAATCTGACAATTGGTTTTAAAGTTACAGTTGAAAATGTCGGGGGTCCCGGTTTTTTTGAGACACAGTGTAGTGTAACCAGTGTATGCGTTGTAATGTTGATCGGATTCTTCAGAGATGAGACCTAAAAGGTTGAAACAATGAATTCTAATTATGTCGATACGGGTGCAGCTGTTGGTTATCTAAGCTCCAGGGAGATGCATAGGCATATAGCTGACGCCATTTTTGCGCGCGACGCACTATGTTCTAAGCGCGTATTAGTTATCGTATTTCTGTCCGTTCGTCAGTCTGTCACGACCCTGTACCGATTTAAGCTCAGGCCATGGCTCAGGCGAGATAAAGACTCGGGGTTTCCACCGTAAGACAGCATAGTGTTTATAGTTTCTCGTCAGCAATTTTTTTTGCTGCTGGATGAAAGGATTCTCCTCGAACGGAAACGTCAAAGAAGGGTACCCCTAAAAAGTTGTTTTCTTACCACTATTGGCTCGTTTAGCGTGAAAAATGTTGCAGATAGGCACAGACACGCGGCTTACCATACCAAGCATTGCTGACGAGCTTTCTGGATGTACCGACATCAATAATCTTAAACTGCTTTGAACCTTTAAAATAGAAAGTTTTAGTAATTTTTTTCGCGATTTTAGTCTGCGGCGCACATTTCAAGAGTGAATTGCGCCGAAAATACTACAGATGAACCATGACAGTAAAATTTTTTAATTGAACGCATATTTTAACAGTGTAAGTTTCGACCCTCTAAATTTAAGGAATGTTTCGCACTAGGGCATCAAATTTGTGTAATTCCTTCGAAACGCACGATTTCTGCTACTGTCGACCAATCTTGCACGAAAACGGTTGCAGATAGGTTCATCTGCAGACTCACTGCTTCATAACAGCTAACAACCTTTCCTGAAGTATAACATCGATAACCTTGAACGACCTTGAAATAAAAAATAGGGGATTTAGTGAATTTTTCGCGACTTTTTGCTGCGGCGCACATTTAGGGAGTGAATAGGCCTAGACGAAAACAACCTGTGTCGCGTCTCATGAGCATTAGCTCCGATTTCTTGTTTTTTTTAACGGCAGTCGAGCTTTTTGTATTGCTTTCGTAATCAGACCAGTGTCTCACTCATCGTCACCGGTTAACGTTCATTTCATAGTTGAATAAATTCATTCATTAGGCCCATCGGTGCGAGATAGGCTCCCGTTGGGGAGCGTTCAGACCACACCGGAGCACTAAGACTTTCCGTGCGTGCGAGCAGCGAAGCGAATCTAGACGAACGATTGCAGTGCAAAGTGGCAGCGTTGCTCGTCAGTAATTGAGGATTAGCTCAAGCCTGAATGATCGTAGGTACCATACCACCAGTACCTCCAGCTCCATGCTGATAACGACGCCACGCCATCTATAGGGAATGCGCACTTAAGCAACATACATCAAAGAAAAAAATACTAAATGTTTTTGGCAAACCGTTAAGGTCAAGCCTTTGATTTAATATGTCGTCTCTCTGCCGTCTGTCTGTCTGTCTGTAACGCATGTATTGTGGCTAAACCGTAGGTCTTACCGGAAAACTTATTACACGATTAATCAACTTAGTGTCACAGCTCTTCGCACGCAAAATCTCTGCGATTTGAAAATGTTCCCCTTTGGTGTTCAACAGAGGTGGGGGTAAGAAAAATGTGCTTTTTTCAACCGATAATTCGCAGCATCTCGTAAACGGTGAGAGATAGGACCAAGGTTGCTATGGATCGCTAATAGAAAGTCGCATAAGCTTTTTCTAATGACATGAAAATCATCGACCTTAGATGATATGACCTTGAAGAGTCATTACGCAGGATATGTCAATCGTGCGGTATTGTGGCTAAACGGTAGGTTGTAGGGGTCGGCGATGGTATTGTTGGATAGGGCAATGACGAGTTTCTGTCAATAGTAACCATGTCTTTGTCCGCAGCAATTTGGGACTTCCTATTAGTGATTAATAATAACCTAAGCCATCTCGCACCGTTTCTGAGATACGGCAACTTATTGGTTCAAAAATCACTAACCTGTTGTACTCCTTTTCATTTACCGCTCTTTATCGGGGTGACTCTTTTTGAATTACGGAAAAAGTTTTTGATATTCTAAAACATTAGTTTTCTTGTTGCAGTGCACAGTAAAGAGCTTGTGTCGTTTTGACACAATACCGCAGTGTGACTGACGGACACCTCAACGATGGCTAAGACGCGTAAAGCATTCTGCTGTCGCTCGTAAAAATGTGCGTTTTAACGGAAAACTGGCCATATCTCGGAAACGGTGAGATATGCGGCCAAGGTTTATGTTAATCATTAATAGGAAGTGGCATACGTTCTTTCGCATGAAATGAAAATCATCTACCTTGGATGATCTTGAAGGTCACTGACAAGTACTAGGGTCGGCTATCCGAGCGACAGCTGGGCTTCTTGTGTAATGTGTGGACTCGGAATCTAAAGTTCAAAGAGTTTGGGGTGACTTATGGCATCTGTTACAGATGGGGTCTATTGAAGGCTCGTAGGCGTTTTTCTAGGAAGCAAGTTTGTCACAGTGTGCAGATCTGAGTTGAGCCAGAATAATTACTCGTTCACGTCTCGGCAAAATAATGACAAACTGTGGAAGAAATCGCCTTCAAAAATGGCTTGAAAGTGACGAGCCGCCCCACCACTGGGCGGCACCCGTCTCACCACGTACTTGGGAAGAAAAGCTAGGACCCCGCTACCACGGCAGGACGACTCTACTTTTGTGTGGTCTAGTGTGTAGACTGCTGATTCGTGTGAGTGTGACGTCATGCGATGTATAGTTGACGGCGACGTCAAGTAGCTGAGTTTCGTGTGCAAATTGGTCGGTCCGTCAGGCAGGAGCGCTGACTGGGTGCCGCGCTGACGAGACCTGCCTGTGACTGACACTTTGAGTATTGGAGTCATTGTCCGTCACTTGATCTATTAGCAGCCAGTGCCAACAAATGGACCTTTGAGTACTGAGCGACATTAAACGCGTCTGTCTGTCTCTGTGCAGTTGGCGACTACAGCAGCTGCTGCTCCACTGCGAACGTTGCATCATCATGGGCGTTTTAATTTGCCAAAGCAGGTACAAATAACAATACAGTGAAGCAGTAATGCTGCCGAAACAACCAGGCAAAAACTGTTTTTTTAGTTGCCATAAATAGTAAAAGCAAAAACACGAATACTAAACATAAAACAGTGCAGAAACAAAGAGGATTAACGCGCAATAGGAAAGAGATGGGTAAGTTTTATAGGCCTAGAACCTTCAAACTGTGGAAGTGAGCCAGAGTTAATGCGGTCACTGTCACTGACCAAGCTGACACGTTTAGCAAAAAATTATATCTAACAGTAACAGAGCTAATACAAAAGTGCTTGAGAATCTATGAAACATAAGTCAAAGAAGTTAATCCCGTCTACTTGCACAAGCCCGTACACTAATTAATTATGACTAATTTACATTACCACACCAGGTCAAACAAAGTATACCCTGCGTACGGTGTTCCGAAATAGGCATATCTAGACCCAAAGATATTCGAACGCTCATTATATGAGAAGCCATCAGAAAGTTTAATATATCAGTCAATGAACGCAGTTGATGAAGTGTCATGACTATTGTCAGCTTATAATGAATCGCAAGCGCAGAAACAGTTACGTGACAAAGTAAAATATATTTGCCGAAATGTGTCTTTAGGTTTCCTTTAGAAACTTCAAGACTCGACTGAATTAACGTCTTCTATCTGCTTGCTCTATGCGGTAGGCCTTTGGCCTCAGATTGGCTACCACGTCTGAGGACCCTGTCGAAATTTGACGCAGTATTCAGCGTGGGAAAGCTACGACAGACATCGATGAAAACTGACGTCATTTTTGGTCGTTTCGATACAGTTTTTGTCATTGATCGATTCCGTGCACAAGAACGCTCTGCGAGTCCAGCCATCTGGCGAGTGGAAATGCAATGAGGTGGCCGCAACGCGACGTGGTGACTATCATGGGCAGCAAGCAGTTGACGCTGAACGTCGTCAAGCATGCAGGGAGGAAACTGCTGGCGTGCTCAGTCGACGCCAGTCGTTGCTGCTGCTGTGCCTGCGTGACACTTACAGCGGTGGGCCTGCCACTGCTGCTGCTGCTGCTGCAGCTGCTCCGGGCGTTAATGTAAATATCTCTGTCTGTGGCGACTGCGACGCGCAGTAGCTGCTGTCGTATACGTGTGTCGCGTATTTCGTCATCGTACACATCATCTGCAGGAGAGCGGAATTCGGCGCGGTAGAGCTGTGATTTCGGTGGAGTTGAACTGCGGCGATGGGTAACGCTCAGCAGTCGTCGAGCGCGAAAGGCCAGCATGACAGTATGGACAACGGTAAGTCGCAGGCTGCGTATAGTCAGTCAGAGACAGACATTGATCGCGCATCCGGCCGCGCGCCGTAGCATTGCCACAGCCAGCCATGCACTACCGTGTGTGTCTGTCCTTGACGTGGCCTCTGCGTCTTATACTACATCTTGCCGTCATCTTTCATAGCCACTCACCTGCGCCCGCTGACGTCTGCCAGTTAATAATTCATATTACTCTGCTAAGGCCTCAGGGATTTATCATATCAGGCTGATGAGTTAATTTGTCGCAACTACTATTTTCGGACCCATATTTATGCGACTGTCCAGTATCTAGCGCGGCTACATTCCGAATTTCACTCTCTCCTTCGCAAGACGGTTTAGTTGTAGCCTAGCGCAATGTTTTACGGCGTGCACATTGTGTCACTTAACGGCGTTTAGATTTAGTTAAGGCAATGAGTACGAATATATAGCGACGTTGTAACTGTCGTCGAAAGTTCAATTTTTTAAACATACAAAGTCTTTTTTGAGCTTTCCGTTCGCTACAACAGTAGTAGGTCCTATACAATGTCTCAAAAAACTGGACCATTACTAGATTTTTAATTAAGTAACTCCATTAGTCCTGGTTCAGCATCAGTTAATGTTCTCTTTATTATTATAATATTGTACTAGACGTAAACGATTATAGTCTCACCCACCTTACCTTAATACTGTTGCTACACTACTTTGTGAAATTTAGAAGTTGTAGTTTGGCCGCTTGCAACAATGAATTTATACTAGGTAGCGCATGCGTCGGCTCAGAAATGATTAATTGAATAGCGACAAATATGAATAACAGCTATTATCTCTCAGAAAGTCTTGTGTGTTACATCACATCATTTTTATTACTGAATGTGCTGAAACTGTCTTCCTTTAGCATGAACTCAAGCGGTGGACGTTGGCGCGACTCATCAACAGCACATTCAATAACGCGCGACCCAGAGCAGCTTACTCGCTGTTGATGCGTCATTTCAGTTCGATGTACGATCTTAAAATGAATACGATTAGTGTGAAATATGTAACAAATTTTCAATGATTTTGTGCTCTCAGCACTTTCTGAGCCGACGCATATGCTCCCCAGTACGAATTCATTGCTGTAAACGGCCAAACTTCGACTTCTGCATGTCACCAGGTAGTGTAGAGACAGTCATAAAGTGAGGTGGGCTAAACTACAGTCCTTTATGTCAAGTTTTTTTGATGTTGCTTGCCAGAAATTATCAAAATCGGTCAATGTTTCAAGGAGTTATTAAAAAAAATAAAAGTAACATGTTTTTATTGAGACACGGTGCCTATACTACTCGGACTCGGGGCCGGATAGGCTACGTCTTCTCCATTCGTCAGTTGCCTCATCGACAGTGGTCTGCTGCAGGCCAGACCAGACTTCGATCAAACACTGCTTTTGTATGGCTTGTATCCAGTGAAATGACAACACTTTAAACATTTATTGTAAGTTCTGCATAATGATGTTGCTAATCGGCAGTTTGTTAACATTATACTGCTTAACGGCTTACAATTTCGTTACTGACGTTGTTGTTTTTTTGGAGTATTACTGTGCAATTGCTTCTACTGCGAGTGCCACAGGAAAACCTTAGTTGGTACTTTGTTCTTAACATTTTAGATAAAAAGTAACAAGTGCTATTAAGTACTAATTAAATGGCGAGTTTTTTTCACTAAAATTTGTTGACATTGAATCAAGATTGTTGGGGTTATTTGAAAATGTAACAGGGTCAGGTTTTTTGAGACACGGTGTAGTGCGCTGTTCTTATTGTTTTTGCTATTCGTCATTTCTTCATCTCTAGGTCTACTTTGTCACCGTAAGATCAAAACCTATTTCTTTTACATTTTTTGCACTATGTGCACCATAAGTCGTAAAAGAAAATGATGCCACTGAGCTTTTGTCGTAGCATTATCAAATACTGATCGAATTCTAAAATTCTTTTAGTGCCACAGTTAATGGAAAATTTGCAATGAAGTTGTCTTTTAATATCTTACCTTATTGAAAATTGTTCGTGTCATATGATCTTCGACAACATAAAATACAAACGTGTTTTAGTGTATTCGAAATAACGATCGCTGTGTATAGCAAAAATTGCAATTTGCGATGTTTTAATAGAAGGTGGATCTTTTTAATAGAAGCCGGGCGCTTGCTTGTGTTAACAGTGAGACGCGTTCGTCGTCGTTGAATTGCAGTCATTAGTGTAGTCGAGCATGTTCTTTACTGCACGTTGTTAGCACGTAATTGCTACGATAAGAACTGCTGCTTACGTCTCAACGCCAATGTGGCGCTGTAATATTTCTGCTTCAGTTTTGCAGTATCAAAATACAAATAACTTTTAGCAGCTATCTGCAGTTTGCCCTTACAAAATAAACAAAAAAACTAAATACAAAAAGTGCAAATGTTTTATGTATTTAACTGCTGGCTACATAATTTTTTACATAAAGAATGCTGTAGGGGCTATTTGGTTTCAGTCAGTAGCAGTAATGTCTTTTGTGACAATTAACGTAGTTAACAGTTATAACATAGGATATTTAATTTTTGGTATTCGGCTTATGATGAATAATTAAATGGCAAAATATGCAGCAAAGTGTTGCTAAGAAAATAACAAGTATTTTAACGATTAACATGAGTCCTCGATTTTAGTTTAATATTCGCCTATTTTGCTCTGTTAAAAATTATAGAATAATTATGGAATTAGGCCTACTACGCTTCGATAACAATGCTGTAGATAATTACTCATTGCTTTATGCGTTTTGATCTTCTGTTTTGCATATTTTTTAGCTTTTTGCGTGCATAGTTTTGCATACGGTTGAGATTTATTATATTTATTTATTATATTTTGATTGTTTTGGTTTTTTGTATGCAAACTTGACCAATATGTGAAACTATTTTTATTTTACACATACAAATTCTTGAGATGCATCGTGACTATATTGTATTATTGTGTAACAGTCAAGGCGTTCCTTGCGCAAGCAAAGGAAGAATTCACAAAGAAGTGGGATGAGCCTCCACAGGTTTGTCGACTAATTAATTCTCAGTAATTTTTTACGTGTTCAACATCAACATGCGGCCAGATGTAAGCTTACGCTTTAATACAATAGTTTGCTAATAGAAGTAAAAGCCATCGCAGATACATTCGCTTCGAACAAACCTCTAGTTATGCACGGTGTGCATCCGATCAACAACTGCACAACGCATAGTTTTTAACTTATAATAACTAATTAACCAATCAGCTGCAGGCCTCTGGACCTGCCTCTCATGTTGTACATAACTATAGGCAACACTTTTTGTTTCATTGCCAATTAACCGTCTTGTAACCAGAACACGATCAGATCGCATCGATTCATGTTGGGTATACGACGCCGCGTGTTCGCTCGTCACAGACAGAAGGAGACTTGAATCGCGCTCGTTTGCCTTGGGAAATCAATCATGATCATGCAGTGGCGCTTATTCGCACATACATAGCCGACCGTCTCGTAAAAAGAGTTTCATTTACATGACATCAGCATAGCTTTTTTATTATGTTTAGTTTTGTTTTTAACGTAAAAATTTTTGTAATTAGTTTTCGTTCTCGTGAGAAAAAAAACAATAATTTTCGTTTTCTTTCTCGTTTTATTTGCTAAAACATTTTATTTGCTAATACGATTTTTGTAGACAGATAGAACGCAGTTCTTGGGGAAGATGTGAACTCTTTGCATGTTTTCTGGTATTAGAAGTGATATCGCAAATCACAATAGGCCTGTAGGCTTTTTTAAGCAATGAAATGTTCGCGCTAGAACGTTACCTGACACCGAATGATAGGGGGCCTATAATGATACCTGTGGCGTATTTATTTAGTCGTGAAAAGGGTTGGCCCAAATGGATATTTTGGATGTACTGCTTTCTTTTCCTTATGATTATTTTTTTTCGTTATTTTTTTACTTAAAGAAGCCGGACCAAGCACAAGTCCCCTTTTCCAGTGAATTGTTAATGCTGCTTCTGCTGCTGTTGACGACGACGACGACGATGGTGATGTCGAATTAGTGATAATGATGAGTTAATGACGTGGACACGTGTCTGTGTGCAGAACAATGCCGCACTCGATGAGTTTGATCGAATACGGACGCTGGGCACAGGCTCGTTCGGTCGAGTGATGCTGGTCCAGCACAGGTCCTCAAAGACCTTTCACGCCATGAAGATTCTCGACAAACAAAAGGTGCGACAGTCGCTGCCGAATTTTAGAAGTCACTGCGGGGCGAGCTCCTCTTTTTTACCTTGCATTCTTTTCTGTTTTTTTCCTCTTTTTCTGTCTTTTTTCTGTGTCCTAAATCCGTTAAAATTTAACTATGGAATCATTGTTGGATGTAGAGTTCTGCAACCCAACAAAATGCAAATGCCTCATTGTGCAAGTGACAAACAAAAAAGTGCACGTTTTTAACCTACAAATGTACGAAAAATCGTTTGGCGGTCGGCGCGACCGCTAAACGATTGTTATACTATAGAAGCTGAAACTGTGCATTTGTCATGGCATTTGCACAATAATAAGACCTATGCATTGATATTTTGACGGCGCTGTGAAAGCTTACAGCAATCCGGCGATATCTCTAATACCCCTTGGCTGGACTGATGAGACAAAAAGAAGGGAAGAAGGGAGAATGGAGAAATGAGAAGAAATAGAGGGAAAGGAAGTAGGCGAGCTCGCCCCCGCAGTGATTTATGGAAAGTCGGCGTAGCAGCCGGGAATGATGCTGTGAGCAACGTTAATGAATTCGTGTGTTGAGTGTGTAAGCAGCCACTGCGTCTGCCCGTCTGTCTGCGTTGTCTCGTGCAGTCTGTCGCAGCGTCGCTATTATGTACGTGGTATTGATTCATTTCTGATCAATAAATTCATACCCATGCACCGGCGACTGCATAACTGTCTCTCTCCCCATGCTGCTGCTGCTGCTGTTGCTGTCCGCAGGCTGTGCCTGAGATGTGCAGTTATTATTCATTAAGACGACATCGTTAAAATGAGTATCTTCTGGTGCCACTGTAATGAGACTTCTGTACCGATTACACGAAAAACAGCAATTTACAACGTATTTTGTATATTCTCCTCGTGTGCGGAAAAAAATTAATCACCTAAACATCGTACAATATAAACCGCAATAGTCAGGGCGTTCCATCCCCCTGAAGGATGGAGACACCCCCCAATTAGCAGGGGCTACGAGATCGAGACGCCGTAGGCGTCGAGGCGGTGGGGAATGGGGAGGGGGTTTCTTCCTCCCC
>Ga0209454_1003158_pt1 | contig 11639 bp, 6 predicted proteins | sample WorMetHERISLAND1_2_FD_187400 | JGI IMG/M metagenome (GOLD analysis project Ga0209454, IMG submission 187400) | Marine gutless worms symbiont microbial communities from Max Planck institute for Marine Microbiology, Germany - Olavius geniculatus... | ecosystem: Host-associated > Annelida >...
CAATAAAGGTGCGGTGGGCGGAAAAACTTCACGTTTACGCGCCATAAATTTCTGCTTGTAACAGTGAAAGAATGGTTAAAATCGGTGCTGAATTACCAAAGTTATCCCAAAAATAAAACTTGGGGTCCGTTTTTTGGACCACCCTGTAAACTAGATGACCATTTGAACGATGCGGGAATTAACAGCTAACGATTAAAACCTAAGTCTAATCTGATCAGAATCATTTACACACCAGTAAGTCAGTAAAAAAAATTTCTTTAAAAAACATTTTTGTGTCACTCTGTACAAATGCCACACCCGCTGGGCATGCGAAGTGATTGGTCTTCCAGTTGTCACGTGATGTCAACACTGGCAACATGGCAGTACGAGATGTTATAGCCGTTGTGCTTTATGCAATTTTAACGCTTGTTGACAGTGGTATAAATCAAGATCAGATTCAAGCAGACAGTTTTGACGTTAAGCCAGGTGCTGGTCGACAAGAATTCGTGCAACAGTTGGTCTGTCATACGCTTTTAACACACACTACCGTGCTATCACTATCAGGACTACAGAATTGTTGATATATTTGCTATAATTTTCTGTTATTACTGTGTTCGGTAAGCTAGGCTGGCTGCTAATTGAGGCCTGGCAGCCCATTATCTAACAGAGGTTATTTTAAGGTTTGGGGATAATGTTATGGTTACTGAACAAGTCAACTATACTGTACTAGTGTACCTTTAGATAGTCGCTGTTTAGGATAGACTGTTGAGATAGAATAGGCAGAAATTTTATTACGGATCTGTAATAATTGGTTAGTTATGTAACGCCAACTTAGTTAAGTGACATAGTTGCCCGTCTGACTTGGCAAGTTATGCAACTTTGGTCATGCTGCGCGACAAATTTGCCGAATAGAAGCCATCTTTATTCTTACCGATTTCTCATTGAATCTCTGAGCTGCAGTTGGCCAGTTCGATGTTATTCTCGCGTTGCTTATCATCTGAGTTATAAATGTTGGCGAGTCCATTAAAATGCTGGTACTAATTTTAGTAACTGCATATTAAAAGTCACTGAATAAAATATTTATTGTCTGACATGTTTGTTTATTTGCATGTTGCATTGATCATTTAACACACTGAGCTGTTACTAGGTTTGAGCACAAGGTTTGAGGCTACAGCAAATGACAAGCCAGCTTATGTCTATTTATAGCTGCAGGCTAAGTAAAGTAGAGCGAGTTTGTGCCAGAAAATTCCTGAGTCAAACTTTTCGGATGTCGTCTGTATTGCTGGAAGCCACGTTTGTTTGGCGTTTGTTTGCAGATGAAAATTTGACATTTGCCAAGGCAAATTTGTGTAGGATAAAGTGGGACGATTTTGTCGCAAGTCTGACGTGGACCTAAGAGGATATTTATATTTTATTACTACGACATATGTGAAGTTGCTGCATGCTCTGTTCAGATGCTTGTTATTACTGTTGTGACTGGTCTTTTGTTATGTATTTCAATTGCTATAGGATGAAGTCAAATGTATATTTTCATACAAGGCACAAGGTGGAACCAAGGAGGTATGATTGGCAAGTCAGAAATGACACAGTGTATCTACTAGTGATTACGTGAGTTGCTGATGTATAAGCTGCATATGCCCATAGTGCACAATTTCTTTGCAATAATGTGTCTTTTGATTTTGGTGTACTATATGCTGTTGTCGCTGAGCAGTTGTTCATACTTGAAAGTCCACTACAAGATTATACAATGAGATTTACTTATTACCTCTGCCAAGGAGGTTATGTTTTGCCAGAGTTTGTCTGTCTGTCTGTGTGTTAGCAAGATAACTCAAAAAGTTATGGAAGGATCTTTCTGAAATTTTAAGGGAATGTCAGGAATGGCAAAAACTACAAGTGATTCAATTTTGGGGGTGATTTGGAAATTTGAGCTAGTGCTCACGAGACGCGCAGTTAACATGCAGATAAGGGAAACTGCCAAATATGCCAAATGTGGTAATGCCACCTGGCGAACAACATGGCATTGGCAGAGGTTTGCGGTCTCTGTCACTTTTCTAGTTTCAGTATAATATGATATGATATATAGTATAATACAATTGGCCTATAATAAGCCTTTATGGTGCATGGTGGCTCAGCAGTTAGGGAGTTGGATACGAGATCGAAAGGTCCACGGTTCAATTCCCAGCCAGTGCACTACCAAGAAACAACTTTGGGCAAGTTGTTCACATCTACCTGCCTGTGTAGGTGCATGTGTTTAGTGTTTAGTGTCTACTCATAACTTTCACGTTGCAGTTCGATTCTTACTGCTGGTTGCTTGCAAACAACCATGAGCAAGTTGCTAACCTACTCTGTGCTCAGGCCAACTCAGCCTCCTACCCTCTGTGGAATGGGAAATGAGTAGTAGCTCATGGGCTACAGGGTGAAGGCTTAGTGTGGCTGATTGGGGCAGTGGTATGTCTGTTAGCTGCAAATCGTGGGTCCAGTTTGCTTAGGCGGGCAGTGGATATCCGCATACTGCACTGCGGTATCATAACCTCATGCCAATCAGCTGCCACTTCCGAGGTTGTAAAGTGCTTCTGGGCAACTGTAAGAAGCGCTATAGCAAGTGTTGGACTTTACCTTTACCTTTACCTATAAGGTTCTAAGTTTTACTGCCTGTGTGTGTGTCTATTTGCATCTGCTTGTCTGTGTATAATAATAGTTGATGTGTCATTATGTGTGTACTCTGTAAAGGAATGACTAATGCCTGTGGGGTTAGGATTAGCTTTGGCGTACATGTGTTGCATGCCAGTTATTGTGTTGAAGATCAGCTAGACTATTGATGGTCACTCCAGATGCATTTGCTTAGTTAATTTTTAGGCACCTTTGGGAATCAGAGTATTCGCAGAAAATAATAATAGTAGATGAATTTGTATGGCACCAGCATGTCGATTGACTTCAGAGACTCTGTTGTATTTACGCGTCTGTTGTGTGGGTACAGCTGTGCCTAGGGTTTGGGTTAGAGTTACGTTTAGTGTATACCGGTACATCTATTTTGTGTACAGCAATGGCTGATGACTGTTGCGCGTGACGCTGCGCACTCGGAATGGGTGTGTACAGCTGAACGCCCGGCCGGACTTTCTTATCTGTTTTTTGAAGAGTTCCGACTACAGCTGACAGGCGCTGAGCTTCAGAGCGTAACACTTGAGGCTAGTCTCAATGTCAGTCTGTCTCTATGTCTGTCTGTCCGTTTTTGTAGAGTCTGTAACACTGGAAGGAAGTTTTATCGTATGTCTGTTTTCCTGTCCGCATGTCAATGTTTGTCTGCCTTTGATTCGTCTGTTTGTCTGTCTGTCTGTCTGTCTGTCTGTCTGTCTCTCCTCTGTCTTTGTCTCTCTGATTGATTGACTATGGACTCGAGAAAATAATTTAGATTGTTGCCACCACGTCTCGTATTTTAAGGCTGTAATGCACCGAGTTCAGTTTCTGCTGGAGCATGCACGTTCCTCCCCAGATCACCTTACTGGATTTTGGGGGGTCCTACTTTTAGTGGAGGGAGGGGAGGGAAATGGGAAGGGGAGGGTTGAGGAATGTAAAAGAAGGGGAGTAGATAGGAGGGACCAAACCACCACCCGGCCCGGCGGGACATATGGAGGAAAGTTCAACATGGACCCTCGACGCCTCTGGGACTTCTTGGAGTGGATCGGAGCGGTGACTCGCCCCCCAGACCGAGAGTGAGAGAGAGAGGAGGGAAGGGAAAGGGAGGGGAGGAAAGGGGAAGGCAATTTCTGGCTATGCCGCTGTAGAGTTTTTGATTGATTGACAGCAGGTCTGTGTGTATGTGTCTACAGAAGGAGCCGGGAGTGTTGCTGCAAGATTCCGAGTACAACATTGTGAAGCATCTCAATGCTGGTCAGTCTCAGTAGGGTTTAATCATCATCGTCGTTGTCATTATCATTGTAGATTGAAAATTGCAGCCATGTTATAAACATGTTATAATTATTTAACATTGTTATAATGTTATTATGGCCATAAGCCCTGAGTGTATGCTGTCGCATTAGTATTATAAACAATTCGCAGATATGGAAATGCATGTAGTTGGAAATTCAAGCAAAAATATGGCTATAGCATTGTTGATATTATATGTGCAAAAGTGTCAGTGAATCATTTTTTATTAAGTATTCCAGTAAACATTGCTATTGTTCAAATGAGTTGCTTTCGTGGCATAGATCTTTTAAAATATTTTAAGAGGTCTTTGACTCTTTGTTTGGTTGTCAGTGTTTTATGGTGCATTTATCTCATTTATCACCCATGATATTGATGTTTATGTTTCTGTTTGTGTGTAGTGGAACAGAATTTGGCTCAGTTTAAGTCTCAGCTGACTCGAGTACAGATCCTTGCAACTAGATCAGCACACTCTAGCGAATTATGATCCACTCTTCATGTGTCACGTTCTGTCTGTCTGTCTGTCTGCCTGTGTGACACTGTGCTGTGCTTTGTTTGGTTGCTGGCAGACCTGTGTATCTGTGTGAGAGTGTCTCTGCCTGTTTCTCTGTCTTGGTCATTTGTATGGCCCACAGTTTTTAGTGGGCCATGGAATTTCAAGCTGAGCAATGGAATTTGCTCTTTTCTGCGGAAATATGATATTGCCGCGGAATTTAGTGGAATTTTACAGAAGTTGAGAAATGACTGATGATTAGTACAATTGTCGGCTTGATAATGTAATTAGACTCACTATGTCACGGAGAAAAATCAAACTAAACTGCCTGAAACTGCGTCCCTACTAATAATTGCTAGTCGTAAATAAACGCAATGCAACTAATTGACAGATTGCACTTTTGAAAAGAAAAAAGATTGATAATTATAATTTTTTTGTATGTTGCTAGCATAACTGAGCACCGTGCTAGCCTCCAAAAAGTGAAGTTTTTTAACAGAATAGAGCTTAGTTTACACACAAATCGAAGGCCGCGGTAAGCCGCAGAATTTGGACAATTTTGTCGCAGTGAGTCACGAATTTTGCAAACTCTCCCGCAGAATTTGGCAAAATTTTCCACGGAAAACAGTGGGCCTTAGTGATATGTGACCTGGCTCAACGAGAGCCACAGCAGGGCCTAGGAAACATTCTCGTGGGTGGGGTGGTGTATGGGGAGTAGGTTAAAATACTTAATACATTCATTTAATCGAGAAATAATCAGATTTGTTGAAAATCGACTAAAAACTGACGACTGACGTAAGCTCAATTCAGATGATCAGCTCTGTATATTTTTGAGTGATAGTGGGGCCCCCAAAAGTTGCGGGGCCCGGGAAAACTTTTCTCCCCTTTCCCCCTGTTTCAGCGGGTATGTATGTGACATCATCAATGACTGTGACTGTACCATTCTCATGTTCTTACATATGGCTGATATTTTTGCACAGTGGGTGAGGTCAAGTTCTGCTAAGCCTAGTCCAGTTAGTCTGTAAATTGTGTTTTTTTCAACTTAAAAAATTCCCAGCTTATGTTTGGTCTTAATTTGGTCAGTTCTTAGTCTAAAGTTTTAAGACCAGGGTTAGGTCTTGGACCGAATCATCATTATGCTGTCAAAGTGGTCTCCTAAAACCAGACTTTGATCTTACGCTCTGGTATTTGCAAAAACTGACGTCACCCATGCAGTGTGTCCATAGAATTTTACATTCCTGTTTTTGATTATGTGTCAAAGTGTGCCTTAGCTGTATGTTTTACATGTACTCTAATTACCAGCCAGCAGACTGACATTGTGCAGTTATTTCAGTCACTGTTTTACCGTACTACAGGGCTTTCGTTGCTAGAGGATGAAGCCGCTTAAACAGGTGACTGTTCAATGGCACATGCACAGCTTTAGCACAGCCTATGATTGACGATTGTGCCAGAAGCCAGCACTAAATAATATATGCTGCTGCATGAGCCCTGTAAATATTTCTGACCATCTTCATAGTAAATTTTTGAGTTTGACTGTTACGTTCTTGTTGTTATAGTAATACAGGAAGTTTACATTTCAGTGATATACACCATGGGCCATAAAAAACATGGCACTTTGCTTTTGTCAATATGTTCACTGATTATTGACCAATTTTCAAAATTCTTTCATTGGCTGGCGCACTCTGCGGACAATTTGCAATAATGTGATTGTTATATATCCTGCCACACGGTAAATGCGTTTTTACGGTACCTTGTGAAATATAAGTGTAAGCAAAAACCTACGATAATAACAAAAATTTAGATAAATGAAAAAATACACTTCAGACCAACATTGCGATGAATGATCTGTATGACATTAGACTGTGTTAGACCCACACAGTCTAGTGTCATACAGACCATTCACCGCAATGTTGATCTGAAGTTTTTTTTAGTTTTTACCAAAATGTTTGTTTTGTTATTATTGTTATGTATGCATATTTTATTGATATTTCACAAGGTAGTATAGAGACACATTTATGATGTGGTGGGATGTGTAATAATCACGTTATTGCAAATTGTCTGCAGAGTGTGCCAGTCAAAGAACTTTGAAAATCAATCAATAATTGGCAAAAATATGGACAAAAGTAAAGTGTACTACAAAGTCTTGATGTTGCAGTGCATGAAGGAAAAATGCAGGGATGGGTTTGAGGCCAGCATTTGCAAGGCCAAGGCCATGGCCAGTGATCTTTGAGGCCATAGCCAAATTCAGTGGTCCTCAAGGCCAAGGTCAGGCAAGTGACTTTTGAGGCCAAGGCCAGACTTTTTCAAGTTCAGGGCTAAGGCCACGATTTCTTGTCTTCAAACTGTTTTCAAAGAAGCCAGTTCTTGAGAACCCCATCCGTGGAAAAATAGTCTTATAAGAAATTCCAGGTCTGTATCCGGGTCTGCAGTTCATTTTTCAATCTTGGCCTTGAGGAAAGAGTTTTGAGATTGGGGAGCCTATGTTATATGCCCAGTTATAACGGTGAAACATGCAGTAGGTACTTTTCAATTTTCATGCCATTTACCAGCAAACTTGCATGACCTGAATGGCCTCTGAGCAGGGATGGAAAAACGTAGGTTTGTTGCAAAATACTTTTAGGTTTTTAGTTTTTGAAGTTTTTTTCTACTGAATGAAAAGTAAGAGACGGGAAGAACATTCTACACAGACGTCAAATAGCCTATCATTTTTGACCATAGACGAGGTGGCGTTAAAACTCATGATTAAATTATGCAAGTAAATAATGATTTTCATTACAAATTGCATAATTAGTATATTCTTGTGGCAGGCGCCGGCATTTTACAAAATCTAGGTCTTTTCAGATTAACTTTGAAGAAAACTTGAGTTGACTAAGAATTTATAGTCTCAGTACTACTTTGTATTAAACCATCGCAGTAGATGGGGATCTGAAGTTAACAAGAAGTTCAGCTGTCGCTAGGATAGCTGATTGTTTGGTTGTCAGTGACATTCAAGGTCGTCAAAGATGGATAATTTTTAGGTCATTTGAAATCAAATATGACACTTCCGGCTGTTAGTGATGAATAATAACCTTGGCCCTATCTCTCACCGTTTCCGAAATATGGCCAATTTTCCGTTAAAAAACGCACATTTTCCCTATTTCCTCTCCATTCAACCCCGAATTAGAAAATGTTCCTTTTGCACTAGGTGGCTGAAATTTTGCATGCCTAGGTTTAAGAAACGTAGCTATTATTATTCGTGTAAGAAAATTTCTAATATTTACACGTTAGCCAGGGTTACAAACAGACGACGACGGACGACAACCGTGACATAAACTCGACCGTATGTAAGATCGGCTAAAAATTGGGATATCCGGATACTGATTTTAAGATTATACTCATAGAAGTATCGGAATTTATATCGAATTGAATTTTCATATCGATAGTCGACGCCTCACTATCAGGTTATACGCTACTATTAAATAGTCTTTGGTGAAGGTCAAGGTTATATTTTGTGGAAGGTGTGTAATTTTTTTGCGTTTAAACGCTTTTAGTTTTTATTTTTATGTTTTGTGAAGATTAGACGATGTAGCCGTTTAATAGTACTAGGCTGTTATTATATTTACGAAGCGTGTCATTGTGAATTCGTGTGATTTCAACGTTTTTTTCTCATCGGCGTCATGGGTCAAAAAAGTAGGCGCGACAGAAAGCTGCAAATTTCCGACAGATTTCTGGCAGACAGCTGCAGTTTTTTCCAGGGTGCTGAATATGTTAATTCTGCGCTGAAGTTTTTTAAGTGTGGATTTTTTTTCAGCATTTTTTGGCGTTTTTAGTCAAAATTTTTGGACAATAAGATTTTTTGACATTTTTTCGACGGCCCAAAAGTTAGGGGACAGTTGCCTTTTCCTTGTTCCGGCCACCACGCCACTTTTTGTTTCCATCCTGGTGGCTGGAGATAAATTCTAATCCTAACCTTATCCCTAACCCTAACTGGGTAAAGTTGAACAATAGGCCTTTTGCATTAGCTGAATAAGCAGCAGAATGATGATGGAAAAGCAGTTACTTTTGCATAAAAATCTTTGCTGTCCCGCAGGTAAATTCTTCATAATAGTGTTTTTCTAACATTTGCTGCAGTTTTTGAGTTGCAAAAACAGCGATTATTGCCAACGGACCTATTTGTTCAATTTAACCTGTAAAGTTGAACAGTAGGTTTGTTGCTTTTGCATTAGCTGAATTAGCTGAATAACCCTGACCTTAATATCTAGTCCAAAAGTTAGATGACTGTGTTTTGGTTTTGACAGGACTTTGGTGGTTGCATATGTTATATAATGTTTGCACTGGGCTGACACACTGCTCTAGTGAGCGAATAAGTGAAATAATGTGTTCGCTGTCATGTGACGTTGCAGTTACAACAGGGAGCAATGTCTCGTACGTACAGTTTGAAGGACGTCGCTGAACACAGCAGTGCGGACAGTCCGTGGTTCATCATTAGAGACAAAGTTTACAACGTCACTAAGCTGCTCTCAGAGGTTTTACTTTCCGTCAAACTATTCGTATATTTGTGCTGTCGCTTTATATCAGTGAGCATACGTTTCTATCTACCAATGGTACCAGTATCTTGCAGTGCACAACACACTGCATGAGTGTGATAAATGTCAAGAAGATAAATAAAATTGAAATGTGTTTTGTGAAATCAGTAAAAAAGGAATGTTCATAAACTTTGAATAAAAACATTATCCCAGTTTGCTATTTTATTGACTACACCAGTGATTTTCAATCGGGGTTCCGCATAACCCCAGGGTTCCGCGAGCATTTGCCAGAGGTTCCGCAGCTGGAGTGTAAAAAATAAACCAGCATACGAAATTATGCCGGAAAAGTCGTAGAAAATCAGTGCTTACCTTTTGTTCGAAATTGCGCTTCTGACGTCTATTTTTGCATAGACCTACTGTGTCACTGTGTTGAATCATTTTTTTTTTAGTAATTTTGGCATATCTGCATTATAGGCCTATATTATAACGTAGGCCCCCTATGCACAACATTACTCAACTTTAAGAAGTAGTGCATTATCGGAAATGAGAAAGAAGACAAAAGAACGTATTAAATATGGTTATGAAATCATTTGATTATTTACTTGATCACTTCAATTCTTTAAACGCTCTGCTAAGGAAAAAAGACGCGAAGCGTACGTCCTAGGGCATCCACGTGATAAATTTTCTGGATTAGTGGCAGGGTCTAAACGGCCGTCAATGACCGCCTCGCGCCCTCGCCCGTCGTGTTTGATTAAATAGGCCTACAATACTGCTGTCTACTAATGCAGTCAAATTTCATATTATAATTGGCCGTCTTTGTCTGTTTTGTCGTTTTTGTGTCATGGGGGCTCTGCCCTGCTAGAGAAATAAGTCCGTAGACACTCTGTAGCTTTAACCTCGGGTACGTCGCTGGACTCAGGATCATTGCATGGGGTTCCGCAAGTGATCTTCATGCTTGTGTGGGGTTTCGCTGCAGCAAAAAGGTTGAAAAACACTGGACTACACACTAAATCCATTGCTTCAGGACATGGTTTTTTTGTGTTCAACGACTTCTTGTCATCGCTGGATGTTGTTTATTATTAACACAGTAGTTTTATTTATATAAATGGTTGGAATCACTGTAGTTTGCACATTGACTGTTAACATTTGTTAAAAATCAAAAACATCAAAAAAACATTAGAGATGTGTTTTTTTCTGAAAATGGAAACATTAATCTATTGCAACCATTGCACAGTATGCACTGTAATACATACACTGTGTCATGCCATGAATTGTTGTTATGTTTGCAGCATCCAGGAGGTGACACCACCCTTATGAAGTTTGCTGGTAAGTGCTGTCTTTGTTTACTTATCAGTTAAATAAGTAGCAGTGACGGATGAACGCTGTCTAACTTAAGATTATCAATGATGTGTCAAAGGCACAGGGGTGCAGTTGCCGCCCCCTGTATTTCAAGTTGTCAGGATATTTTCTTCCATAAAATTTCTGCAAGGTTTGTGATACTCTGTGTCAATGTGGTAAATGCAGTGTACAGCTCAAACACCAACACACTGCCAGCATTGTAACCATGCAACATTCAATCAACATGTAACATGACGATGAAGGGGTAGAAGAAATGTGACAGAAATTGGGGGGGAAATCTCGGGGAATATGTCTAATGGCGGAATGTGCTACATCCAGTCTTGTAGACAGGCTGAAATGTTTGCATTCTCTTGAGAAAGTGATTGTCATTTACCAGATGCTTTTCATTTTATCTCATTTTATATCTCAGAATTTAACAGTAATTCAAATTCTGACTGTCTGTTTATCTCTCTTCACTTGTCTGTGTGTCTGTCTCTTTGTGCATATGTATGTGTCAGTCTGTCTGTCTGTCTGTATGTTGCAGGTAAGGATGCTACTAGTGCGTTCTATGGACGTAATCATTCGGAAGATGCTCAGAAGTGGATGAAGGAATTTGAGATCGGCTCGCTTGGTGACGATTCCAACCGGAAATGGTCAGTTTCTTGGCATAATTTGTGTAATGTTCGATCTTCATCTGTCACAATTGCCCATCTCTGTGTTTGTCTGTTTTTTACAGGCTCTTGTCTCGACGCTGATTTCAAGCACAGTAAAGCCAAAAGTAGAGTGAATGTTATCCTGGTGTGTCGATTTGCAAGTCGGTAGGTCAAACGTCAGGGTTTGGTCTTGGGTTAGTGTTTATAAAAGGGTAGATGGTATAGCTTTTTATGGGAAACTCATTTCAATTCTCAAAGCTACAGAGCATCGCCTGCCATGTGGGATCATATGGTGTTACCTGCCACTTGACTCAGGTGAATGTGCTTTGTCTAAACCCAGCCAGTACTCAATTTATCTACTTTGGAGGATGGAAGGCTGAGTTGACCATAGTGTTGGTTATATACTGAGATGGTGTACCTTCTGCAGACAGTCACCCATTCAAGTACTAACCACTTGATAGCTTCTCAACCGGTAGTCAAACCAACAGTCTTGTGATCACAAGTACAACAACCTACCATTACACTACTCGAGGTGGATGGCCAGACAATATATTGGCACTGGGCTGACACCAGAGGCTTTTACACCTATACTTTGTGGGTGCAAGAATGGGGGAAGTTTTGTTAAGAGTGTGTGTAGATTACAACTCCCCAATTTTTCACTGGGCAATGAGAAGGGGAGGAGGGAACATGAAGTGAAAGGGGTATAAACCATAAGGAAGGGGAGTAGGGAGAAAAGGGGAATTGAAAAGGGGC
>Ga0209454_1003159_pt1 | contig 11637 bp, 8 predicted proteins | sample WorMetHERISLAND1_2_FD_187400 | JGI IMG/M metagenome (GOLD analysis project Ga0209454, IMG submission 187400) | Marine gutless worms symbiont microbial communities from Max Planck institute for Marine Microbiology, Germany - Olavius geniculatus... | ecosystem: Host-associated > Annelida >...
CTCTTGTACGCAGTATCTAAGTAAGCAACAGTCAACACAAACTGGGTGATATACTATTGCTGCTTGTTTTCCATTTAAGCCTATAAAATGTGTGATTTTCAAGGATATTTTTCCAGAACTTTCCAGAACCAAAGTGATTTTCCAAGACTTTCCAGGTCCTGGAGTTTCTAGGACTTTCCAAGGAGCATGGAAACCCTGTATTAGACACATGGCATGGCACAAAATAATGTCCACAGTAATGAACTGAAAGTGAATTAGTCAAATCTAAATATCAGAACTTCCTCAAAACTTAACAGCTGAAGCACACAACCAAATAAAGGAAGTAACGGAATGTCTCACCACTAACTGCGACTGAGAATGGCACATTGAGCGTAATGCCAGAGCACAAGAGCTGTGACCACTGAACCAACTGTTCCGGCTTAGAGATGTCATCTGATTCAGTGGGCAGAGAAACCAACGTCGACATCTGACTTGCTACATCGACGTTCTGCAGCTGAATTACCTTCACTTGCTCCAGCACGTCTGACATACCACACAGTCATCAGATTCGAAAGCATCAACAACGATACACTGACAGCAAAACTATTCAACTTCACACAATTACCAGTGTATGGTTTCATGTTGTCTGATTTTTCTCACAATCCTTTAGTGCAAACACATCCAGTATGAATGCATAAATTTAAATTGAAACAAAGACAAAATGCACAACCGTCAATTTCTGCAGCTCTAGTTTTTGTCTTATGATGATTTTCAACTTCATGGTAAACCTACCATGAGCTACAGAATAAAACAAAGAATGGGACGACTGACTAAATACCTGGAAATGTCATCTGTTGATAGCCTGGGACGTGTCGTTTCATTGACCACCATTTGCCACGTAGCCATTGAGGCGACCGCACACTACACCCGTCACAACAGCAATGCGTCTTAACGCCAGTAAAAGTAATTTATTAGGCAAAATAGCTCTAACGCAAGCAATTCCACGTATAGCTAGTAACCACCAATTTCTCTATGTAATGTACAGTCTGTCATCTGTCCGTTTGTTGTTGTTGTTGTAGCCCACAGCTCCCCTCTTTCGTCAGTTGTCATCGAGCTTGAGAAAATCAGTCACTGCGTCTGGATCGTCCCATAGGTCTTGAGTTGTCAGTTGTGTCGGGCATGCAGGGCACCGGAACAAATGTTCAACGGAGTGTGGTACCACTCCACAGTCCGGGCAAACATCTGTCATGCCTGCAGTGATGCAGGCCTTGTCTGTTTGTGCTAGAAGCGTTCAACAGATTTACAGGGCATTTGGCAAGTACACTCAAGAGGTCAAGTGACTCCACACAGAGAGATTTGAGGATTAAGCCCGCCTAGCATAAACTTGCACCTGCCTACTTATGATTCACCATATGGCAGAAACAATCGGCAAATTCGGTCATTTGTTAATGTGTATCGCAGTAAGAATGTACAGAATGTTGATAGGGCTGCCAACCTGGGCCACTGATCTGCCAACTCCTTCCAGTTTACAGCGCTCTCTTCGGTAGCCTCAGTCTCCAGCAGCCTGCAACAGACAGCCGTGACAACTTGGCGTTACATTTACCACAGAGCACAACAAAATGACACTGCTGACACGACATGAATCAGCCAAAATACTTTTACATTAAATTGGCGCCAATGCAGAAAATACACTGCAGCCAGAGAAAAGCAGCAAAATGCAAAATGTCATGGAACGCACAATAGTTAACACCATTCAATAATATGCAGACAATTTTATACAAGTGAGTCATCCCGCTTGATGTATAATAAATACTTCAGGGGAAAGTTCGATCACTTGCACTAGTGCTGACAATGAAAATCAACAGCAAAAAAATCAAACAAACAAGTAAAAAATCAAAAGAACTACGTGCACAAGCAAACAAAATATTCATACTCACTGAGGAGTGCCACAGGACATTACCACTACACTGTCACTCTCGGTCTCCAAGCAGTGTCTCAGCATTTACGTCTTTCGTCATTCACATCCAGACTTACTAGACTCAAAAGTCAGCTCAAAAGTTGAGCTCCTAGAAATAATGCTAACTATTTCTCTCTTCTCTTATCTCTTCTTATCTTTCTTTCTCTCTTCCATCGAAAAAAACCATGATAAGGCTGCTACTAGAAGTCTCCATTTGACTCTGTCATGCATCATGGCCATCTCTTTGTCAAATTGGATGTTTCTTGTGTCTATGTCTTGCTTTATATTCTCTATCCATTTCTTTGGTTGCCTTCCTTGGTCTGGCTCAGTTAGCAGTGTTGTTGATTGCATCAACAAAGTTAATCAACACCAGGCCCGGTTAGTACTTGGATGGGTGACCATCCTGGTATGTAACCAGCCACCCAGGTCAACTCAGCCTGGCCATCCCTCCGTGGGTAGGCACAATGAGTACCAGCGAAGACTGGGACATAAACAGGCACACCACGCAATGCACTAGTCTCATATCCGTAGTCTCGCAGTGCAAAACAGATGTCTGGCTGAGGGCTAAGAAAACAGAGATCAGTGCCACCCAATAGGCCTTAAGACTCGAGAAGGACTTTACGTTTTTATGTTTATTATAGAGCAACGCATCACCTTTACTGGCAGCCGTTCACTTTCCATTCTTGAAACATGTCCAATTTAGCTAAACCCATCTATAATGATAATATTAGTGCTGTCAAAGCATTAATATTTTTAACAGAGTTAACGCATGCGTTAATGCATTAATTAATGCACCATGATACTGTTAATGTTGTAGATGGACTACATCGAGATGGTGACTGAAATGACGACCAATAAACTTGGGGCCAGGTTGCAGTGATGAAATAGCAACAAGACAATTTTTAATGACTCAAATATCATTCAATCGTCAAATAACTGCAGTTTTATGGAATGTTGGAACTCTTTATTCACAGAATTTAGTAAATTTACGTATGTGTGTTAATTTTTTGAAATGCATCAAGTCAATGTGTTAATTCAGCAGCTGTAGATAATATGATAATGAAAGTCATATAAAAAAGAATCTGACTTAGCGAGCAGGTGCATGTCATCGTTGCGTGTCCAGTCGGCTCCACCTTTCTGCTTCCAGTTGAGGTAGTTGAGCCACTTGGTACGGCACTGTTTCTCCGACCTTGTGCCGACCTGTTCAGCAACCTCAGCCCATGACAGTCCGCTCGTCACACTCTGACCTAAACACACACACACACACACAGATATCAGCACCAGATGCACATCACACCATGTTGTACCACTTGCGAAATTTACAGTGCCCCATTGTCAGCATTCATCATCACCAAATTAGAGTTGTGGAAATTTATAATATGGTGGAGATTATTGCCAGACCAAAAAACAGTTTAGTTGATGGCTAGGATGCTAGCGTGATTGATTTTTTTATGTTTATGAACTTAATATTAATAAAGACAATTTTATGTTGGAAAAAGTACTAGAACCATGACACTCATTACAAATGAAGATCATGAGTGGTCTAGAAAGTCAATACATAGACCAAAGATGAAAAGCTGTAAGGTTAAGATCACAATCAATGTTGGAAGCTTCACAGAATACAAATGCTTTCAGTTGTTAAGACAGCTACAACTCGAAAACTGGAGAAAACTGAAAACGGAAACCAACTGCGGAAATGATAATTTTTGACATATTTGGTCATGCTGTGATCTGAACTTTTGATACCAACACCTATTCATTAGTCCACCCGGAAATGATAGTTTTCGGGAGGACTTAAGTTCTATTGCAGATGTTTCTTTTTTTTCCTTTCAACGCGATGCATCTGCCGATTGGCACGAAATTTTGCACGCTGATCATTACTAGGTCGCATTTTATAATGCTGGTCCAAAATTTCGGGGGCCTACCCCCAAAAAATTTTACGGGCCAAAAACATGCAAAATTTGGCCCGATTTCGGTCAACTTCAAATTTTGGTGGTGAATATCTTCAGAAAGAATAAAGATATTTGAAATTGGTCAAGTACATTTTGTATCGTGATTCCTTCCGCGTGGGGTGAAATAAGTTTGATGAACTTTGGTCCAGTAATCAAAGAGATTAAGCGGTAAAATCGTACCCACCCAAATTGACTTTTTCGGAAGACCATATTCTGGCCCCTAGAAGATGCTGCGCCCCCAAATTTTTACATGGGTTAGAAAATGAGCAAGTCTTACTAGCGCACCCTCCACCGGGACAGGGCCCCCTTACAATTTTTTTTCAAAGGGCGGTCAAAAATTTGCTCAAAATTTAGTAAATGCACCTCTATAACTTTGCCCGTAGTGGGAGTAGCCCCATGATACTTTGCCACGTGACGTGCCTCTAGGTTGGGGTGTTAACGCGGGTACAACTTTTGGGGGATGCCACTCCCTTGAAATTTTGAAGAACAAAAACGTCCAAAATTCGGTGCGATTTAGAACAACTTTCGAGTTTGACCGCGAATATCTCCGGAAGGCATGAAGACATCGAAAAGCAGTCAACGGCTTTATCAAGGGCTATTCATCCCGCATTGAACACAAAAAATTTGTGAACGTTGGTCCACTAACAAAAAGTTATAGGTGTGCATGTTGACCCACCCTATGTCAACATTGCACGTTCTGCATACGTTAATGCATTTGAGTTTGGAACACGTGACTTTATCACTAGGGGAATTTCACAACCCTCAAATTTTCCTCCCAATCAGACTAAGGGCGAAGGGCGGACTCGTGTTGGGCTTTGCCCCAAATTTATAGTTTCATCGATGTCCCAAGATGTGGTACAAACAAAAAATCAAGGTCACAGTCAGCTAAGCCATCAAACATTGTTTATGTTCTGCAAACGCCCATAAAATACAACCAATTATCAATTTTTATATTTCAAACACCATTCTTTGCCACATAACGAATTTCAAAGACATAAAACAAACACCTAGTAAAGTACAGTCTGTATTTTGTGCTAATAAAAATACAATGGCAGATTCTATGTTGGTGATAAGCATGAGACAAGAAATGCACGGTGTGTACTGTACAATAATGAAACTACCTGGACTTGCACCGGACAAACGGTAAACAACTTCAGTTAGTTTCTTTTCCTCCTCCGCAAACCACTTACCTACATTGTCGCACATTCAATTCAGTCAATTTGCACAAATTCAGTAAGATGCAGAAATGTCTTACTCAGCCAGAAGCATTGCAGCGTAACAAACTGTTGGATATGAAATAATTCTGTTACATAAACTCCGTCAGTTATCGACTCAGGTTAAATAAATGAAGCTTTATATTAGCAGCCTATTTCATTTATATTAGCAGCCTAGAGTGTAACACAGTAATGCAAAAAACCAAACGAACCATGCCCTTAATACTATATCACACTGTCTCGAAAATCCTAGCACCAACTCTGACAACAGTGAACCTTTAAAATAAAAAGCTGACACCATTTTTTCTGGTCAGGGCAAATAAATATATAAAAGTAACAAAAGCCACATTTAATCAGTCATATACAAAATGGCACTAAGATTATAACTGTTAAACTGTTAAGGCACACCTACTACTAGTATTATTGTAAAGTGCTACTAAGCTGACTACTTAACACTAGTAGCTAGAACACAAAAAAGAAAAAGTGCCAAAAAGCACTGCAGCTAAATTACTCAAACCACATGCACATATCTGAATTAAAGAGGCAAGAAATTATATGTGCAATTTACCGGAGTTGCAAGCATCTTTCATAAGTCGATATCTGTCTTTGACTGATGAAGCACTGCGACCAAGCACTGCTCCGATTGACGTCCAATCTGAACCAAGTTTCCTCCGCAGCCTTGCACACAAAAACATCGTTATTCGTCACCATCAATCAAAACATTCGTGCATGATAGGTACTTGACAATACAGTTAGTTAAGTAGACTCTGTTTTTATTTAGCTAGGAGGCCATCCATATTGAAAAAGTTACTCTGGGTTACTCCGGGTTATACTGGTTCCCAGAAATGATTATTGGGAATGGGGATGGTTGCAACAGAACTTCTGTACACCTTTTCTTATCTAATCAATGACATCAGAACAGTGAAGAACAATCACCATACAATATATTAACACCCTACACCATCACAAGGTTACGCTCCACTTCAGTTGCATTCAGACTTGGCTTTACTACAAATTAAGTAACAATAAAAAAAGGTTCACAGATGCACAATACTCTGACTGCTATGATTGTGATTATGACTACTACAACCATCACAAATGTCACTGTAACCAAAAATAATTTTTGTCAAACAGCTTAGACAAATCACAGTATTTTCAGCCTCCAGGGCAAGACACATATTATAAATGCCGTATTATCATGCTCATCATCATATAAATTAAACTAGATGGACTCAATCGCGACGTCACCACCATTATAATCGCTACTGGAACCTAGTACCTACTCGCGAAGCTGTGAAATTTCCTCCGGTGCGTATTTTCCGACGTAGTTTTTCTCGTCATACATGCGTATAACACGTCGGTACACGGAAAACAATGGACGCTGTAGACCCTTGGCAATTGTCCGGTAGAAGTCCTTCCTCTCGTCTTTTGACATGTGGAATATCACGGCACTCGGCTCACTGATACCATGGTTCTACAACAAACAAACATCAAACATACAGGGTGTGCCAAAAATGACCCAACTTGTTTTTGTCAGAAGTTCGTCAAATCTTCACCAAATTTGATAATTTTTGACACACAGATAGCCAAGATGATAGAATTATGTAAGGTACACTCTTTGTCCACCTCACATAATTTATGTCAATGCATTACCGTGTAAAACGCAGATGCTCCAAATTGTTACATTACATGGTGATTATCAGTATCAGATTGCACACTTGTGCATTATCAATTCCACAAAGAGCACCATGGGATTTAATAATTTTGTAGTATTAAACATTTTATGCTGAAAACAGCAGACAACAAAATAACTAAATGATAAGATTAAAACACATTTTATCCATGAATGAGTGCTGTGCATTTTGATCAGTTGATCGTTAATGCCGCTGTCAGCCGTGACATCATGTCAGTGGTGTCATTTCAGTAAATCGTTGGGAGTCTCAGTGATCCTTGGGGGTCTAAGTCTGCGTAACGTATTGTTTTTGCAGCAGTAACACTATTTCAAAGGTACAATTTACAGGAAAAAAAACTAGAATAGCAAATCCTTGGGAGTCTGTAGACCCTTCCAGCACCACCCCTTTAAATGATGCCCCTGCATCACGTCTAAGCCACTGTATACACTTTGGGCATAAATTCTGATAATTTGGAAGCAAGTTGTTACAAAAACTTTTTAATTTTGCTGAATAAAACACATTTTAGTTTATTGTGTGCTTCATTAAGTCATTAGAGCTTCTACGGAGACAACAACTGAGCATTATGCAACAATTTGGAGCATCTAAGTTTTACATGAACTAGGCGAGATGGCTAATGAGTGTACCTTACATATTTCTATCATCTTGGCTATCTGTGCGCCAAAAGTTATCAAATTTGGTGGAGATTTGACGAAGTTCTGGCCAAAACAAGTTGGGTCATTTTTTTGGCACACCCTGTATTTCCAAAAATAATTTATTATTATTACAGTTCCAATTTCCCACACAGAATTTATGGTTTTGCAGCCTAAATACCAATATTAGTATTCATGCTACTTGATATGAAGATGTTCTTATACTGCACTGTGTCTCTACTTTCTAAGAGCTTTTACAGCTCTTAAGTTGTAACTTACGTATTTGCTGACTGCTATACCTGCTGCATTGCATCATTTCAATTTCAACCATCTATGGTAGGATTTCAATAAATCCAACTCTACACTGCTACAGCATAACACAAACTTTTAAAATGTTGTAATATATGAAATCAACTTAATGCTAAAAGTCATGTCTGAATTCTGCAACTGGCTGTTACTGTTGCATTGCAAATTATATCGCTGTTGAGTGATATAAGTAAGTCGGGGTTGACTTGAGAGTGAAAGCCTGGAGCCAAGACTCAACTAGAAGGCAACAGCAGCATGTTGAGTGGGGTATGCCTGTAGTGGTGTACGACTAACTAGTCAGCTGTGCTACGATCAAATAACTGACAGTTTGCCACTATGTTAGTGTGCCATGCCTGACAGTATGCCATGATGTTCGATTGAAGCCGATCAACTTCATCTTTTGTCCACTGTCCACGCTTCCACTGATGCCCTGGTGTAACAAACATGCTGAATAGATGTCATGACAGTTAGTTTGACATCTGCGACAGCTCAGGCCAACAGTAACAAGCTGTCATCAAGTGGTACTGTGCATGAGTCAGTGCATAGTCTTTTAACAATGCATCAGCACATCAGAGATCCTGCCATTATGCCCAAAACAATAATAATGAATGAAACTAGTATAGAAATAAAAGTAATGCATAAAGTCAGTGTTAATTAGCTACAGTAAAATGCTGACATAACTAAAGCTAAGTTTTGACACATTGGGTGACTTTAAATTTTTCTTAGACCTAAGTTTTAAACTATAGTTTTAAACCAAACCTTAATCTGGACTCTAAAGTATGGTTTTAAACCAATGCTCAGATTAACTTCAGTTTTAAACTTAAGTTTTAAACCGAATACCTACTTCCTTGGTACCCTATAAATATGCAGACGCTAGCACTCAGACTCACTGAAAGAAACTCATCTTCGTCAGATAAACATGATTCGTGCGATACATTAGGCGCACGTCGTAGGCGATTGGGCCCTAGAACGCCGGCAGTAATAGCAACCGCTGGGTAAACAAACGCCACCTTGTTTTTACTAAATCGAAAGTTGAAGTGATTTTGGTTTTAAACCAAACTTAAAGACTAGTCTTTAAGAAGAAACGCCTATCTCAATGCATTACGGAGATCAGGTTTGAAACTGGATTGCTCAGATTAAGTTTGGTTTTAAACCGAAGTTTGGTATTATGTTTGGTTTTAACTTTGGTTTCAGCGGAAGCGTCCGCTTTAAAACCCTACTTAAAAAACGGGATTTAATCGTCACTTTAAATTTTGCATTAATTAGGTTTTAAACCGAGTTTTGATCTAAAACTATAGTTTAAAACTTAGATCTAAGCGAAATTTAAAGTCACCCATTGTTTCAAACATAAAAATATACGGTTTAATGGGAAAACTTGGTAAACAAAAGCAATGACGATGTAGATGTCTAACAAGATTATGCATAAGCTGAGCTAACACTTTAATCATAAAACATGGATCAGTATTTAAACCAAGGCTATCAAGCTAAGATAAGGTACTGTAACCATTAAACATAGATAAAAAACAGTTATCACATTCAGCATTCACCTCTCTTCTGCAGCGCAAGTTTGTCATCTTTTGTAGTGAACCATGCCTGATTGACATCATTGCTATTCTATCATAAAACACATCACAGGAAAACAGCATTAGTGACTACAAGAGTCATACTTCACGTTGGGTGAGCAGTATCTCTAGCTGTCTTCAGTTACAGCAAATAACCTCTCTTATGCTGGCTGTTAAAGTAATATTCTAAACAAATGTTCCTAGTTTGTAATGGCCAGCTGTGACCAATGCAAAAAGCCTGTTGTGGTTTGAACAGACCTTGGATGGGCTTGAAACCAAAGAGTTTCTCTCATGAACTTCATTCAATTCATTGGACACTAGCGCAGAGGCATCATACTGATCATTACCTGCACAAAACAATAATCCCGATCATCATCAAAATCTAACTGACTGTTTCTGGTGCCACACCCCTCTGCCCTTCTAGCAGACTTCATCACTACCTGCTTGTAACTGTTTGAATTCTCTAAAAGACAGGCAAACAGAAAAACAGACAGACGTAATAACAGAACCTTCTTCCTTCGTGAAAGTCACGGTATAAGCCACAAATACGGACACGTCAACGATCTGCATTCTACAACACTAAATGACATGCACCTCACTTGTATGCACCGTAATCAGTTCAGTACGATACTTTATGTTCGCCCATGTCTAATAGAAAGTAGCTATAAAAACATGCTGGTTCACTCTCCATTTTACTGTGACATTCCCCTAACATTTCCGCTACCAGTATTCATAATACTGCAATGTTCAATCCTGGTCAATCAAAGAAGTGACAGATATCTGAAAAGAACAACACAAGTCGATGAAGCAAGCAACTTAATCATACCTATGACTACTTACTGCATTACAGAAATGCAGTCCCTAGAATATAATACCATCATGCTGTAGCACTAAATATCTGCATGCCCCATGATTTCTTCAAACATATGCTATTATGCATGACTTCCAGCTAACTTCCTCACCACTTCAAAAATATGCCACCATTCGTCTGGTTTTCTGGAGAAATGACAAGTCATAAAATGGTGCAACCATATACTAAGTCATGCAGTCGTTTTTGCCACTGCATTGCTATCATTTTTGGTTCATCATAAAACCATTAAAAATCAGTAAAATCCCATGATAATTGATGCAGTTATCTGCACAATCATGCAACTCAATTCTGACATAACTGAAGCAGACACATTATTTCAAACACAAAAATGGGACAAGTACATTACTTGGAACTGTGACAACAACACTGTGTCCATCAGTTTTATCAGTAGATATCTCTTGGTGAAATTTCTTTGCAGGTTGTTCCAGTAATTCATTGTCGTTTTTGCTGTATTCAACCACTGGCATAGTTAACTCTGTAACAGCAGCAAACAAGTTACACATCAACAGCTGTATGGTAAGATGGCATCACATATTCATTCACGATTCAACCAAATTATGGAAAAAAATATCTGTAGTGAAATGATTGCTACAAGATACACTGATATAATCTGACTATTTTAAAAAAAATTTTTTGGGTCAATTTCAAATCAAATGTGACTGCAAAGAAAAAACATTTAAGACAAATGCAACAGCTTTTTCCAGACAAAATGCTCAAGATTCTTGTCATCTGACAACACTGCCAAGCAGATAAAAAATTATCTAATATCAATGAAACATAAAGAACAGTGGTGATAAAACAAGATCAAATGAGCTTAATGTGTGAATATGTATTATTCTAGTTTTGAATATGTGACATGTTCTTGCCATTATTCAGTGTTTTTTTAGATCACTCATTTATCGAGTAGTAAATTTTCATAGTCCATACAACTGTACATGTTGCCTTTTGATGCACTGAACAAATGAATAATTACATGTACCCATGGGATGAGCAAGGTTCAGCACGAGATGCTGGGCATTAGCTGCTGCTGCTGCAGCCTCCGTACTGTCAAAGTCACACTGTATCAGTTGTCCAATGCCATCGGTGATCAACCTGCCATCGGCCGTCAGGATTGTGATCCCATCCTTGTTCACGTCCTCCTCACACTCTACACTGCCAGTGGTAGTGGCCACATTGGACAGCTCTACACCATCGACCATTAGCTCCAGACAGTCAGACTCCGATGCTGCCACAGTGTAGTACGAGACCTCACCGCCACCACTGCTGTCATCATGTGTGTAGCCAAGAGCTTCCTCTTCATTCACACAACTCACTTCAACGCTGCATTCATCCAGCTCTGTGTTGATTGGCTCTTCAGCCATATCAGAACTTCTGTCAACAGCAATCAACATACTGATCACATTCATGTTATATACAGTAGTGCTGGGCACCGTTAACTGGTTAATTTACAGACAATTAATCAGTACGGACCAA
>Ga0209454_1003162_pt1 | contig 11634 bp, 12 predicted proteins | sample WorMetHERISLAND1_2_FD_187400 | JGI IMG/M metagenome (GOLD analysis project Ga0209454, IMG submission 187400) | Marine gutless worms symbiont microbial communities from Max Planck institute for Marine Microbiology, Germany - Olavius geniculatus... | ecosystem: Host-associated > Annelida >...
TTCAAGTTAATCGAAGATCAGTAAATCGGAGATCAAATTTGATTTGATTGGCGATGGAAAAACCGGACCTAAAAGATCACTTTTCTGTCTGTCTGGGTGTCTGGGCCCATCAGTGACTCAGCATGCATGACGTCATTGCTATTGTAACGTCACGCCAAGATGCCACTGCGTTGCATTGGCGTAAAGTCACAAAGGGTCAGCCTACTTACAATGTCATTTATATTTGCCCTTGACCCACCCCCCCATTGTGAAATTTGGGACAAAATGGGCTATATACTTGGTTCGTGTAAGAGTTTGCAAGATTTTTGCATCTGTAGGGGGTTTTCAGGGATGGGCCATCGAATGCTGCCAATCAAATTCTACCCTCATCGACCCCCATTGCCATGGCAATGAAATTTTGGACAAAATGGGCTATAACTCAGCTTGTGTAAGAGATATCTTCAAGATATTTGCACCTAATGGTGGGTTTTGGGGGACAGGCTATTGGATGAGGCCAATCTAACTCTACTACGACCAACCCTTGTTGCCGTGTCAACGACACTTGTGGAATTTGGCCAAAAATTAATAGAAATGGTAGGTGTAGTAGTAATAGGTTTAGTAGTAGTTGTAGTTGTAGCCTAGTTGTAGTAGTAGTAGTGTTTAAATTAATTCACCTGGTGGAGATATGGACTCTCACAAGTGCCTTCTAGTTAATATGCTTTTCAGTTATGCAGTATTTAATGGAATTGCAGAAGTTTGTAGAACTTTGCTACAAATTTACTGCTTATTATTAAACAGTCATTTTCTGTGTGGCGTTCGTAATCACTTTCCTCAGTGCAGCATAGGCATCGTCATTCTGAGAATGCTTTGCAGTTTCAGAAACGGCAAGAGCTAGTGATACCGTAGTGCAATACGCAGCCATCCGTTGCCCACGCCAGCAAACAGTTGGACCCGTGGTGCAGCCAGCAGACATACCACTGCCCCAATCAGCCACATTATGTCTTTACAGGCTGGAAGCTGTTTTTTATAGCTGACCCAGCAGCATATAGGCAACAATAAAGAGGATGACAGACGATCACTAAACTTGGCTGATTTTCTTTGCCAGTAAAATTGGCCAACAAAAATTTGTTGTGCGTCATGCGAAAATTGAACAATTTTATCAGCCAACATATAAAATGCTTTATTCTGGCTGACAGAATTAGCCAACATTTTATAATTGGTCAACAGGTTTTGTTTACATTATCATAGTCACTGTTTACAAATGGAACTATGCATTTCGTTTTTATATTTTGTTAGTTATTTTATGACATTTATTTTCATTTATTAGATGTAGAAAGATAATGTCTGGTATCATTTTTGCGATCTGCCATTACGCATTTGTGAAGCACACTGCACCCTCAGACTAAAGTTGGCAAATAAGAAGCCCAACTGTCGCTAGGATAGCCAACCGTACTGGTTGTCAGTGACCTTCACGGTCATCCAAGGTCGATGATTTTCATCCCATATGAAAGCCAATATGTGACTATCTATCGATGATCAATAGCAACCTAGGCCCTGTCTCGCACCATTTAGCCACAATACATCTGTGATGGATGGACGGATGGACAGACGACATCAACCATGACAACAGCTCAACCTTTACTAAAGTACAGTCGGCTAATAAAATGAATCGTATGTCGTCTGCTTTGTAATGACGGAAGTGTTGTAATAGACAGTGACTGCTAGATGGGATGGTTTATTATATGCTGTGTGATGATTGATCCTACAGGCCAGAAGTCCACGGCTTCACCCAGTTCACTGAAACATGTAAAAGGTAACCTCACTACTTCTTTATATTTTGATTTTTTTTATTTTAAACACACACATACACTTTTTTTTCAGTCGTGTCCAACCCTATTTGTGATCCTTTTCCATTGACAGTAAGTGTTGATAACAGAAGTGGAGATAAAAACTATCCCCTTTTCTTTTTTTCATCACAATTTCGTAGTCCAATTTTGATGAGACGTCTGAAATCTTTGTTGACTAACTGAACTACATTTTGCATGAAAGAAGTGTTCCGGCATCAGCGTTTTATTCTTTGCTGCACCAAATGCCAATCGCTAAAATTTCCTACTTCGGTAACTGTGAACGGCATTTCGTCGCTGTGCTTTGGTTGGTGCAGTTGTTGAAAATTTTTATTTTACAATGTAGTGCAGTGACACACGTTGGTGTGCTAGGATCTTTAATAATAATTTTATTGCAGTTTGTAAATTATTCACTGACTGCAGAGTGTGCCAGTGAAAGAATTGCGAAAATCCGTTAAGAATTTACAGAATATGAGCTTGATGTACCAGTTTTTTCAGTCCACTATACTAAGAGTTGCGCTGATGGTATGATGTTGTGTTTGTCTATTTGTCTGTCTTTCTGTAATGGATGTATTGTGGCTAAATGCCTTGCCACAAAATTGTTTAAACAAGAAAATAGGGTTGCATGACTTTCACCTTGTCGTACCGTAAGCATGTCTCTACCCACTGTCCGCAGCGCTTTGGCCACAATTTGCAACAAAAGTTACCGTCTGCATCGGTTATATGTTTGTGAAAATGGTTACTTTAACTGGAAGTAGTGAAGGTTTGATTAATTGATGTTATGATCTCGATATAAAATAAGTAAATACCAGATTAAATATAGCGAGGGCCAGGCAGTACAATATACACCGTGGTCCATAAAAAACGTGCCACTTTTATTTTTTGAGTAGCTCCATGCAGCATTGGCTGATTTTAATAATTTTTGGCATGCAACACCATGAAGAAACTCGATGCAAATGACTACTTTTGGCCACCTCGCTTTAATACTGTCGCTACACTACCTAGTGAAATGCAGGTTGTTGAGCCTGCTGTTTGTGAGTGGTGTCAACATTTGCCACTTGCATTCGCCCTAGAGGAGGACATTTTGAGCACATAAAGAGAATGTGATGTGGCACGTGTGACTTTTTGAGAGACAATAATTGCCAATTGTGTTTATCGCTTTTCAGTTAATCATTTCTGAGCCGATGCATGCGCTATCCAGTATGAATGTATTGTTGCAAATGGCCAAACTTCAATTTTTGCATTTTACAAGGTAGTGTAGCAACAGTATTTAAGTGTGGTGGCCAAAGCTGTAGTCGTTTGTGTCAAGTTCTTTCCCAATGTCGCGTGCCGAAAATTATTAAAACTGGCCATGTGTTTCACGAAGATATCCAAAAAATAGAAGTGGCACGTTTTTTGTGGACCACGGTGTAATGTGGTTGGCCTTTCTTAGCAGTAGCTGGGCTGTTGTTTCGAACTTAGTTTAGTAGCAGTTAAGCACAGTTTGAGACTGGTGTGTTGTCTGTCTGTGGTGCAGCTATAGAAGGCTATCTTGACATGATGCCTCGTTCAGTGGACCCCACGGCTCAGTCGCTGGCCAGTAGATTGGAGGTGGTTCGTAGCTATGTACAGGACAGCGAGAACTCAGGTGATGAGAACTCGGACGAAAGCAGCATCGGCAGCCTCTGTGGTAGCGACGAACATCTACCCAAGGTAAGAAATTGGAAGAAGCAAAGGTAAAGGTAGTGTATAGCTATTAACAGGCAACCCATCTCAGAGCTATGGAGCATCACCTGCCATATGGAATCACTCAGTGTTATTTGCCATCTGATACAGGTGAATGTGCCCTGTCTTAGACCCAGCCAGCCAGGTTGGTACTCAATTTGCCTACCCCGAAGGGATGGAAGGCTGAGTTGACCTTGGTGTTGGTTATATATCAAGATGGTTTACCTTTCTGCAGACAGTCACCCATCCAAGTAGTAACCACTTGATAGTGGCCTGACTGGGAGTTGAACCCATGACTTATTGATTGTAAGTTTGGCACCCTGCCGTTGCACTGTCAAGCCAGCAGAAAGTCAATGGCAGTATCAGTAGAATATTTATACAGCAGTTGAAGGTCAAATCAGAGGTGCTGGCATGTCGGTGACGAGACGTGATAAGCAGAAGCGAAAAGATGAGATTTGAGGCGGGATTTAAAACTAGCAAGACTGTCAGATGAGCAATTATGCCGAGGAACAGTCGTCTGCGGTCAGAATTGGCATCCTCACATTGTTTGCAGCGAACGTTTAGAACTAAACTCAGGACTATGTGTTTTCCATTTTTTCCAATTAAAAAGGTTAAATCACTGATAGTCAACAGCGCTGTCCCACAGCTGTGTGATCGATGCGAGGTGCTCATCGTTGTTTTTTAAGGCCTAGCAAGCAGTGAGTGCAAACAGCTCAGCTGTCTGTATAAGCAGAGAGCCAGACGTCTCTCATATACTGCCGTAACCTTCCCAGCAGTAGGCTGGTACCAAATTATACTGCTTGGTGACAGAGGCAAATGGGTGTGGACAACTTGCCCAAGGGTGTTACTGGCAGTGCAGCGGGTGAGGGTTAAACCAGTGACCTCTTAACCATAGCTGACTGTCAACTGGCTGCAGTGCCTTAGGCATTTTTTTACTTAGAGTTTTATTGTTTTGTGTTGTATTGTAAAGGAACGGGCATACTCGGTCGGCTGCAAGCCACCGATAGTCTGTGCTCAGCTGCGCCTGCATGCCGGCTACGGATCCGGCCGACCTCCAAAGGGTCCCAGCAAAACGACGACGGAATCAAAACAGCGCCATCAGGACTCACCCGGTGGAACTCGGGTCCGGAAAATCTCGGTGACGAGCCGGCCGGAGCATTTTCACCAGAAACTGTCCACCGAGACTGGATTATCCGGTTCATCGAAGTCCCTGGTCATGGTGGAATCGAGGTCCGCTGCATCGGATCAGGTGGAAAAGTCAACATCATTGGTGGTGGAGGGAAGCATACGTCCGCGGACGTTGACAATGCCGTGGGACTTGCTGCGCGGAGTCCGGAGCACTACGGATGATCTACTACGTCCACGGTCATCAAGTGGGGGCAACGCGGCCAGCATCCGGGAGGCCGTCCAGGCACGGCTTGCGGCCATTGGCCGACACCCAACGACGTCCTCTGTGGCTGGAACGACGACCTCACAGCCTGGGACCAGCTGCGTGGAACCCCGGGGGGAGCTAGTGTTGGGCCCGCCAGGAGACGGCGGGCAGGAGGTGGGGGAATACGTGGAGATGCGATGCCCCGCAGCATCGTGAACTAAACGTTCAACGGAGAAGTGGAACTGTAGCTGCGTTTTCTTGTCAGGGTTGAAAATTCCCAGTTTTTTCAACACGGCGCAACATGTTCGATTGTATTATGTTTGCATTTTTCGCATATTCTTTCCGTGTGTCTTAAACCTGGCTGGAACTGAAGCAGCGGTGTTTTTGTCCGGGTTTTGGTTTTTTGGGTGTCTTTTCTATGTTTCTCAACTCTGGCTGGAACTGAAGCAGAACTATTGTGGCGGTTGAAGGTAACCCGGGTTTTAAAAAGCCGAAACCTGTTGTTTTTTGTTGGGTTTGGGTTTTTTGGTGTTAAACTTTTTTGAGTTTATTTAAAAGGTCCAACTTGGGGTTTTAATTTACTGGAATGAGCACTGCTGGATGTCACTTGCAAATTCCGCAAAGCTCTCACAACTTAACGGTAACGAAACACTTCGTTATCAGTGGAACAAGAAATTGAAATTCGATTAAGTATGGGGTGGGTTTTTAGGTGAGTTTTCTCTGTATAACCCGCTGGGTTTTTTGGAGTGTCTGCCCATTTGTTCATCCCTGCCTGCAACTGAACGTGAACTATTGCAGTGGTGCCAGGGTTCCTACAGGTCAGGAAAAACTGGAAAATGTCAGGGAATTTGTGTTGTCGGGAAAGTCAGGGAAATGTCAGGGAAAAATATTATTTTTGAAAAGTCGGGGATAATGATCTTGGATCATGCAGACTGTAGATAACTGTGATTTGTTTGCATCTCCAAATATTAAAAAGCCGGCAAATTTGCGGTTTCCATTGGACGTCCAAAAGCTAGAAGTGTTTCAGCTTCAGCGGGGCTTTGCCCCTTGACCCCCCGACCAGGGCCTCTAACGTTTGCATATTGCCTGTGGTGTTTTCTTGTCAGTATTGTTTAGATTTTTTGGCCAATGAGAACGGGATAATCACTCGTCGGAAAAACTCGGTAATGCCAGTGATTGACCCAAATGCAAGGGAAGCACCCGGGGTAATTCCCGTTTGGGAAAAACCATTTTTGTTCACATTTTTGGACAAGCACCAGTTAATTTGTATCTGTTACATGTATAGTCGCTCAGTCGTTTAGACAGCACACTTAACTGGTGCATAGCATTGTATTACTACTAATTATTATGCAGTTACTGTTGATATATTTTCGTTATTTTGCTGTTAGTATGCGCGGTGCGGGTAAATAGTATTGCATCACTCGCACGTGGAGAAGATTGCCTCCAAGCATCGGTGAAATTTTGGAGAATGTTGTGATGCAGAGTCAGAGGCTACCCTATGCAGGATATAATCCATAATTCGTTACATTTTTATCATCCTTAGATCTGCGTTTTATCAACATCTTTATGTTTGCGGATATCATAACCAGATATCCCAAAAGAAATATTTGAATAATTATCTAGAACTGACTAATTAACGTTAACGAGCTGATCGCTAATGCAGATACGTGGTATCTCGTAATGTGTTACTGAAACTACACCGTGGGCCAAAAAAAACGTGGCACTTTACTTTTGTCCATATCTTCGCCAATTATTGATCGATTTTCAAAATTCTTTCACTGGCACACTCTGCAGACAATTTGCAATAACCTGATTATTATATATCCCACCAAACCATAAATGCATCTCTGCACTACCTTGTGAAATATAAATGTAAGCAGAAACTAAAGACAATAACAAAAATTTTGGTAAATAAAAAATCACTTCAAACTGACATTGCGATGAATAATCCATATGACACTGTGTTAGACCCACACAGTTCAGTGTCACACAGACCATTCACTGCAATGTTAGTCTGAAGTGTTTTAAAATTTTACCACAATGCTTGTTTGTTGTTATCGTTATGTATGCATATTTCACTGATATTTTACAAGGTTGTGTAGAGACACATTTACGTTGTGATGGGATATATGATAATCAGGTTATTGCAAATTGTCTGCAGAATGTGCCAGTGAAAGAATTTTGAAAATTGATCAATAATTGGCGAAGATATAGACAAAAGTAAAGTGCCACGTTTTTTGGCCCACCCTGTATAATATGTTGGTTGGATATTTTGTAGTCATAGTGCAAACGATGGGTGGTGTAAACTGCATACTCTTCAGTTCAGGGTAATGTTGTTACGCACTGGGTAATGGTTGCTGGTATAGGTATAAGTTTCGGCGGTAATAATATCCAACGTGATGAACGTTTTTCTGTTAAAGTTGTACAGTACCGATACAGTTGTGGTGCAACTATTTTCAGGGTTCCCACATCTTCTCGAAAGTTCTGGAAAGTAGTGGATTGTTTTCTTGAAAATTCCACGACGTGGAAAGTCCTGGAAGTTGAAGCTTAAGCTCCTTGAGAGTCTTAGGCTCAAATGGAAGTCATTTTTTCTACTCTCTTCGCTCGCAGATTACTTGTTGTCTCTTACTTTCAAAAATTTATGGTGCCAGTATGTTATATTTAAATATTCCTGGGCTACGAAAAAGTCCTGGAAAATTTTTTATGGGGTTCTGGAAAATCCTGGGAAAGTCCTGGATTTTTGTCCGTAAAAGCGTGGGAACCTTGTATTTTAGCGTACGAGTTTGTTATTACTGCGAAGCAGGATTTGAATTGCTGAGGAAAGGGTTCAGGGATTGACCTGATGTCGATGTGGGTACATCAAGTTCTACGAGGGTCATTCAGAAAGTTCGTAGACCGATTCAGTTAGACAAATAATATTTCGATCGTATTTTTCCACTTTTTGACATATTCCTTTGAAAGCGAAACACACTTGGTCCAGCATTTCTCCAAGACGTGGATTCCACTGTAGAAAAAACATTTGACCTTGTTCTTCCGGCCAGCAGTTGGCCATGCCAGTTACGAGGGGCATTCTGCATTCTGCAAGTTTGTAGTCTGATACAGATCCTCTTTCTGTGGTGTCGTGGCGATGCAGTTAAGCACGCTCGGACAGCCTCGTGTATTCCGTCCATTGTCTTCTGTCCTCAGCCTCGTGTGTTGCTTGTGTGACTGAGAGTCCCATCATCTGGCAATCGTCCGAAATACTATTACTGCAGCACGTCCTCAGTCGTCCTCGGTCGTCCTCGGTGTCTGTTTCCGTGAACACGACCACACAGGGCTTGGTGTGGCCATCGGGAAGGTTGCATTCTGACAACATGTCCGATACAGATGGACAGCATAAATCTCGATAACACTGTTACTAGTTAGTACCATCTAGCACTGCAATATTGCACAACTTGGTATTGGGCTAAGATTAGACACTGTGCCGACGATGATGACATAGTCTGCAGGGCAAATTGCTGGCTGAAAGACCAACGTGAAATGTTATTCTACAACAAAATCAGAGCATTGGGGGACGCTGGACCAAGCGCATTTTAGTTCAAGAAAAGTATGCTTAAAAGTAGTAAAATATGATGCATATCTCTTTCCGTATAGCTCTGTCAGTCTACGAACTTTTTGAACGCCCCTTGTTTTTTCAAACTCGAAGCTTACTGCATGCAAAACTGATAGACGCTTCTACTTTTGTGCCTCAGTTTAACGCCCAAGTCGTTCAGATTTGAAATCTTCCATCCTGGTCTTGATAGAGACGTTTCCTGTAAAATGTCATACAGTCAGTTAAATCGAGTTGTGAATAGTGTCAGTTTCGTAGTGGAATTAGTAGTTGTAATTTGTGAATGGGCCGTTTGCAATGGCGTGAAATGGTTTATGTAAGCACATTCAAAATGTTATCTTTGGTTGACTGCTGATGTCAAAGAGCTTAGCTGGTGTCATTTTCAAATGTTGCCATGTTACAGGGTTTCCACGTTTCCTGGAAAGTCTTGGATTGTTTTTCTTGAAAATTCCAGGACCTGGAAAGTCCCGCAAAATCACTTTGGTTCCCTGGAAAGTCCTGGAAAAATATCCTTGAAAATCAGGCAATTTTTTGTAGGTTTAAATGGAAATCATTTTTTCTGCCTACTTCACTTGCAGATCACTTGTAGTCTCCTATTTTTAAGTTTGTGGTGCCAGTAGGTCTAGGTCTGCGTTATATTTGAACATTTATCGGCTACAGAAAGGTCCGGGAAAATTAAGTCTTGGAAAAGTCCTCGATTTTTTGTCAGTAAAAGAGTGGGAACCCTGCATGTTTGTTTGATTGTTGCAGAATGATGCTGAGGTTGAAGCTGTTATTAGTATCATTATCTTATTATTATCTGTATGTTAGCAGACTGTGTCTCTGATTAGTCACATGAATGATCAGCTCTGCTCTGATTGGCTGCAAGACACTGTCGAATGCCAGTGACAGTCTTCTGTATATATAGAGAGTGACCGTCATAATTATTTATAGCACTATCGTTGTCCACTGCTTTGTATTAACTAAGGATGGCACAACCTATTAACCCAGTGAAATATCTGGGATGGGCTTGTTTTGTTAACCCCTTTTGAAAGTGGAAAAAGGATAACAGCAAAGAGAGACAAGAAGCCAGTTGTCGATAGGATGGGACTGACCATACTGGTTGTCACTGACCTTAAGCGTCATAAGAGGTTGAGGATTTTTATTTCATTGAAAAGGGCATATGCCACTTCCTATTAGTGATTAATAGCAACCTAGGCCCTATCTTGCATCATTTAGCCGCAATACATATCCATTACGGACGACAGACGGATGACAACCACGACAAAGGGCCGACCTTTAAGTTCACAGCTTAGTGGTCGGCGCAAAAAAACGGATCATAGGAGAAAGAGTGGGCCAAGACTAAGATACCCACTTTTCACATTTCTAAACACACCCCGGTGTTAACCGCTTGGGTTTCTGTGTGACTAGATTTGAATCCCATGTAGAATTGTGCATATGCTTGCATTGCTTCCTGGAGTGCGTAAACAAATTCCCAGTTTTAAGAGGTTTGGGATTCAAATTTCTACCAGAGTCTAATAATTTGGACCTTGGGTCAGATTCTGCCTCTCCAAAAAGTCCTCAAAATCTTTAAAAATTCTTGTTTATAAATCTATCAGAAAAAGAATCGAGCGGTTAGATTGACAGATGTAACCTTTTTTCTTAGGCGGAGATGATCCACTGTACAAAAATTGTTTTAGTCCAACAAATCGACAATCAACAAACATTCAGTCATATGCTTTGACATTATCAGACACAGTTTGTACATTCTTTTATATTATCATCTTTACCAGTACTTAAACAAGAGGCCAGAAGTTTGCTCGTTGTGCCGTTCGCCATTTAGCCGTTTGTGTATAATATAACTACACCGTGTCTCAAAAAACATCCCGAACATTTTCGATTGTAACTTGAAGTAGGATTATCAGATTTTAACACTTTTTGGTAAGAATATTCCACAGACAATTTGCCATTACCCGGTAAATAAATGTTTAATTTTCCACCTCACCCAAAGTCTGTTTGTGCACTACCTGGGGAAATAGATCCAATGAAATATTTTTACCTAATACAGTATTATTGCTTAATCTAAATAAGGCACAAACACATATTTTGTTAACTGTGGTTGCCATTTTATCCAACTGTTTCGTTTTTTCAACTGTGTGCAGCAAAATTGTTTGAATTGTGCGAACACATATGGAGACGCTTTCCACATTGACAGCAGTATCGATAATGTTTTGCTTCAGATTAATCCAGACTTCACCAGTCACTTCTTGAATTTATAAACATTTTTGAACGTCAGTGCTGTTTTATGACGATCAAACCTTGTAATTGACTGGCTGTTGGGCCCCAGATATCTTGAAAGATAGAATTTATTGAAGTTTTTTTTTATTCATTTCAACACATGATTTGCTTGGTCTAATTCCCCAGATAGTGCAGAAGCAGACGTTGGGTGAGGTGGGAACTTAAACAATCATTCAGTAGCTAGTGGTGTCAGAAATATTTCAGCCAAAAATTATTAAAATCCGATATTGCTTCTTCAAGTTATGATCAATAATGTCAGGAATATTTTTTCACGTTTTTGCGCATTTCAACGCATATTTCACTTGGTCTGAATTCCCTTGGTAGTGCAGAAGCAAGAATTGGGCGAGGTGGGAAATTGAACGGTTCTTTGATGGCAAGTTGTGTCCGGAATATTCACACCAAAAATTATTTGAATCCGATAATTTTTCTTGAGGTTACAATCGAAAATGTCGGGGATGTTTTTTGAGACACAGTGTATAATGATATGACACGTGGTTTTGATGTGACGTTCTATAATGCGTGTGTTTTGCTAGTTTATCGTTATATTTTCAACTGCTGTCGTGAGTAAAACTGGCCCCAAACTGGATATATACACTGTGTCTCAAAAAAAACCGGAGCCCTATTACGTTTTGAAATAACTCCAACACACTGTGCCTACTAATAATAAGGATTAGCTGAGAAAATCGTCAAAAGGTACTCAATATCGTAGTGTGTTACGGATTTATGATATTTCATAAAACGAAAGATGTGGATGAACTGAAGCAGCGCTTGGTGGAGGTCTGGTCTGGCCTACGGCAGACCGTTGTCGATGACGCAATCGACGAATGGAGAAGACGTCTTCGGGCCTGTGTTCGAGTAAAGGGACAGCA
>Ga0209454_1003163_pt1 | contig 11633 bp, 3 predicted proteins | sample WorMetHERISLAND1_2_FD_187400 | JGI IMG/M metagenome (GOLD analysis project Ga0209454, IMG submission 187400) | Marine gutless worms symbiont microbial communities from Max Planck institute for Marine Microbiology, Germany - Olavius geniculatus... | ecosystem: Host-associated > Annelida >...
GGGGGGTTGAAAATGCCTAAACAAACTGCGAAATGACCAGCTCTGATAGTGTCGACAGTTATCAGTTTGACCTTGAAGTCGACCCACAAAAGTTATCTGACATGCGGCGTTCCATACTTTTCTTGTTCCACTGTTTCGGTTGCTGCATTTTCCACCCCCTACAAGTTTGTGCTACATTTTCATGTCTTGCATTTTCACGTCGTGCATTTTCAGCGTCCCGTTTTAGTTATCATGTATGTCGCCTGCAGTCAGAGATATTGTTGCAAGTGAATTTCTGCATCGGTGTATTATTTGCATGTAGAAATATAGCCGCCTTTTTCGGTACAGTTACGATAGTCTACCGGTACCTGTCGCTGTGACGTAATGTAAATATTGCTTGCACTTGTTTACGCCCTGTTTGTCTGTCTGTTTGTCTGGCAAATCGGTGCAAGGAAATAATAATTATTTTCCTGTTCGTTTCCTGCGTGCAGCAAATTGTGTCCGTTGCTGCTGTTGCTGTTGCTTGGCGTTTGCGTGCCGTGTTTCACGAGAGAACGGTCACGCACAGCGCTCACAGCGCTCAGCAAAGTTGACACTTGTAGGGCCTAATTAAAGCTGACACGCCTCTAGTCACCGGCACTATCGCTGTTGCGAGAAGATTTGTTTAGACCCGTACGTTGTACAAACATTCACGACGATTTCACGTGTAAAGTGTACGTTGTTTTGCAGCTGTTTTAACGACTGTCTTCACAACCTCCACTACTGCCAGATTTATCACACGCAGTAGGCCTACTACTGATACTACTACGACTGCCGGAGCATTGCGTAGCCGGGCATTTTGTAAAACTATTGTTCCAGTGTATGAGGTTGCTGTTGCTGCTGATGACAATCGTATGATGATACAAATGATAATGATGTGTGTATCTGTATGTGTGTGATACTGGTTGTGTGTGCAGTGTTTTGCAATGCTACCTGGGACACTGTACTCTGCTGGCCTGCAACTCCCGCTAACAGCGTCGTCAGGTTGCCGTGTCCCGACTTCCCACGGGGCACTGACCCTAACAGTACGTAACTTAGGCCTGATTATACTGCTCTATGCGTATCAGTGTCATTCATTAGACATCAGTCAACCTGTAGCCTATTAGATCAGAGTGTTCGCCCCGTCCCCTGCTGGATACAAGTCAAGTCAAGTCAAACGTGAATTTGTATGGCGCATCATCGTTACCATTAACCTCTAATTGCGCTTGGCGGTCGATCGAGTGTGAATGAATACTGCATGTTCATAGTGTAGTGTCCACTAGAGGTGAACTGCGACAAGTCTTGTGATGACAGTGCTGGTGCAAACTGTTCAAGTCATCAGATGGTAGATCTTTTGACGGTTAACGCTGACGTTCGCTGATGACGTTGTCGGTTGGCTTCCACGATTCGTCGTTGCACAGGAATCGGCAGGTGTACAAGGTCTCTTACTCGTAAGGCAAGAAAAGTAAAAGCAAGGGAAGAAAAAAGGAAGGAAATAAAAAAGGAAGAAGAAGGGAGAGAAGTGGAAAAATTAGAGAAAGAGGGAAAAGAAGGGGGATTATATATACATTATACGGTGTAAATGTGACATTGTGGTAAAAGATATAAAAGTGATCATCAGTAATGACAATATGTCGACGTACGTAAGTAAAGGTTTGTTCGCCGTGGTTGTCTTGCTAGTAGTAGTAGGGCCTATATGATACGGGCCTAATTTTGTTGCGGAGGATGGGGGTTGGGGGAGAGCTCATAGAGCTCTTAGTCGATTTTGAATGCCAAAAACAAATAACAACATCCGGCCAGATTTGGTCTTAATCCGGCCCTGATGAGCAGTGTTAGAGTGTAAAGTTATATCCATCTCAATTAATAAACTTCAAAATAGAATTACAAAAATACAATAATAGAAACTTTCTCGAAGACTATACGACACAACAACGGACAACTTTATACAAAAATCTAAGTTACGTGTAATTTATTTTATTGCATTAACGAAGCTCAGCAGCACCAGCGCCTATCGGTTGGACTGAGTCCGGGTTAATATAACCGTACTCGAACTTGGGTCATATCCGCGGTCAACGTTGAACCGAGTCTTCAGTTGATTACGACCTACGAGATCTAATCGTCTTTGTTGCGTCGCTGCCGTAGGTACCTACGTGTAAAACAAGCGAAGACGTCGACCCAATGCCGACATTGTATGCAGCCGTCCGCTTGACTACACGTTCTCGTTTACTGCACTACGCAACCCTAGTCGAAACCTGGACCTTTAATCTTTTGAACAAAAAATTGCCGCACAGCCTACTTTTGTCGTGAGGAATGTTCACGTCAATTTTGTTTTATGGTTGTTAAGTTTGTAGCGTGGCATAGCGTCGTGTCCAATCAATGAAGTTGCTCTAGACTAAGCCGGGTTAGTACTTGGATGGGTGACTGCCTGCGGGCAGGTACACCATCTCGGCATGTAACCAGCAGCTTAGGTCAGCTCAGCCGTTCATCCCTCCGGGGTAGGTAAATCGAGTAACAACCTATGTGGTTGGGATTAAGGCGGGGCGCGTTCGTCTGTGTCGGGTGGCAGGAAAAACTGTATGATCACATACTGCAGGTGACACTCCGTAGCTCTGAGATGCGTTTCCTACGAAGAGCTATAGCATTAAGCCATTTTTGTGCTTTTTAGTTAGGAGCCTTTACTGCACAAACAGACGGACAGACGGACAAGCAAGATCCAAAACGCAGCCTATTAGGACGGCCGCATAACAAAGCTTTTACACTTTCCGGGGCTAGGCTTCGGATGCTGAAATGTTTTGCATGTAGGCTACTAGTAATGACGTCTAAAACATTCGGGCAAATGTTTTGGACATCTAAAATAAAGCAAAATACGAAATATTTGAAGAATACTGTGCAAATGTTTGTTCGTTTATTTCGCGTTACCGTAGTTTGTGTCCGATAGAATACTGCCATCGTACGTGCGGCACCGACGGACACTGGCAGGGACGCGATGCTGGCGACACCAACGGCGGCTGGACGAACTACACCGACTGTTACACGGCCGAGTCCAAAGCAATCTTCAGCATACTCTTCAAGAACATATCGCCGCAGGTCTGAGTCAGCGCTTCGCGGTTTCAACAGGAAGTCATAGTTCGCTTGTTATTGCACATATTTGCACAAAATTTGACATGAGGACTCAGTTTATGGAAATACCATAATATTAAACAAAAATAAAATCAGAGATGGCGGCGGACGCCATCTTGGATTTTTGCACAAAAAGTAATAACTCAGCTGCCGCTTTAGATATATTAATGGACTTTTGCAGGAATGTAGCCAGCCACTACAGGAAATAGATCATGCGACCAAAATTGGCAATAGTAATAAATTTAAGATGGCGGCGGCCTCCATGTTGAATTTTGTTTATCGCCTATAACTCGCTTGTTATTGCAAATATTTGCACAAAATTTGGCATGTGGACTCAGATTATGGTCCTACATACGTACTGCCATAAGATTGAACAAAAATAAAACTCAAGATGGCGGCCGCCGCCATCTTGGATTTTTGCATAAAAACTAAAAACTCAGCTGCCGTTCGAGATAGATTAATGAAATTTTGCCGGAGTGTAGCTAGCTGCTACAGGAAATAAATTTTGTCACCACAATTGGCAATAGTAATAAATTCAAGATGGTGGCGTCCGCCATTTTGAGTTCTGTTTATTGCCCATTACTCGCTTGCTCGCATGTATTTGCACGAAATTTGGCGTGTGGACTCAGTTTATTGTTCTACTTACGAATATACCATAATATTGAAGTTTGAACAAAGGTAAAATCCAAGATTGCGGCGGCCGCCATTTTGGATTTTTGCACAGAAAGAGCCGCCGATTGAGGTAGATTAATAAAATTTTGCAGAAGTGTAGCCAGTCACTACCGAAAATAGGCCATATGACCAAAATTGGCACTAGTAATAAATTTAAGATGGCGGGGGAAGCGATTTCGAATTCGGTTAATTGTTCATAACTCGCTTGCTATTGCATGCATTTGCATGAAATTTGGTAGTTGGACTCAGTTGGTAGTTCTACGTACAGCTATGCTACAATATTTAACAAAAGAAATCCAAGATGGCGACGGTTGCCATTTGTATCTTTTGCACAAAAAGTAATAACTTCGCCCACCGGCAATTGAGGTAGATTAGTCAAGTTTTGCAAGAGTGTAACTGGCCATTACCGAAAATTTGTCCTCCAACAAAAAAATGACACTGGTTATAAATTTAAAATGGCAGCAGCCGTTATTTTGAATTTCGTTTATTACTCATAATTCGTTTGCTAATAGATGTATTTGCACGAAATTTGATAAGTAGACTAAATTTAACGTCTTATGTACAGAAGTAACACTGAACTTGGTGGCGTGGCGTAGTTGGTAACGCGTTTTGGCTGAGATATTTCTATATAAATGTAACCGTATCTTTCAGAATTTACACGGCCCCGGTCGCCTACTAACGAAGCGTTATTGGCTATCTTCAGCGGCGACGCATGCTTCTATTTCCCATAAAAAGCACTGTTTAACTGCCGACTCACCGACCCCAATCTGTTTCTGTGTGGGCACTCTAAAGGAGGTCCCACGGTATTTTTTAGCTGTTAGCTCACAAAGTCTACCGTATTTACCATTCGCCTACGGATTTGAGATTTTATCATACAGCTCTTAGGTTTATTATGGATTTGTTACACTGTTGAGGCAGAGTGTTGTTAGTTGGCGGCGTGGCGCCGAAAATGCAAGTACGGAAAATGTAAGCAAAGTCTACAAATCTGCAGAAGCGGAAAATGTGGTGTATTTAAATATTTGTGTGGAAATTACAATAAAGCTATCAGTGCTTGTCAAACAACATTGAAACTGCTGAACAAAATCTGCAGTTGTTTTGTGTCTACATTAGCTATGTCTCAAAAACATCCCAAACACAGATTATCAGATTTTAATAATTTTTGGTAGGAATATTCCTGAGACAACTTGTCATTCAACAGAGTTTAATTTTCCACCTTATTTAAAGTCTGTTTCTGCACTACTTGAAAAAACAGAGCTAATGAAATATTGCTATTTGCCCAATGCAGCATTATTGCTTAATTTAAATAACACACAAAACATATTTTGTTAACTTTCTTTACGGTTTGGCTGACATTTCATCCAATTGTTTTGTTTTTGAAATGCCTACTGCAAAATGGCTTGAAATATGGACGCATTGTGCAAACATAGGCACGGAGACGCTTTCCGCGTTCATTGACAATATCGATAATGTTCTGTTTCAGACTAATCCAGACTTCACCAGTCACTTCTTGAATTTATAAACATTCCTGAACGTCATCTGGTAGACACACTGCTTTATGACAGTCAAACCTTGTAATTGACTGGCTGCTGGGGCCACAGATCTAGATGAATAGAATTTATTAAAGTTTTTTTCATGTATGTCAACACATGATTTGCTTGGTCGGTTTTCTGCTGGGGGCTGCGTTCTCGACGCCGGTTATAGATCTCCCGTTATAGGCTCGGGCCACCTCGCTTGCTTCGCTCGTACCGGCTTCAGGGCCGTCACCACGCCCCTGGCGTAGAAAATTTAGGAAAATGAACTACAAATAAAAACCTAAAAACTTTCGTTTATGTTGATCCGTTTGGTTTGTTCTACGAGTAAATGATGAAACGTCCGACGTACGGTTAAAGCAGATAGTATACTTTGCGCAAGTTTTCGCCGAAGAATAAGACGCATCGAAGATAGGCTTGCGTCCAATGGTTTTTGCGGCCTTTCCGATGTCTCTGGAGTGGATGGACCCACTAAAGCAATTTAGCGAAAATAGTAGGGTAATATAGCACCATCTTTTCTGATAACATGCGCCATCAATTTGCCACGTGTCGTCCAAATCAATCCAGTTTCCAATCAGACACGTTCGAAAATCTTTCGTCTGTCTGTTTGCATCAGCTTTTTATTTAGGCGCTACTACTAACGAAAAATAATCACAAACTTGTCATGCGATCTACACGTGCGACACATTTTTATCAATAGTCAATAAACTCACTTTACACTGAACAGAATAACGATGCGACATGTCGGCGGCGGCTAATTTTAGCGAAGCGGAAAAGTAAACGTGTTCCCGCTTTTCGTAACGGGGTATTGTTATTCAAGATGTTAAACGAACTAATAACACATTAGTACGCATCACTGTATTCTGTTTAATTCGGCCAGGAAATGAAGCAAATTGCGTTCGGCGCTCGGATCGTGGAAACCGCCGGTTTGTCACTGTCTCTGATCGCGCTCTGCTTTTCCGTTCTCATCTTCTTTCGCTTTCGGTATGTCATCTTTGCTGTTAATTCACATGGACACGATAAAACGGGTGCAGTGTTTTTGTCACAGCTTTTTTTGTGTCAGACTAAACAAACTCGTATTTGTTGCGTCGCATGTTGTACTGCATTTGTTAGAACTATGGACGTTGGTTTTGTTTTAATAGGCTACTAAATAAAATTTGAAGCAGTGTCATTTGCTTTACAAATTTGTGATTTAATATGACTTTTTAGTTTCTAGCAGTTTTTATCATTTCTTGACCTGGCACTGCCGGTTTTTTTTCTCCTTAGCTTACTATTCGAGGCTCAAAACCTATTTATCCGACGAATTGCCAAGTCATGTGTCTTTTGACCTTCTACCATTTGGTTATATTTTATAGCCTATTTCTTTTTGAAATTTTAGTCTGCTAACTACGCGCTGCAGACTAAGATTTTAGTGTGCGCTTACGTTATACGCCGTTTACACGATCGAGCAACGTCGAGCAGACATCGAGCAAGCGTCGAGCAAACGTTAAGCAAACATTGAGCAAATATGGAGCGTGCATAAAGCATAACCTACATAAAGCAATCATCAAGCAAACATCGAGCAAGCATCGAGAAAACGTAGAGCAAACATCGAGCGGGATTGTCCTGCTAACATAAGCAGCTCGTCGAGCTAGCTTGATCATGTGAACGGGGTGTTACGTACTGATGTATCATGCGAGCTATGACAAAAAGTTTATGATGGAAAAATGGCTGCGTAATATAATAGATTTCGTACTTACTTGATCGTAGGCGCTGACTTTCCTGTTTTTTTCTCTTGGTGCAACTTAACATGTTATTATGTCAGTATCTCGTCTGTTCTAGCTTCTCTCTCTACTGCTTGGATTGTCAGCAATATTTCGCCCAGGCGTTTAATCACTTTTACGTATTTTAGGTTTAGTCTATGCAATAAACTTATTTTAAACGGTAAGTGATAAGTCTGTGAAGTTCGGTAACTGAAAGGACAGACGTACATCATGCCGGTGTCCTATTATAGAACCGCTCCTCCTGAAATGTCCTCCCGGAGGAATTTAGCCCGGTATACAAAGCCTATTATAGATTCTCCCCCGCCACTGGGCACCGACACGCATCTGTTACTGTGCGTTCGCAGGAACCTGACGTGCGATAGAACGCGCATTCACCGCAATCTGTTCGTAGCGATGTTGATCTACGTCAGCATTCAGTTGACGGTTCACGTTGACAAGATGATCGTTCAGATGTTCTATGGACACGGACGGTCGATGTCACGACTTTATTTCAGACCCGCCTACATCACTGTATGACATAGCTTATACCCCGTTTACGCGATCAAGCAAACATCGAGCAAACATCAAGTAGGCTTGATGGAACCCCGCCCCTGGCTCAAATGTAGGCCCAGGCTTAGCCCACAGCTGATCACGTGTGTTTCATAAAAAGGACCCCTTTTTGTTTTTTTTCATAATTCACTCAAATGATAAACAATTCGCATGAAATTTTTACCAGTTGTAGCTGAAGAAATATTAATTCAAAATGTTTGAACAAAATATGGCAGTTGATTAAATATTCTTTGTTAGTCGTTATGTAAAGCTGACGTCATAATATGTCACAGGTACAAACTTGCTAGTTTCAACTAGCGCTGTCAGTTGCTACCCTGCTTTGATAATGAACTTAATCTGGTTTGCTAATGAAAAATGCTTATCGTGTCAGCATTGAGCAACCTTTTAAGTAAAAGGTAAAAGGCAAAGGTACCGTACTGCACTGGTACCAAGTTGCTTAGTGAACAGAAGCCCATGTGCGTGAAGAACTTGCTCAGTGCCCCGGCTCGGAGTCGAACTAGAGACCTCGGGATCACTAGTCTGACATGCTACCGCGACTCCACTTGCAAGTAGTCGTGTTTAATCGCAATAAAACTATTTATAGGTAGACTGTAGCTAAGATTTAGACCAAGTGCAACGTCATAACGATTGCCGCTATCCAGCGATAGGTCTATTTCTTTAATAGTCTACATCAATGTTGCGCAACATGCGTAGCGCATGGCCCAATGAAAAGTAATCCCTTAAGTTTCCGTCATAACTGCACCAAGTATTTGCTTATTTTCACAATCCATAAATTCAACGATATGCTTTGCAATAGACATGTAATTGGCTGGTAATCTGGTGGCTGTGTGTTTGTAGCCTATATATATGTGTGTGTGGTCGGTTTGCGTGTCAGCCGATTGTCTGCGAGTGTCTTCAGTCGCTGGTCGAGTACACAAAGACCGTCATGTTCATGTGGATGTTCATTGAAGGCTTCCATCTACACAACCTTGTCGTCACGACAGTTTTCCCGCCAAACCTCAATTACACCGCATACCACGTCGTCGGCTGGGGTCAGTCACTTGCGCCCACGTTGTCGAAACTTTCCTAAAATATTCTCATGTCTTTCCTGAAATTTACCAATTTCTTGTACAATGTTCTAAACTGCGTATTCTTTCATAACTTTTTCTCAGACATTTTACTAGGACTTTCCTAAGATTTTTTAACATGTTTTGATAATGCACATTTTCCTTTATTTTTCTTTAAAAGTGCAAATGTTTCTTTAAGGTTTTCTAGAAAGTTTTGAAAATGTGGACCCAGCTGTTTAATAACCTTGTAGTTTGTTATGCGGCTGTCTTATAAGCCGCATTACATGTCATTGCCTGTCCGTTTGTCCGTCCGCCCGTCTGTTTGTCTGCCTGGTATGAGTTAAATTGATGCGATGGTTTTACAGGACAAGCGCAACCGTTGTGCTGCAGGCTCTCAGTTCAAAATGTCAATGGTTGATACATGGAAAGTCTCAATATGGCGCATATAATCTCGCCGCTTATTGGACGCACGGTCGGAAATAATGTCGGCACAATAATAAAATTCTGTAATTATTTGAATACACTACAGACAGCGCGTATCGTGGCATTGGCTAATGTTCTGCGTCATTTTATGCTTAGGAACATTTTCAGAAAATAAGCTAGCAAGTGACGGAGTGCACCCATTGTGTTGTGGAACAGGCTTTCCGTTGCTGCTGACTGCAGTCTGGGCCATCATTAACGTTGCTGTCAACAAGCATCGGTCAGTACCAGTGGCGTAGCCAGAAATTTCAACTGTGAGGGGCTTCGTCTCCGTTCCTCTTTCCTTCCTTTCCCTTTTCATTACTTTTTTCTGCTTTCGCCCTTTTTCCTCTTTTCTCCCTTTTTTGTCCTCCCTTCTTTTTTTCTCTTATAAGTAGGAGCCCTTAAAATTCAGCTATGGGGTTTGCGGAGCTTTGAGAGCTCCCCCAGCGAAGTCTGGGGCAGAGCCCCAGCCGAAATCGAATTTGCTGCATTTTAGCTTTAAAGGATGAGATCTAGTGGCAACAACTTTAATCAATATTCCGCAAATAAACTAACCAAATTGGCAAATTCAGTGCAGTTTAAACGTATGTTATGTTCTGTCTGGAAGATGGGGGCCTGGGCCAAAAATTATTAAAATGTGATAATCGATCTTCGAGTTACGATCAATAAATTTTGGTGTGTTTTTATGCCTCATTGCATAATTGCAACGCCTACTTCCGAAACCTGTTAAGTCGGTTTTGCGTATAGTGAAAAACGAGTTTTGACCAAAATAGATTTAACAGATTTTGGAAGTAAGCCCTTCAATTGTTGTATATATGCAGTTGTTGGTTTCTGTACGTGGTTCAGCCACAGCGATGGGTTCTTGATGGCCCACGTCTAGCCATCATTGCTGTAAGTCAACCCTGTCTGCTCGTCTCTTATCAGTCTTTGACAAGCCTAGACTGCTGTAAGTTGGGTTTCATAAGCATAGCCTTGACCAAGGCTTGCCCATCTAGTTGGTGGATTCTTTTGTTTTACTGGGTACAGAACTCAGAAGTGACTGACTGACTAAAAATTTGTGTTGGGATGTAGCTTTCAAACTGCTATTTATTGTAAGTATATGTTTATTTTAATGTCGATCTGTGTATTTCGGTTCAAAATACAAGACGTGTTCGTCTTTTTCTCCCATTTTCCGACATTTTGTCTCTTTGTTTCTGCAACCTAAGTCCAGCTAGAGTAACTACATGCAAATTCTATAGTGAAACGCCGTAGATCTAAGTTTCACGTCGGTAGACCGAGCATGCCGTGGAAATTGCATCTTGCGCAGTAAACTTATAAGCGTTTTAACAACGGTCTGGCGAGTAGTAGTCCAGGAGTATTAGGTCATATTGGGGTCAACTAAGGAAAAAATTAGTATCAAGCTGATTTTTTTCAAAATGGTTAGCCTAGAGCACTAGGAATAACATATCAAAACTCCCCAAGAATCCCAGAATCTTAGTGCTCCAGGCTAACTATGTTGAAAAAATCAGCTTGATACTAATTTTTTTCTTAGTAAACCCTAATGCTCCTGGACTATAGGCCTATAAATGGAAAAGAGCAAATGACTTCGGAATAAATCCTACTGGAATGACGTCTCAAAATGTGATGCAGTCATGTCCCGCAGAAACTGAAGACTGATGTTTTTTAGTGTGTTCGTTTGCTGCGTTGTAGATCAATTTAATATTTTTGCTCAATATTATGCGCGAACTGATAAAGAAAATTCGCCAAAATCATTCGTCTGAAATGCTGCAAGCCTGGTATGATGTCGTTAATAATAACAGCAACAACAGTAATAGAAATAAATTCTTAAAATAATAATAGATAATAAATAACGATAACAGTGACCAAAGTTATTTGGTAAAAGACGTAATCGCTGATCGATGCTGCCACCTTGTGATTCATAAATCATTTTCTGTAAATCTGAAGCAAGTTTGGGCTGGGGTTAAATCCCCAGATCTTTTTTTTCCTCATTTGACACAATGCGTCATTAAAACCCACAAGTGTTTTACCAACTGGCATCTAAATGTATCGAACGGTTTAAGCAGGGGTGCACAATTATGACAGACAGATCGACAGAATAGTTAACTGCATAAACAGTCAACAGTTAAGCTTTCGAACAGTGGAATTTGATAAAACTGGCTTATAGCCAACGATGTTACAACCAGTGACTGCATGATATTGTTGGTTTTCAAATATTTATGTTTTACAAAGTAGTGTAGCGACATAATCGGTGTGGTGTGCAGTGTGCATGCCACTGGTAGCAATTTTTTTACATAGTCTACTGGTGGGAAAATTGTAGAAATTGGCCAATATTTAGCGAATATATGGACAAAGTGCGATGGCTTAGTAATTTTTTTTTTTGGGGGGGGATCTGTACGTATAAAGTGCTTTCAGCCGTCTATGTCAGTCTGTTACAACGCTATCTTGTTACGCGACAGCATTTGCAAGGAGAACCACTTGGATCAATAAAGAATAGA
>Ga0209454_1003164_pt1 | contig 11632 bp, 6 predicted proteins | sample WorMetHERISLAND1_2_FD_187400 | JGI IMG/M metagenome (GOLD analysis project Ga0209454, IMG submission 187400) | Marine gutless worms symbiont microbial communities from Max Planck institute for Marine Microbiology, Germany - Olavius geniculatus... | ecosystem: Host-associated > Annelida >...
CATCAAAGCACTGAAAGATGAGTTGCATATATAAAAAAATCAGATTAAAAAGCAAAGAATAACGACTAATATGATAATATCACAGATATAGAAACAATATTGCTAGTTGTTAGAATGCAGCGAGTAATGTACTAAACAGGCACAGTCATAACATCACAGCAAACGTGACAAAAAATGCAAAAACCATATCGCAGCAGCTCAGCAGATGAAACTATATCATGCAGCGTCAACGATCTGCGTTGAAATAACTTGCAATGTTGACAATATAATTCTGCTAAGATAACGACGTTGCATGATGCTATATCACAGGGATTGACGTTGACAAAGCAACAGGCAGTCCCATAAAGTCGCAGCAAAGGTGAATTTAGACATCCTCAGCATGTTCAGCCCGAAAAAGGGACCCCTCAAAGGCCAAAGAATGCAGGATAGCAGTGCAGCAAAATTTTTGAGCCTTTGTGGGCTCCTTTGTGGCGTGCTGTGACTGTGACAACTGAAAGTTTACTTGGAGCAGCACGACATTCTTTGGCCTACAAAAGGCTTCCAAATTCTGAAAGCCATATCTACACCGTGGGCCATAAAAATGTGGCACTTTACTTTTGTCCATATCTTCACCAATTATTGGCCGATTTTAAAAATTTTTCACTAGCACTCTCTGCGTACAATTTGCAATAACGTGATTATTATGTATCCCACCTCACCATAAATGCGTCTTTATGCTACCTTGTGAAATATAAAGGTAAGAAAACTTAACGATAATAGCAAACATTGAAGTAAATAAAACATTCATATTTCACGACATAGTGTAGAGATGCATTTATGGTGATAAGACAGATAATAGTCACATTATTGCAAATTGTCCGCAGAGTGTGTCAGTAAAAGAATTTTGAAAATCGGTCATTAATTGGCGAAGATATAGACAAAAGTAAAGTGGCACATTTTTATAGCCCACCTTGTAAAAAGAAATACTAGGAGCAAAACTGCATACAGTTGTAATGCTAAATTTGTGGTAAGCCTAAAGATTTGGTTAATGATTGCAATCCCAGAATTAAATTCTCAATCCCAAAATTTGAAATTGAGAAATTTGTAATCCAGCGATCCTGAAATCCCATTTTGGAATTAGATTTACAGGTTGTTTGTTATTGTGGTATTTAATAAACTTATTACATGCATAAGATGTAGTAGGTCCCTACAGAAGGTATATCAGAACTGTAGAGAATGATTATTACTGTCAAAATACAAATTACAGTGCAAAGCAAACTGAGCAAGGGCTAAGGCTCTATAGCTCGCATGAAATATTTTCCTGATTAAATGGCTAAAATTTTTATTTTTATCATTTAACACCCGAAAAAGTACAATATTTCAGAACTTTTGTCATCCCAAAATCCCAGGATTGGGATGCCACCAATTGCGGGATTTGGGATTGGCAAAAATGGCCAGGGTTCCCAAAGTCCCAAGATTTGGGATTCCGGGATTGCAATCCCTAGTTTTGGTATACTAATATAAGTAAATTTATGTCAAAAGTCTACATTTTTACCTAACACAGCCTAATCAGGGAGATAAAATCCATCCCTGAGTGACTGGATGCTATCATCATGGCAGCAGGTTGGTGGTAGAAGTCTTGACCTTCCGGCCCTCAACACAAAGGTTGGTGTCGAGCATCGGCGGGTCGTTGATTGGAGATTGTTTATAAATGAGTTCAAAGAGACCGGTCTCACACGACTTGTCAGTCTTACGATCCAGCACCACTACAACATCACGCACCTGGCTCTGTGCTCATCCTGAACTTACCCCACCACCTCGACAGGCTGGAGTTCAGTATACGAGTTCCGGCAAACACGAGTTTTGCGTGTATTTCAATGGCGGCCGTTCACATACATACGGGTACGGGTTACCTGTAAATTTCACTCGTACGAGTAGTTTCTGTGCAGGTCGTGTTTTTATCCAACTCGTAGAAAGTAAACTACTCGTAAATAGCATTAATATAATTTCTAAAAACCGATGTCAGAAGTGACGTCATCGTAAAGTTGTTCATCGTTAGAGATGTGCGGTTTGTAAAAATAGACACTTTGTAGTGGAATATTGTTCTTTTAATGGCGAAGCATTCCTTTGATTCGATTTTACTTAATACGGCCGTCACGCGTTTAGTTATGTGCTTGTACAAGTGACCGTGAATGCTCCACTCATACGGGTGAAGCTTCTATGGGCCATAAAGAAAACCCAGACCCCTACTCATACCCGTACTGGTGTCTGTGTGAATGCAGCCTAACCGAAGGTTTTGTAAACGACTGTGAAGCCACAGATAAATGGCTATAAAGCTGTAAATAGCTATGAAGCTAAACTTGGCATTAAGACTAACCAGTATGTCAGCACTGTTAATTTTGTTCATATAAGGTTGGTTGGCTCTTAGTTGGCTCCTCGCTTATGAACTTCAGAAACCTTTCAGGTTATGGGAGCTTTAAGCCCTACCACTGCAACAAGGTGGCCGACCAAAACGGGGCACTCTGCCGATCAATCAATTAATGAAGAAATCAATAAATAAATAAATTGACCAACGAATGATCAATCTCTGACGATCTCTGACGATAAGGGTTCCACTGAAGTCACAAAATATAATTCAAGGACTTTTCAAAGACTTTCAAGGATTGCCTGTATTAATTTTCAATGAGACCAAAAACTGACATTAGTTCACATCATTACACATTACGCAACATGTCGTAAACTGTAAACATGATTCATGTTGAAACCACATTAAAATACTGCCAACATATTAATTTCCACCGTTCAGTCAGTTTCTTTTTTCAGAAGCCGAGAGTTCACACAACCTGTAACCTGCATGTTCACGCTGCTAAATATACGGAAAAAATTCCAGGACTTTCAAAGACCTAAAAAGTCACATTCTAGGACTTTCAACTTTCAAGGATGCGTGGAAAGAAGAAAAAAAAAGATTTTGCATAGGCACTAGGCAGCAAGATGAACTAAGCCCGTTGCAAGACAGCTCATCCACTCTTGGCGCTTTAAGCCAGTAAGGAGGAGCCCAATTAGACTAGCATACAACAAAAGTTGGCCGGATGGCTGGCTCTAATTAACAGGCAGTGCCTTTAACCAACTGAGCCAGTATACCTGCAGTCCTGGCCACAGGGCCTACTGCTGCACAAAACTCGCCATTTTTCCTTAGCGATGGCTGTAACCACAGCTAGTACTCATTTTACCATCCTACAAAGGGTAGAAGGCTGAGTCGACCTAGTTGGCTGGCTCTGTGCTGTAAACAGTCACCCATCCAAGTACTAACCAGGCCCGGCGTAGATCAGATGAAACACATTACCGCTACGCCACGCTACCAACCGATGCGTGGGAATCTTGTCTAATTCCACGATTTGACAATCAATCATTTTGACTTGGAAAAATCTTAGAAAGATCTCATGAATAACTTCAAAATAAATTGGAGGAAGTTCAGTAAATTAGGCTACTGCTGCCAGAAAACTTGTTTCACCACTATAAGTAGGTGGTCTATTAAAGAGAAATGTCTAGTTTGTTTACCTTTGATGGTGTCTTCAAGCACGCAGTCGACAAGTTCGGCAGTAACACGAGTCGTTCGTGCCATGCTAGGACTGGAATTAATCTCGATCAACCACGGCAGTAGATCCTCGGTCAGCATGAAGTCCGCACCATAGAGCTCAAACGCCATCTGTTATGTACCACAGTTGTAACGAGACAATAACTGTATATGTCAAATCGTGTACAACAAGAAAAGCCCAGCGGTGCATGTTTGAAAGCCCAGTAAAACAAAATCAGTCGCTAGAGGGCGCCAGACGACCGATGGCTAATTATCTATAGTGTTTTACTTGTACTCACTAGAGGGCATGACCTGTCTCGCTCTGCCAATGCCGTATAGGCTGAAAATCACGAATTTTCCCTACCCCCTTTCATTTAGCACTTTCATTCGGAGTGACCCCCTTCGAATTTATGGAAAAGCTTTATGGTTACTGAAACTAGTCTTCCAGCCAGCCGACGGTGAAAATTTGGTGTTCCTAGCTTGCACCGTTTTTGACTGATCCACCCGTGTGACAGACAGTCAGACGGATGGACAGAGAGACAGACAGACAGACAGACAGAATTGCGATGGCTAAGATGCACTACAGCAGTAGCTGCTGTTGCGTGTAAAAACCATTCGGTTTATCACTATTCCCTTGGTCAGCACAAAAGTTCGAGTTCCATTTCAGATGCATGATGGGAAATAGCGATCACCATATCAGAATCACGTTTGGCTGGCAATGCTGCCCCTGTCATTCCCATCATGCAACTGAAATGAAATTGGAATTCATGCACTGACCGATGCATCAAGGGAACTGTGATAACCAACTATGTTTGTAGCAAAACTGTGTAGTAACCTGATGGTTTAGATATAAAAATGCAGATATCGTTTTTTCAGCATTATAAAAATTAAAACTTTACACAGTTTGCTGAATAACATGATAAATGGTAAAGATGCATCTAGAACAGATCCAATCATAAATCAAATACAAAAAAAAACAATTTCTTTTGACAGAATGAGCAAAATAATTAACAAAACCAAAATGTAAAGAAAGTAATAAGAATTACAATAAATGTAATCACATTTCTATAGCACCATTCTTTCAGAGGCCTTAGAATACAAATAAAGAGTGCAATTTGATAAATTTGTAAAGATAATTAGTTACTGTATCAAACTACGAGTTTATTCAAAGACTAATGTAGTTTTCACAAATATAAACTCCTCTTCCAACTTTTAGAGATCTACTTTATAAATACACCTTCATGGCAAAATGCCTGACAATAAAAGAACTAATTTCATCGCAAAAGTTAAGGTATAGGCCTGGTACTTACTTTCTATTTCTTTTTGATGTATGAAAAAGGCAACAATTAGTGAAAAACTTATCTTGCAGTATGCTTTCCAGTACTGAAGTCATAGTTTAATAATGACTATAGCTATGACTTTGGTTAATCAAACACTATCTAACGTAATTTCATCAACAATAACTTTAGTATGTTAGAACTTACAGTTTAGAGTTAAAAGCCTACTTGTTCTCACTACTTTGGCACCCAAACTTGTGTGGTCTTTTATTGTTTTTTTGTTCAACTGGTGAATATTTCAGCTTCAATGCACTACAGCAATTTTTGTAATTGCTTTTGCAGTAACATTAGAGGTCAGACATTGTTCCTGTCACTCAAGTAGCAGAAAAATGTACGAGAAGTAAAAACTTCATTCAAAGTCCAAGTCGCATCATTTTACGTAACTGTTATAAAGCGCTAATTGGCTTAATCAAATGCTAATTTGTCAATATTCATTAATCTTCTGTTTGCTAGTACATCTTAATACTCAAAAAATCAGGTTTAAAGTACTCACTTTTCCCTTTTCATGGTTTTGGCCATTATTGGAACTGTGACGTCATCTGCAGGAGGGTTGCTAACTAGCTTTATTGCCTTGAGGTCAAATACAGCTAAATTTACGGCCAAATAGACTCAGAAAAAATTTTTCATCAATAGTTAACCCACTGAAAACCACAATATTCCAGCACATCATTAATTTTACTAACCGCACACCTCTAGTTGTGAACAAAGAAACAATGACTTGTACTATAAATCTAACATTATTCTGATGAAAATTAACGGATTCAGTATTTTCAAATGCGAACGTCAGTTTTTCAACCAAGTGTCCTGTGAGTGACGTCAATAGTATTTGTGGCACAACATATTTGTGATAAAATTACTTCAAAGCAATGTTTTCATTTCTCAACTGATCAGCGTATTATTAATTAGTGTTACATTCTACGCATATTTAGCCAATATTGTTTTTTCGTGCTCATCAGTAAGCTGGACTTGAACGTGCCTTTCGGTGCTCAACCTGATCCTGTGTGCACAGCAGAACACAAAGGATTGCTTGCTTCATGCCGGGAACAATCTTTGACGACCACACTTCATCGTGACCTTCCAACCTGCAGATACGTCGCACAATTAGCTCAAAACTTGACCAGGTCCTCACGATTCAGCAGCAACAGTAACCACGAAAAAGTGACAATTAAATATCTGCAACGGACAACAAAAAATATACGTCTACAACATGCACTAAATTTTACTAAAAACAATTTTGTATTAAGTAGACACAGAATAACAAAAAACCCAGTTGTCGCTAGGGTAAGCCGAGTGCACTTGCCTCTGCCCAAAGGCCTGCAAATGTGAACGTAGATTTTACTCACATAGCTTGTGAACTTCCAGCCACACCTCCAAAATATTACCAGTAAAAAATCTGCGATGAAAGTATATGAAGGCAGTTATTATCCCCATTTGGAAAAATGGGAAGGGGGTTGTAGAAGGGACCAACTTAGCAGCACAGGGTAATTTGGTAAAGGTCAGAAAGTTGACTCTATTTGCTTCTTCAAACAGTTTTACAGTTTCCAGTTTAACCATAACGCGTGTGTTACGGACAGACAACGGACAGACATAACCTTCTACCATAAGTCTGACCATTACTACAGTTGGCTAAAAATAACTTAAGCCGCAGATAAATTCAACAACACAAACCTGAGAAACTCTTCAAACTCTGCGCTTGTCCACATGTTTTCAGCCGGCAGTTTGTCCGAACGAGTCGGACACGAGGAAAAATACTTCTGAACTGAGTTGTTAGAAAGATGAATCGATCTGCCGCAAGCAAGTAAGTAAGTAAACAAGTAATCACACCGAACACTTAACCAGCAGAATCAACTTCAGATCAGCAGCTTAATGAGCATCTGCAACACTGGCAGTTATAAAAACCTAGAAGCAGGTGAGATATGTAAAATACGTAGTGAAATATAACTATATCTGATTTGATTATCAAAAGATGGCAAATTATAATCAATAAAATCTCTAAATCATCAGTGTCTGACAGTCTGACTGTCTGACAGTCAGACACAGTCAGAGTATGCTGTAATACCAATAATTCTTAAAATTGTCAAAGAAGTGAAAATAAAATCATTTCTGCAACATAAAAGCAACAGTGTAGAAATGTGAAAAAAGATGAAGCCAGCAGGACAGAGCAATGAAGAAGATACTGAAAAGAAAAAGGAAAGATAAGATAAGTCGGGGTAAAATTTTGTTGTCAGTATTCGGTGGCACAACCCCAAAAATCCCCCTATAGATGCAAAAATCTTGTAAATATCTCTTACAAAATCCAAATTATAGCCCTTTTGTCTCAAATTGTATCTGCCTGTGCCCAATAAATCGAATCAGGGGTTTTGATTCAGCAGCAGTAACTATGAAAAAGTGACAAATAAATATCTGCAACGGACAACTAAAAATATAGGTCTACAATATGCACTAAATTTTACTAAAAACAATTTTGTACTAAACAGACACAAAATAACAATCGGATCAGGGGTTTTGATTCTGTGGGGGGTCGAATTTTTGGCTTCCCCATAGGAAAGAGAAGTTGCAAATAACACAGGGCTTGAACTACCGTTCAGCCTGTGATGAAAAAAAAACGACAGTGATGATGGTAGAGCAAATCACGTACATGTGGAAGCTGTCAAGAGTATATTCTTGTGAACAGAAGCGCAGGTAGCAAGCGTTGTAGAACCACAGAGTAAGAGGGTTCCAGTCCGTTACCAGAAACCACTGCCGAATGTCAAACTTGGTGTTGTAGATCAGGAACGGATGCTCTGACACAACAGCCACAGCAGCATCATAGATCAGTAAATAAGTAAGTAAAATGACTTGGGAGGCACAATGTAACTGTTAGCCACAATGTTCCACACTCTCAACACCACAACAAAAGCGTCTTCAGCAGCTGTTTCAACTGTTCAAAAGTTAACGTTGGATGTCAGATCTACTGAATGCCAACGTTGAGAATGCACCACAACCAAAAAATATCCAAAAACCGTACCATATCAAAAAAATTATAAAAGGAACAATTGTCAAATGCAGCACAACCCTACCATAAAACTTCTAATAAATGCCCCAGCATTTATTTGTACACTTGACAAAAACACCCCAATGTTTAATAGAGACCCGGTGTTTATTTGTATCTTATACAAATGGCAAAATACTGGTACCCATCATTCAGGGAAATTAACGCTTACGTGACCTCTCTCAATGGTACCCGACATCTATTTGGAACTGGCGTTTATTGGAGACCTGGCCATTATTCGATACATGGCGTGTATTTGCACACTCAACAAAAACCTGCCGGCGTTTAATAGAGACCTGCTGTTTATTGGGGACTCAACCTTTATTAGAAGTTTTATGGTATTTACGTTTAATCAGCCCATTCATATGACGTTGGTCTGGTTTAAGTATAGGCCAGGACTCTAGGACAGAAACTATGTGCTACAGCATGATTTTTTCAGGTAAAACTGACCTACCTGCCACAGTGTCAAAAACAGTGAAAAACCATCAGAAATATAGCTGTAGAAGTTAACAATTAATCTTATAATCATTCACATGATTGATTGATTGTTACAAACATTTTTAGCAATCAATAAAATTGTAATCATCAAAATTTTTATTAACGTTATATCAAAAAAACATGATGAAGTAGATACAATGACATCACGACAAGCATGTGAAGTCAATTGATATACAGCCACTACACAAATTTGTTTTATTATTTACATCATCTCAATCACCTGTTTTTCTAGGGAAGTCAACATTTAGTCTGTCTACAAAACCGGGTTTAAAAAACTCAATCTCAGTGCATCTGTAAGAGCTTGTAACTCAATAACTTGAAAAACTGCTAAATTTGAAAAAAAAACATTTTCTTTGAGAAGTACCATCGTTTGTTTTTAATCAATTCAATGAGATCAATAAATTGTTGATTTCTGTATAGTTAACTACTAAAAAATTATCCTTATCAAATTATCAAATTAAAGCAGTCAAAGTAACAATAGTAGCAACAAAATGATAGGCAAAGCAGTGAATGCCACAACAATTATATGAGTAATACACCGTCGGTCATAAAAAAGTGGCACTATTTTTGTCCATATGTTCACCAATTATTGACCGATTTTCAAAATTCGTTCATTGGCACACTCTTATATATCCAACCACACTGTGAATGTGTCTCTACACTACCATGCAAATATGTAAGAAAAAACTAACAATAATATCAAACGTTTAGGTAAATAAAAAACACTTTGCACAACAGAAATAAAAACAAAATGAAAAAACACTCCAGACCAATATTGCAGCGAATGATCCGTACAACACTGGACTGTGTTAGACCTAAACAGCCTAGTGTCCTATGAATCATTTACCCCAATGTTGGTCTGAAGTGTTTTTTTTTCAATTTTGACATAATGTTTGTTAGTTATTATCATTATACATTCATATTTCATTAATATTTCACAAGGTAGTGTAGACGCATTTACGGTGTGGTAGGATATATAATAATCACGTTATTGCAAATTGTCCGCAAAGTGTGTCAATAACAAAATTTTGAAACTTGGTAAATAATTGGCAAAGATAAGGACATACGTAAAGCGCCACATTTTATTGGCCCAACCTGTAGATTAAAAACTAATGCTAATAAGAGTGTCAGAACCCACCGATGTATTTCTGTGCAACAAGTGGACAATCACTAGTGGCTATTGCTTCACAGATGTCAGTGTGCTTATTTGTACACAGAATTCCTGCATCAGTCACACACAAATTCACAACTTCATCCCACTGCAAAATATTCGGCTGGAAATCCGCCATTTTGGGAAAATTTAGAGCAAAATAAAAAATTCTGAGCACAATTAACATTTCCAGGACCTATAATCTCCTATGTCTGTCCAGAATCTGCAACTTTCTCCCCCCCTGTTTTTTAACTCACAACATCGTGGGTCCCAAAATCGACGTTGGAAACTGTCGAATCAAAACTGATTCCAGACTAAATGCCCTTCCTGTGACCAAAACTACAGAAACAAAGCAATAAAATGCTGCATGCACAGAAACAAAGTGAACGACAGAAATAAACAGTAACAACCCCAGCTAAGGAGCTATGATGCTACAGCTGCCCCCTCCCCAATGTAAACCAAGACTGCCATGACACTTTGGTAACTGATTGTAAACACTGGATCTTACGCTGCAAAACCAGTAACAGTGGTGAACATTAGAACAGCAACAGTTGATGTGAGTGACCACGAAACCATACAGCAATGTTACATGAAAACACTCCTCCCACCAAATGCATTCTACGACTGTTGAAACATGTCATATTCGATTTAGGCTGAGGCTCGACCCTAGACCCCATTGATGAAACTCACGATGCTCCCCTAGACCATCTAATCAATAGGGGCAGGGGATATCTTTCCCCATTTCCCACCTACCTTGACACCAATCTCCGCACTGCCCCCAACTTTAATGTCTATCACTGCCAACAGAAAGTCCAAGTAATCACTGGGAATCTTAGTCTACGTTACGTATTGTTCTTGCAGCAGTAACACTGTTCCAAAGGTACGGATAACAGAGAAAAAACAAAAAAAAATCATAAATCCTTGGTGACGGAATCCGTTGACCTCCCTAGCCCTCACAAAATGATGCCCCTGCATAATGTAATAAAACGGTGAAGCTTGGTGAAGTTATGTACTAACCGCGACCACGTGACTTGGCTCCTGGCTTAAAGATCCACACGTTATGGTGTCCATCGAGATCGTACTGCGGCCAGAGCAACTTCATCTGATGCAGCATCTGTCTGCACTGCACCAGCATTGACAATGCCTTCCTCTCCATCTCCAACTCATTCCTTCATAAACGTCTCACATGTCAGCCCAGTGCTGACATGATAAGCAGCCGTCCAGTGCAACTTTTAAGCCAAAATTAGCAATCCCTATTCTCCTTCCATGTTCCCATATGCTTTCCCTTCATTTTCCCTTTCCTCTCTTTTTCCTTCCAACTACCCTTCCTTTTTCTGCCCTTGAATTGAGTTTCTGGGGTGTCAGTTCCGGGAAAATTTAAAAAAAATTCTATATTGCTGCAGATAAATTTATTGTGTATCCTATCAAGTTAGAAACCAGGTTCATAAAAATGATAATGGAATAGTTTTAATCTACTAGAGCCCAGGTAACCAGACGACCTCTACTGGCTATAAAATAACGAAAAAAACAAATGAATCAATTTGAGCAAAATGCCTGGTACCAGAAACTGGTCAGTCTGTCATACTTTTCTGGTGCCAGATTTTTCTGGTGCCAGAAACCGACGCCAGACAGAACATGTTCAAAACCAGCCGGAAAGCTGAACTCTGATTGGTCAGACTGAGCAGACAACAACAATGCTTGTTTGTTTGTAAACAAAAATGAAGCGGCATTTAGTTTACGTTGCTTTTCCTGCTGAATTTTTTCAACAACCCGAATGCTAAAACAGCGGCTATAACATCATTTTTAAAATTCTCAAAATCGGAATACATTTCTGCTTATTTTTTCTGCCGGTATCATTTGCCGGCAAAGTGTGTCATGGTTTCCGGCATCAGACAACTGGTGCCTGTTTCCGGTGCCAGAAACAGGCACCAGAAAATGGTCAATGTGTCATCAACTTTAGTCCTGCTCCTGGGTACAATTACACCAACCTTAATTATTCTACGCCTTTTGGCTTCTGAGTTAACCCTGTACCACATAGTGCTTGATGCCGGCATACTCACTCT
>Ga0209454_1003168_pt1 | contig 11630 bp, 8 predicted proteins | sample WorMetHERISLAND1_2_FD_187400 | JGI IMG/M metagenome (GOLD analysis project Ga0209454, IMG submission 187400) | Marine gutless worms symbiont microbial communities from Max Planck institute for Marine Microbiology, Germany - Olavius geniculatus... | ecosystem: Host-associated > Annelida >...
GACTCAGTCTAACATCGCAGTGCAGAAGGCTCAAACTTTTGGGGGAGCAAGAGCTATGGCCTGCTCTCCCATGCCAAAAGTTGGGGGAGCAGCTGCTCCCTCTGCTCCCCCTGTTCCAACGCCCATGACTAGGCCTGCTCGATTCACACCGGCGACGACGACGCGACTCAATACTGTAGCTACTGTAGAGCTGAGTTGCGTCGGCGTGTGGCGTTGAAGATGTGAATTGAGTTGTCGACGACTGCCGACGGATTTCGGTCGATAGTTGGAATTTACTCACTTGAGGAGTTGCATCGCGTCGGCAGTGCGACGGTCCTGTTTTTGATTTTGTGTAGGGCCACTGTGATATACAGTGTAACTTTGCTGCTGCTGACGACGGCACAGACAATGGGTGACGTCTGTTTTAACTTATTTGTTCAGACTTGTTGGGTTGAGTTGAATCGCGTCGTCAATTCAAGTTACAATGTAGCGAAAAATTTAATAGTAACGTTACTGTAAATTTTCTAAAAAAAATTGCCAGCGAAAAATTGTAAAAATTGGCCAATTGTTGGCAAATATATGCACAAATACTGGAGGCGTAGTTTTGCCCCAGCCTGCATAGTCTATTAAGTTGCGTGTGCAGTGTTGGATTAAGGGGAGATGCTGAGGATGCTGCAGCATCGGGCCCATTTGTGAGATAGGTCCATGGCCCAATAGTGGACGAAAAAATTTTTGTATTATCCATTTCACTGTATATAAAAGACTTAAAATGTTGCAGTGAAATGCGTTTTTAAGAGTCGAAACTGCGCAAAATGTGTTTGTAGTCGGGGCTTCGCCCCAGACCCAGTTAAGTTAGCTTACAACACTACCCCAGATCCCCTAGGTGCATTTGTGGGAAGAGGGAGAAGGAAAATGGCATAAAAGAAAAAAAGACGAAATGAAAAAAGGAAAACGACGGAATGGAAAGGGCTTAGAAGTGCCCCAAAGATAAATTTCTGGCTATGTCCATGTTCATAGGCCTGTGTAATAGGGTGTTTACACGATCGAGCAAACATCGAGCAGCTAGCCCGACGTTCTATGGTAATTAGCATGCTAATTAGGAGGGCGGACGGGTTGTAATCGGAAGGCCTATAACACGTGACAGCTGTGGGCTAAGAGCCTAATCTTAGGCCTACATTTGAGCCAGGGGACGTGGATACAATAGGCCTGCTTGAGCCAGCTCGATATGTTTGCTCGACGTTTGCTCCATGTTTGCTCGATCATGTAAACACCCTATAAGATCGACGTAGTCACGCTCACGCAGGCCTGTCAAATCACCCATAATGAGTGGTTGACACCCGCAATTTAATCTCGTCATCCGCGAAAAATCAATTATCACCCGCCGACGATGAATATCTCTTATTTTGATAATTTGTCTTTAAGCCTAATGTTTAAATTGCATCAAATTTGGGCAGTTGATTCTTACAAAAATGGTTAAAATTTGCCATAATTTTAAAGCCAAAATACACCAAATTCGACTTCAGTTGGTGCTTCGTCCAGACCTCCTGATGAAGCTCACAGTGTTTCCGCAATCACTTGGCTAGATTCGTGAACTTTTACTTCTAAGGCAAGGAATGTAAGAGCAAGGAAATGAAAAGGAAAGAAAGGAAAAAGAGGGAAGAAAAAGGAGGGGAAAGAAAGAAAAGAAAAGGGAAGGGGGATTATTACCAACACTAACCGTTCAGTTTATATAGTATACAGTGTAGGGCCTATGGTGTAAATGTGACATCGTGGTTGAAGATATAAAAGTGTGAAAATCATGATCATCAGTATGTGACAATCTGTCGTGTTAAGCTGTACCGCGTTCAGTGAAGGGTTGTTTGCCGTGGTTGTGTTGCTATTAGGCCTATGTGGGCCTGGTTTTGTTGTGGGGGTCTGGTGACTCTTGGTCGGTTTTGAATGCCAAAGACAGTTAGGCCTTTTTTAAATAACAACATCCGGCCCGATTTGGTCTTAATCCGGCCCTGTGCGTGTGTACACGGTGTGCAGTACTACATCAACGACGAGCTGGTGTACCGGGGCGACTGTCACAACGTCTACATCCGCATCAGCGTCATCTACGTGTCGGGCCAGGGCTACTACAAGGTGGTCGTCGGCGGCTACGCCATAGACACGTACGACGTGACGCACCTGTCCAAGCAGCCGGACAAACTGTTCCACCTCGGCCGAACGATAGCGCTGAACACAGGCTGTAATTTCTTCGACTACGACGACGTGTCGACTCGGCATACGATAAGACACCGCTGCGAACACGATCACGACTGACAATCATACTTAATGACTGCGTGTGTCAGTGGCGTACCCAGAAATTTCAGTTGGGAGGGACTTCGTCTCCCCTCCCCTTCCCTTTCCACTTGCGTCCCTCTCCTTTCTTTTCCTTTCCCTTTACCCGTTTTTCCCTTCCTCTGTCCTCCTCTTCCCTTAAAATTAGGACCGTCTAAAATCCAGCGGAGTCTGGGGGAGCGCAGTGAGCTTCCCAGGGAGGTCTGGGGCGAGCCCTATAGCCGAAATCGAAGTTGTTGCATTTTAGCTCTAAAAGATGAGATTTGGTGGCAACAATTTTGGTTAATTTGTCGAGAATAAGCTGACCAAATTGGCAAATTTAGTACAGTTTAAACCACTTAGAACTATGCTATTGTTTTGTCTGGAGGATTGAAGGGAAAGGGGCTGGGCCCTTTTGGCCCCTTGCCTAGCCTACGCCACATTTGCTCTTAAGTCTTACGCCGAACACTAGCTAACTAGTGCTAAAGTCAGTGATCAGTCAAGTTAATATAGGCCTATGTCTATTCAATGACAATGAAGCTTAGCGGTAAACCCAAACATAGTGACACGTAGGGTACATCATGATCATAAAAGACTGGTTGCAAATATCTGGCGGAAAACAGCGAACAACACGAGGCGTTTAAGGTGTCGTGTGGTGGAATCTTCAATCATAGCTTTGTTGCAAACTGTCCGCACATTGTTTGTGCCAGTGAAAAAATTATGAAAATCGATCAATATTTAGCCAAAAATATGAACAAACTAGAAAAGCGGACAAAGACCGCAAATCTCCGCCAACGCCATGTTGTTCGCCAGGTAGCATTACCATATTTGGCATATTGGCAGCGGTTTCCCTTATCTGCATGTTAACCGCGCGTCTCGTGAGCATTAGTTCAAATTTCCGGATCACCTCCAAAATTGAATCACTTATAGGTTTTGCCATTCCCGACATTCCCTGAAAATTTCAGAAAGATTCTTCCATAACTTTTTGAGTTATCTTGCTAACACACAGACAGACAGACAAACAAACAAACACTGGCAAAAACGTAACCTCCTTGGCGGAGGTAATTACAAGATGGGGCGTTTAGAATAGATGAAATGGTAATGGCATCAGGGACCAGCTACAGATGCTGAAACGTTCTGCCGCCCAATGCTGCAGTTTGCTGCTTACATTTTAAAAGAAGCCCAGCTGTTTCTAAGAAAAGCCGACGGTACCGCCTACGTCCAAAGCCCAGCGTCCGAATTCCAGTCACGGAGAGAAAGCGATTTGTCAAAGAAGACAGTTCAATTCACGCTGTGTTAACGGAACGCTGTCTCGAAAGCTACGATCAACGCCAGTAGGTCCATAACAGCTAAACAACGCACGTGGTCATTTTGTCAGGCGATATAAACCTAGGCCTAAACAAGAAGAATATCGGACGCAGGTTTTGCAAATATTTCTCACAATAAAAACGCCTTGCTCGGGAAGACAAGCTATACAGCGCGGCCCTAGCAGTACTGACCTTCCAAGGTCGTTCAAGGTGAATGATAAGCTATTCATGTCATTTGAAAGCCAATAATGCCAATAATTCCTATTAGTGATCAATAGCAACATAGGCCCTATCTAGCACCGTTTAGCCACAAAAGCATGCTGAAAACTGGAAATTAGCTCCACTGCGGTAAGATAAAAATTGCTTAGCGTGCAGCCAGCGAGTAGTGGCATTGACGACACATTTAATGGTAAGCCCAAATATTTTGGGGTCACGACCTTGACATTTTGGGGTCACGTGACGTCACCAGTCAAGTGAGCATTCGACTCACAGTGGGCCACTTCCTATGGGTGGCCCATTGTGACCATGCGTCTATCTGGCACCGTTATTGAGATATGGCGCCTCAAAGATAATGGCGTCACGACTTGACCTTTTGGGGTCACATGACGTCATCGGTCACGTGACCATTGGACTCGGCATATGCGGTTTCCTATTCGTGGTCCATTGTAACCATGTGTCTAACTTGCACCGTTACAAAGATATAAAGCCTCAAAGATGCAACGAGAAGTGCAAGAATTTTTTTATGCACTCTACTCCAGTACCACAAAATTAGTTAACTACTTAATCAATTAAATGTTTCTCAAATAAACAACAAATTACAAACAGCAACTGTACAATAATTATAGTAAATGTAAAAGAATGTAATATTAAAAAAACATTACAGTCAACATGTCTATCATGAAGCAACACGGATGTAACAAAATTACTATGAATATGGCAACTTGGTTACATGACTAGGACTAGCAAACTGTAGAATCTGATGAAAAGATATCAAATGGAAAGATAACATGATTTTTACAATTAACTGACGTCTGACCATTTAAAATCAAAATTGGTAACCTGCTTATTCCTGCCCTGGATAACGCATATGCAAATTTTGTCATTTTTATGCTGTTTCTTTTTTCGAGTTAGGAGCCCATACAGACGAACGGACACACAGGCAAGCTGCAAGATGTATAACACCGAGCATTACAATAGCTGCATAACAAAAATTCCATTAGAATAATTACTACCGGTATATCAAGTAAAGTATATTAACAAACAACTTTATTCACAACCGACTTAAATCTGCAAAAGAATCGATGTCATGGAAATACCGGACAAGTAATGTGTAACAGTTTTCAAAAAGATGAAATATAAAACGATGGAAATAGACACACAGGGTCACTGGGAAACACTGACTAGTGGGAGCACCATGTCATGGAATACAAACAAAGGTGGCAAGACATACAGTACAGTAGACATTTACAGGGCCTTTTCAGATAGGTATGCTTTACTGATTATGAGGGTAAATGCTGCATATCGCCATTCACAGGATGAAACTCATTTCACACCAACTGCCATGTTAGCTACCACAGGTGAATGTGCTTTGCCTTAACCCCAGTCAAAAACACTGGTACTCGATTTACCTACGTTAGCATATGGATGCTTATTAATTATATCGAGATGGTTTACCTGTCCCCAGACAGTCACCCATCCAAGTACTAACCGGGTTCGGCATAGGGCAACTATATTGATCGGACACATTACGTTAACTGACAGTCTACAGAGGTATAGCAAGCATGCATCCACAATAAGCAATATGTATGCGCTAAAAGCACTCTATAAAAGAATTTCTGTCCACAAAATAAGCTAAATAAAAGTATATTATCGTGCACTTGTGCTGCATGGTTAAGATCAAAGAAACATATTCTTTTGACCTTAAGAAAAATACTATGTTCTAAACCAAATTCAAGCCAAATTTTTAAACACTTTTTTACTGATTTTAAGATGCAAAAACAAGAAAAAACGGTTTTTGCTTACATCCTTTCATGAAACATCTGGAGGCGTTGGTGGCCTATGGTGAAATGCCAAGCTGCAGACACTTAAATTTGACACTGGGTTGAATGACTAACTAACCATATGAAGCTGCCTACATCACAAAACACAGACTAGAAGACAAACTAAACTGTCACCACAGTACATCAATGGGCACAAATTCTAAAAAAAAACTACTGTGTGAACAAAGCTATCATCCTTGCATTCCGTTTCTGTCTCTGCTGCAAATCCTCCTTCCTTTCCTCTTTCCAAAGTGCTACTCCTTTAGTCTAATTCATGGGACCTGGAGAGCGCTGTAAGATCATTGGCATTCCATGCGAATCCCAGAAGTTGATGCAAATTTCCAACAGAGGAGACATGGGTGCTCGGAATTACAATTTTGTCCACAGATTCCCCAAAATGCGGGATTTGCAGCCACAAATTTTGAATTGTTTTGACAAAAATTTTCGGAGAGATTCTTTTAACATGTATATTGGCATATATTGGCAAATATCTGCATATCTCATACTTTCTACACATAATGACAAACTCGTACTAACTTATGACAATAACAGCAATACAGTAATATCATTCATTACTGCCAAACAAATGTCAAACTGACGCTAAAAGTGTGTTACTGCAAAACTCTATGAATAACACTAGAAAACTGCCAAACAGCCAGACTGAAATTTCTACAACCAACTTTAAAATGCCAAATTTAACTTATTCAGCTAAATAGAATACCAGTTAACAAACTTTGCAATACACTGATGCAATACACCGGTGAAAATAAACAACACAAAGTATCCCATATCAGCTGTCTTCATCACGTCAGCTACAACGACACAAGCAAACAACATTAAACTACAAGAAATATTATTAGACTGTGACCAATCTAATGTACTCCTCGTGCACATTATTTTCTCCTGTATTATTCTAAGTGCTTTTTCGTTCGTTTCGGCTTGTATTAGAGACCTGGCCTCTATTTAAGACATGTCCGATTTTACGAACTGAGGGGAAAACGTCCAATAATGGTCGATGACACAAGCTGCCATGTGTCTATCTTGCACCATTTTGGCGATATGGTGCCTCAAAGATGATGGGGTCACGACGTTGACCTTTTGGGGTCACGTCATCGGTTACGTGACCTTTTGACTTGCGGTGGGTGACTTGCTATGGGTGGTCCATTGTGACCATGCATCTGTCTTGCACCATTATCGAGATATAGCCATTTGAAGTTCTTCCAGGAAGGCTCTTCCGGGGACGGAGGTCAGTCGTTGGTCATCAGTCAGTCCTCAATATTACACTGATCTCATATACTCCTCTTCACTACATTAGGAAAATAGAGTGTAAGGAGTAAATGTGTGCATGCAAAGCCCCATTATCCAACAGGTCTGGTGGGAGGGCTTCCAACCTCCAAGGCCTCCAAAACGACTAATGTGTAATATTTTAATACTTCATCATAAAATTGGTGAAGGGCACCAACAACAATATGCCCAAGGGCTGGTCCCCATTCATTCTAATGGGTCAGGGACAGTGACGGTTATAGCCCAAAAATCTGCGAGTGCTGTGCTCCACCTCGAACCCTGCTGGACAGGATGGCCTTTACTTATACTGGTGTCACTAATAAAGCTTTCCATTGGCCATTGTGTTAGCACACTAAAATGGAGGTGCTGAGCCTAAATCTGGGGATGCTACAGTATCTCCAGCTCCAGGCTAGAACAGCTACCGGATAGGGACACGCCCCCACACTCCAAACACTTTGTTGCCACCATAATATGTGTTCTTTCAAGCTAAAAATGTACCGAAATGGTGTTCAGTCAGAGCTCCACCCCAGATCTTGATGGGGAGCTTAGCATGATTCTCCTCAGACACCTAACTGGAGGGAGACCCTCCCCATTCCCTGTAAACACCGGTGGTGGACGCGGGGCTCCTAAGGGTTTTAAGACTGCTCTGGGTGCATGACACATTAAATATTTCATGATAATACTAAAAACAACATACTGGTATTACACTCGTTAAACAAACAACTAAATTCCCAATCTCACCATTTTCCAGTAGTTCTCTAGGTTGGACACTTAGCCCAATTTTTGTAGTACACAAAAGCTTTTACCACGACGTGTATCACGTAAAAAAGAATGTTGCATGCAGCCAGCAAAATTGAGACTAAAGTCACAATTCACTGCAGCCACAAATGAAGAGAAACGACTTGAGTAGTCGTTTTAAATGTGCAAAAGCATCGTGTTAGCATTATAATTTGTGCTGCCTTTTGGCACAACAAACAAACGACTGATAAATACACCTTGGTGTAAATTACTGACCATGAGTTGTTCTGAATATGCAATCACGGCTTGCTTGTAAGCGCTGAAGTAGAGGAGACAATAGCAGCCAGGGTCGATGCCCTGCAGGAAAATGGCTGGGAATGTGACAGTGTAAAGATTATTAGTCTGAACTATGCTTGGCTCATCTGATGCCCAGATGTAGGTCTGGTAGTCAAACCAGTGTCTGTAGTTACACTACAATGACAACAACTTATTAATGACAAACAGCATCAGCTATACACATATAAATCAAGGCAAAAAAAATTCAGAAGAATCAGTTAAATTCCAAAAGATCTCCAGTATTTCCAGTAGTTGTAAATACCCTGAAATTAAGCTATGGCGCTGCTTTGTATTACGTTTGCTGCATTCCCATCTGTCCATCTGTGCTGTATGTAATCTTGTGTATGAACACAAATAAAACAACGACCAAAGTAATTTGGCAAAAGATGTAATCGCTGTAGCAAGCACACCCAATTCCTCATTTGTATTCACCAGGTGGCAGCATAGGACTGACAGTGTGGATGTAATTTGCAATGGTTAGACCCCAAGTTTCCCATTTCGCTGGGGGAGGTCGTGAACCTTCATCTAACATAACATGTCACTGGATCCTACAAGCGTAATGTTTAAACAGCCATGCACAAATGTGACAGACGACACACAGACAGACCATGTGATGAAGAAATGTGTATATATAGCCACTAGGTGAAATCACTTATGCTGGAAGGATAATTCTGCCTAGTAATAATATCAAATGACATCTGAAGTTGTCCAACAGTTTAATCAGGGTGTACAAATGTGATAAACAGACGGACAACAGACCTGTAGACCATATTATGGAGAAATGTGTAGCAATAGGCAAAATCTCTCGTGCTGCTAAAGTGATTCTGCCCAATGATAGTAATAATTAGCAACTGCAATGCTGGGATTGATTTCTCGATCCCAGGATCTGGAGATAAAAAATTTGTTATCCTGGGATCCCGAGTTCGGGATTATGCTTAGAGATTTGTAGATAGTTACTTAGTACCAGTATGCCTATAGTAGCCTATGTAGAGTTATTTCATGCATATTGAGTAGGCCCCTAAAGGAAGGTATATCCAAACTATAGCCTGCAAATGACTGATTGTGACTATCAAAATGTAACTTATAGTGCACAGCAAGGACTCTTGCACACTTGAAAAATTTCATTGAAGAATTGGTGACGTGATGTTTTTTCATCATCAAACACTAGAAAAGTACTACTTAAACATATTTTTCAAAATTCCAAAATCCCAGGATTGGGATGCCACTAATCCTGGGATTCGGGATTGGCAAAAATGGCCGGGATACCGGGATTGGGGGTAATAACAGGATTGCAATCACTAGTAATAAGATCAGTTACCTTGTACAGACCAATCCAGTCGTGTGATGTGACTGAAAAATCTTCTCTAACGATGTAGGAAACTCTATGATCCTTTTGTTGATTCCATGTCACCTCAAACTGAGTGAAACTTATCAGTGGTCTACAAACATCTTTGTTAAATACCTAAACACACACACATGCATTGATTGACACACTCACACTCAAGTCTAGGTGGAATCAGTTCATGGGTGCAAGCAATTCTGATTATTGATACATATCTCTCTGTAGCGTGGTCTGCTGTCTGTATTTCTCCGACATTTGTGCCCCTTGCTTATACTGTAGAACTGTTTAAGCAACAACAAGAACAACTACAACTACAAATACAACAAAAACAACTACTATCACTATTACTACTACAACTCTACTACAATACTTGCAATAAGAGTAGACAGCAAATGACAGGTTTGAGGTCACTTGTCAGAGGTCACTGTCAGAAAAATGTACAACAACAACTACCACTACCACTGCTACTACTACTGCTACAGTACTTGCCAGCAGAGAGTATAATGCGATGACTGGTTTGTGGTCACTGTCAGTAAACTCATCTAGACTTGTGTACTGCTCCAGATTGACTTTTAATTCCATGTTTTTGTCAACATGATAAAGGATTCGATCGCACCAGCTCGGAACTCTGTTCTTGAAACTGTAACAACAACAACTACAACTACAACAACGACAACTAGAGGGTGCTCATCAGAGTGAATATCCCCGCCAAGTAAATTGTTACAAAATAATAATTTGAATGCATTTTGGAAGCGTGTAGCTTTGATTGTTTTGGAGCTATTGGCATTTGATGTCCATAAATTTGGGGGTCATGTGACACTGGCCATGCCAACCTTTGAACAAAATCTCAGAGATTTCAAAATCTCTCAAAATCTCCAAACTGTCCCTGGGAACATGCACACTGCACATTGCACATCAAATTTGAAGTCCATAACTTTTACCATTTTTGCAGTCAATGGCATTTAATGCCCATAAATTCAAGGTTTTCATGACAGTGGCCAAGCTACCTTTCGACGAAACTGCAGAGGTCATGCCTGGACTCTCCCTGGGAACACGCACATCAAAGTCCATGGCTTTGATCATTTTGTAGCCATTAGCACTGACGCCCAAAATGGTCTAATTGTGCACAAACAAGACCCAGACACACATCTGATGAAAACAGCATCTCTGCCAATACTTGATGGAGATAACAAGGCAACATGACATCAAGACAAGCATCTAAAATCAACCCAACCGTCTGTTGTTCCAGAAAAAAATCAATATATTATTTTATCAAGACTTGCAAGACTGGGTTAGAAAACTACTCAATAACTGCATCCCATTCCCAGTGCATTTGTGAAAGCTCAATAACTAAAAAATTTGCTAAGCAAGAAAATTCGTCTTCATTGGCAATCACCACTAGTAGCTTTTAATCGAAATCAACTAGCTAAAGTTTAGCTAATAAGCTTCTTTAATCGTTACTAACTAGTTCTACCTACTTGTAGTAGTTACCTAGTATCATAGTCATGCGAGCCAATGTCATACTTAAACGTAGGTTTAAAGTTGAGTGAACCTTCGCTGAAGTCCACCAGCAAAACTCCTTCCTGCCTGGCACAGTTCAACTGTGCAGCAACAAAATGCATCGTACACTTCATATTGCTTACACAATATATATCTTATCTCGTACAAAAAGGCATAAAACAGTACAATCAACACAGAAAACTGACTAACAAACAGAGATTATGTGAAACAACACCAGCTACATGAAAAGAAAAAAGAAAAAAAGCCCAGCTAACGCAAAGAGGAACACCCAACAGCGGTGCATGTTTGAAGACCCAGTGCTAACCGATCCCAGCAATTGACATTAAGTATCTATAGCCTTTCATTTACACACGCCAAAGGGTGTGACCGGTCTTGCACAGCTGTATTGGCTGAAAATTGCAAATTTTCCCTACCCCCTTTCATTTATTGCCCTTGCTGGGGGTGACCCCTTTCGAATTTCTGCAAAAAGCTTTAAAGATCCTGAAACTAGAGTCTTCCAGGCAGCCGATGATCAATGAAGATTTGGTGATCCTAGCTTGCACCGTTTTGACTGATCTACCCGTGTGACAGATGAATAGATAGATGGACAGAACTGCAATGACTAAGACACAACAAGGAATTTGAGCAAAGCTCATGAGACGCGCGAAAGCCTATAGCAGTTCCTGTTCACAGGTAATCGTAGTCTATCTCCATCCATTTCGTCGTAATTCACTCTTTTGCAGCCAAAAATCGCCAAAAAATCACGTTAAATCAATATTTTTAGGGTTCAAGGTCATTCAAGGT
>Ga0209454_1003170_pt1 | contig 11627 bp, 8 predicted proteins | sample WorMetHERISLAND1_2_FD_187400 | JGI IMG/M metagenome (GOLD analysis project Ga0209454, IMG submission 187400) | Marine gutless worms symbiont microbial communities from Max Planck institute for Marine Microbiology, Germany - Olavius geniculatus... | ecosystem: Host-associated > Annelida >...
ACCTAAACTGGCAACTGTACTACAGTTGCCAGTTTAGGTGGATCTGTGGCTCAAGCTGATTAGTGTGGTCCAAAGTTCGGCAGCCGCCTGGCGCTCGTGCTGCTCTCACCAAATGAATCGGTTGAACTTTCGCAGTGGCAGTTTACTGCCAGAATGACAACACGATCACAATGACGCAGTGAGTTTATTTCGCACACTTGCGGCTATAAAGATAGCTGAATAGCTGAAAAACAGTGCAGTGCAAACATTGAATAAAATAACAATATAACAGTCCATAAATACAAAATAACACAGTCCATAAATGCAGAGAAGTACATAAGTGCAAATAGTAACAATAATAGTCCATACTAAATAAAACAAAGATGCAACAGGAATTTTAGGTGGAATTATATAGGTGATTGGTATTTACTGAGGGCAAAATTTACAAATGATTGAAACTTTTTTGGGCAAGGGAGAGGTGTGGTGGAACATTGTCATGGCTTTTACTATTACTGTTTGTCTGTCTTTCAGGTGGAGATGAGTGGATCGTGCATGGAAGCGGTGACACAGATGCTGTGGTGTCCGGTGTGTGTGGGTCTGGACTTCGATGACGTTCGGCCGTGCAGCAGTTACTGCATGAACGTGATGCGAGGTTGTCTTGTTCAGCACACGGCACTCAGCGGCGTCTGGAACACGTTTATTGGTACTCAGCTATCACCATTCAATGGCTAAACATTAGAGCTCTTCATCTGAAACCCAACACTGAGTTACAGAGCATCACCTGCCATATGGGATCACACAGTGTTACCTGCCACCCGAACGTGTTCCTCCCCCTTTACTCCTGGCTGCCAGCTAACATGATACTCCATTTACTTACTTAATTGATCTTGCTGTTGGTTATGCACTAAGATACTTTACCTGTCTGCAGAGACAGTCACCTGTCCAGGTAGTAACCAGTTGATAGCAACCAACCCAACTGTGAGTTGAACCAGCGACTTTTTGGTTACAAGTCCAACGTCTTAACCGTTACACTAGCAAGCCATCATGATCAATTGAAGAGCTATTTAAGGTGGCTGCACACGGACAGTCACCCATCCAAATACTAACCGGGCCCAACGTAGAGCAACTTTGTTGATGAGAAACAGTGCGTTACCACTATTTCACGCCAAGGCACATAAAAAGTGTACCATGTTTTGGGCCACCCTGTATGTGTACGGTATATTATTGCGATTGGTGCAGACGAGCTGGGCAACGTGGCTGCGCGGCTGCAAGGACCGTTCAACGTGGAGAACGTTCTCCGGCCAATCAACGTCAAGATCTCAGACGCCATCATGAACTTCCAGGAGTCTGCGGAGTCTGTCACTACCAAGGTATTTAAAGGTGTGGGGGATGGGGGGCGTTGAAAATGCAGGACATGACATTGCAGGACCTGACAATGTCGTAGGCCCCCTGCAGGATTTTAAAACATGGAGAGACTGCTGGGAAATGGAATAGTTAATTGAAAGTTTAATATCGCCTATACTTACACTAAGTGAATACAAAAGTTTGAATATATAAGTATATTAAGTTAAGATGCTTATTGAATGACTAAGCATAAATTTTTACACATGTTCAGTGAACGAGAAGGCCTCAACGTATGTAAATAAGTAAGTAAAGTAACGTGAATTTGTGTAGCGAATAATGTTTAAAAGCCGTTGCTCCCATAGTTATGGTCCTGATTACAACTTGTCCAACAATGCAGCAATACAGTTTAGTTTGTCAATGTCAGGTCCTGCATTTCAGGTGACCCAAGGCGTGTACAGGACGACACGGTTTAGTTTTTGACGAACTGACTAATGGACATTACAGTCGGCACTAGGCAATGACTAACGGTGAACGTATCAGTAGGCGCACAAATGCCATTAGACAGTGTCTGCTGTAATGCCCATTGACTAGGTGCACATTTGCATCAACCAATGGGCTTGCCCTGCTTGCCCATTGGTCAGTTTGTCGAAAACTAAACCGTGTCATTTTAGTTCAGTTCCGTTACATCGCTCTGTGTGCACCTTAACGTTAGAGCTTTCGTTGCTTGTTATTATTTTCACCAAGTGGATCTTGAGACAGAGTTTTCAGTCTGTGGATCCAACAGCTGCATCCAAACGATGTGGTTGCAAAGTCCATCGAAACTCTTCCCGCCGTCTGTCCCACCATTGGGTTTTCGGCTGCGGACCAGCCGAGGACCGCGGGTCTGGAATGCGGGCTACTACAACAACATCTTCACCAAGTGAACGTAGTGAACAGAGAAGATTATGATATGTTGCTTAGCTCCGTTTCTGCAAGCATGTTTGTCTAGGCCCATGTGTTTGTCCAAACTGCTATTTGTGTGACGTTTTCTATGTGTCATTAGTCATTATGCGGTTTTTAATGCCCCGGTTGATGAGAGAAGTGTATGAATCATCATGTTACCATCTGAACTGCTGCTTACTGCCGATAAGTCAACAGCTGCAGTTGTTGACAACCTAGTTGGATCTGCCTGCTAGCAGCTAATATTAGCAAGGCCCTACCAGTATGTTACAGTGGTAAAGTATCTAAAAATCTGGTCTTGTCATGTTGATCTTTGATCTGTGACCTTGAAATTTAAGAAGGTTCTTGTGGTTGTCTAGATACGTGTTTGTGCAAAATTTTGTCAAGCTAAGTGCAGCAGTTCATGAGTTGCTGTGTTAGCAGAGAAAAACAAATGAACAAAAAGCAACAATGCCCAAAACAGTATTGTTGTTGCTACCATGCACAGTAATGATTATGGCCCACAGTTTTTCGCTGGCCGTGGAATTTCGAGCCGAGCCGCAGAATTTGCCCTTTTCCGCAAAATTTTGATATTGCTGCGGAATTTTGCAGTTCCGAGTTAAGAAATGGCCGATGATTAGTACGATTGTTAGCTTGATAATTTAATTAGACTAACTATATCACAGAGAAAAATAAAACTGTACTGTCTAAAACTGCGTCCTTACTAATAATTGCTATCGTATACGGCACAATCGTAAATAAACATTATGCAACTAATTGCAAGTTGCACTTTTGAAAAGAAAAAAAGATCTATAATTTTCTTTGTATGTTGCTAGCATAACTGAGCGCCATGCCAGCGTCCAAAAACTGAAGTTTTTTGTAACAGAATAAAGCTTAGTTTATGCAGTGAGCTGCGGAACTGGCCCGCGGAATTTGGCAAAATTTTCTGCAGAAAACTGGGGGCCCTAGTAATGATAATAATGGTAGAGCTATTGCTGCTGCTGTTATACAGGTGTTTCAAGCGTGTGGGCAGCCGACCCTCGGAGGCTTCAGAGGTCGACGCAAGGCGAGCTGCGTGGGACGTACGTGTGATGAACAGGCGCTGCGTTCAAGTCACACAGCTTCCAGTGAAGGACTTGACTCACTGGTCCATGATATTCGTGAGCGTCTGCTAACCACTCGCAGTTTTTGGAAGAATTTACCGGATTCCGTCTGCAGTCAGTTAGCTGCGGCTCCGTTTGAACTTACTAATTGCTGGAACGGACGCAGAGTGTCAAGGTCACGTCTGCTCTTTGCTTTTTAATTTTATCTGATGCGTTGCTTATGTGCTAACATTATATATAGTGAATAAAGTAAATTGTAATATTAACAAAACCCAGTCATATGCTGAACTGTTATTTTCTTTCATCACCATTTCATTTTGGTGCATGGTTCTGATTTTATGCTTTAGTTTCGTTAGCCAACCATACTTCAGTAATGGTCGAGCTGTTGTCATGGTTGTTGTCTGTCTGTCCATCTGTTGGTTGTCCGTCATGGATGTATTGTGGCTAAACGGTGAGAGATAAGGATTTATCGTTGATAGGAAGTTGCATATTGGCTTTCAAATGAAATGAAAATCGTCGACTTTGGATGACCTTGAAGGTTACTGACAACCAGTATGGTTGGCTGTCCTAGCGACAGCTGGGCTTCTTGTGTGATGTGACAGCAGTTTGGAATCTCAGGCAGCCTACAGCCTTCCTGTGTGATCCGATATGGCAGGTGACGCTCCTCGGTGGCTGTATAATGTGTTGTGTGGTGTACAGTCTGGACTCTCAGACGACCTACAGCCAAAAACTCGGGGTCAATTTTGGTCATCCGTCAGATGCAGTCATTGAGCATCAGATTCTACAACTCAAACTCATCACCAACAAACTGACCAGAGCTTTCAGCGGCTTCTCTGTCAACTGGATCAATATCGGTCTATCTCTCTGTCACTTTGTTTGTGTTTTTATGCCTCCGCCAACGTAGTGGCCAGAGGCATTATGTTTCCAGAGCGTTCGTGCGTGCATGCATGGCTTTTGCGTGCATCCCAAACAAACAGTGTTAGCAAGATATCTTGGGTATTTTTTGACAGAATTTGACCCAACTATCACCACTAACGGACTCTGGGGCAAGGATGAATGCGTCAAATTTAAGGGTCAAAAGGTCCAGGGTCAAGGTCATGGTGGGGTCAAATATGCCCCAAAGTGCACTTTTTGGCCTTGTTTGCTAAATATCTTGGGTATTTGTTGACAGAATCTTACCAAACTTTCACCATTAACAGATTTTTTGGCAAGGATGAACGTGTCATATTTATGGGTCAAAAGGCCAAGGGTCAATTGCCCCAAAATGCCTGTTTTGGTCTTGTAGTTGTCACATGTTGGCAGAGGCATAATGGTCGATGGAGTCGTAACCACCATCCATTGTGACCATTTGTCTTTCTGTCCAGTGGCGTTGTGGCAGGGGTAGGGCAAGGGACAGTTGCCCCCCACCTTTAATTTTGGATTGTCCAAAAATTCTTGAAAAATATTTTTTGTTGGAAATTTTTCATCCAGAAATGCAAAATTTAAAGCTGAAAACGTCTATTTCGGGAAATTTATGGCCAAAATTGAAATTTTGAGCACCTGTAATCTTTTCTGTCAGAAATTTGCAGCTGTTTGTTGGAATTTGTCAGAAATTTGTATTATTTTCTGTTGGAAAGCTACAAATTTCTGCCCTGGCACACAATTGAGGAAAAATGGTCTGTTTAAGAAAAACCGACTGTGTGCTGAGGTCATAAGTTTGTTTCATATGTGAGAATGTAATAGTGAAACAATTATTGCTCAGTTGACTGCAGTGTTTGCTAAAGTTGTCACAAAGTCACAACGAACACGTGCATTTTGAAATATTCACTCAGCGGAACTGAAAGTGAATTTTGTACTTCTACTACAGGACAGTCTGCCAAGGTTTAGGCCTTGACTTTTTGACCAAGGCGAAACATCTGACGCCATGGGCGACCAAGGTCTGCCGGTTGCAAGGTTGAGGCCACAAAATATGACCTGCATATTAATTATTTTTTTAGAGTAACGTGTCATTGTGGATGCGGCTTTTGGATGTCAATGGATGTCTTTGTTTTTGGCCTTGAGTTTTTTTGACTGGCCGTGGCCTTGGACCCAAGTCCTTGTCCTTCACTTTGAACTTGCTTTTTTGTAAGTCTTTGGCCTCGGCCTTGAACGCCATATTCTTGATCACGTCACTGCTTAAGCCAAGGCCGAGGACTAACATATCACTGGTTGAAATTGTCAACAGATGGTGCTGAAGACATCTCAGACGAGACCAGTGGCAGTGGCACGCTGGATGCTGTTTATTCCGGCTCCGGCGATACGTACATTTCTGAGCGTCATAAACAGCAGCTGTCGGGGGTCCATAATGACCCCCCACCACTGGAGGAGGAGGGGATATCGTTTGAGGTGTTCTCTCGACCACCGGTAGAGGTCGTGACGCGGCGCCACCTGGGGCATCACGTGACCGCTCACTATCCAATCACGTCAGCCGTAACATCAGTGTCTCATCTCTCAATGTCACAACTTTTTTCATTGCTAGTCGTACCTGTTATCAACGTTGTCACTTTGACGTTACTGTAACAGGCATGGGCAGCGCTAGGAATCTGAAGCTGAGAAGGGGGCGCAATGTGGGGACAAGGGCCAGAACACGGGGGGGGTCAATGGAAATCGGTGTGTGGGCCGAATGTCGAATATATTCAGGTATTTTATTAAATGGGAAATCCACGTGCCTAGCATTCAGAAGTTAGAGATAGGCAATGGGCATGTTAATACTTTTTAAGATTTCCCGTATCCAGTTAAAATAACCAGCAAAAAGTTTAGTTGCCTCAAAAGATGCGGTATTCTTCAGTCTTGTTGTTATGGTACACTGTATGTGTCACGTGTATTTTTACTAGAGGCCACATTATTATCATCATCGTTTCTCAAAGTTGACTGCCGGTTGTTAAATAGTTTGATCGGAGAAGTACAGTGCTGTTGTTTATGTTTTCGTTCTTGTTTTTCTCTGTTTACATTCCACGTCATTTAGACGTGAGTTGTTGTTGCGTGTGATTTTCGACACATCTTGTATAATACATTCATCATCTGTTTCTCTGTCACTGTGTTTTACCGGCCGCCGACCGGCCGTGGGTGTGTTTTTTGTTTTTTGGGGCGATATTATCATGTGTTTTTACATGTAGCGACGGCTTGACGTTAATGTTCTTAGCATGCCATACAGTGCTTCGTTTGGTGCTAGTGACTCTGTTCTGTCATTATAGTTCAACAATGTTACACTTGACTGCTCTGTAAGCGAATAGTGATTGTTAATGTCCACGCTAGCGACGGCAGTATTGTTTTCAGCATCATCGCTAAATTTTTCTCTGTTACTTTCAGTGGCTTCTATCCCTATACCTGGTGGGCTCAGCTTGCACCCAGTGAAAAATAGGGGGAAATTTTGATAAGGTTGTAGATCGAAACTTCACTCCTATTTTCTTACTTTCCCCCTATTTTTCAATCTGTACCTTTAACAAAACTTTTCCCCCTATTTTTTACTTCCACCCTATTTTTCACTGGGCAATCTACACCCTTAACAAAACTTCCCCCTATTTTTTATTTTCCCCTGTTTTTTGCATTTACCCCATAACGAAACTTTTCCCGCTATTTTTTATTTCCCCTATTTCTCAATTTACATTCTTAACAAAACTTTATCTCTAAAGGGGAAAAGCCCAAAATGGAGGGGAAAACTTGAGTCAGAAATTGGGGGTACCTCAGCCCGAAACTGGGGGGAAGTTGCACCCGATTTCGGTTCCAGAAGCCACTGGTTACTCTCACCACAATAACTCATCAACTGCTGCACGGACAGGTACCCTAGCAATCTTTAGAAACCTATTCAATTTCAAGGTCATATGTCAAAGGTCAAGGTCACAGGACCGGATTTTCGGATTTTGTACCGTTGCGAGATGGGGCAAAAAGTTTGTTAGCAGGATTACTGAAAAAGTTACAGATGGATTTGCCTGAAATGTTCAGAGGCGGTTACATGATCTTCCTGGACATAATCTCTCAGAATTCACAAAATTTTGCACAGTACTCAGCCTTGAGCAAGGCTGAGCTGTCCAGTTGTTTCATGTTTTCATGCTGAAAGTTAGAGTCTACAGTTCACTATATAATTGAGTTGCCAAACACAGTTCGTTTCTGACTTAACTTCATTAGTCCGATTGCTTTAAAGTCTATGCTTTTTTACGTTGTAATTTAAGCGACTGTTGTTTGAGTTGACAATCAGAAGAAAGCAAGAAGTGATAGGAACTCATAATTATTGTGATACGGATTATGTGAGATTAGGACAAATTAATGCTATAGTTTAATTTGAGCGACTGTTTGTTAATTTGACAATCAGCAAAAACAAAGAACTGGCTAATAATTGCTTATGATTCATTGTGAGACTATTGATAGTCGTATGTTTATAATGTGATGTGGAGTCAAGAATGTTTCCAGTCAGATTCAGGAGGACCACAACTTGCATTTGTGCTATTTTGTACACTGTTATTATACCGGTATTATATTTCGTCAGGGAGTGGACGGAATGTAGACTTTAATGGACAATTCACACCTACGACGCTACTCAACTCACCTGTTACGTCGGCGTCGTTAGTGTAAATTGGCCATAAGACAGCAGAGTTTGCCCGTTTAGTGTATGCAAAAGTACTTCCCTTCGCGGCTGTATGAATGTTTTGTCAACCCGTTTGCCACCAGCTCACCAAAAGTGCATGTTGGTCCATGGTGCAAGACAATGTGCAGTATATTTGGTAGATAATTTGCTACTTTTCTTGTACAGAATATACACTGTATCTCAGTAAAAAAAACGTGCCACTTTTATTTTTTTAAATAACTCCGTGAAACTTTGGCCGATTTTGTTAATTTTTGGCAAGGAACATTACGAAGAGACTTGACGTAAATGACTGTAGTCTGGCTCACCTCACCTCAATACTGTTGCTACACTACCTTGTGAAATTCAGAAGTCGTAATTTGGCCGTTGTCAAAATGAATTAATACTGAAGTGCATGCATCGGCTCAGAAATGATTAATTGAATAGCACCAAAAATTATCAAAATTGGTAAATGCTGCACGTAGTTATTCGAAAAAATAAAAGTGGCGTGTTTTTTATTGAGACATGGTGTATGTACTGAGCGAGTGTGTAATATTTAAGTGCGTAGTTAAGTTATTGTTGACAGTTTTTTTAATCTTCTGTGGTTTATCAGTTTGAACTTTGATTGTGGTTTTTGTGTCTGTTTAGGTGTTGAACTTGCAGTGCCACAATGTATGCGGTTACTGGTGATGCGTTTAGTTTCCGTGTCATCAGTCTCAAAAACCAAGACACTTTTATTTTTTAATATCTCCATGAAACTTTGGCCGATTTTAATAATTTTTGTCATTGTTGTAAACGGCCAAACTATGACTTCTTCATTTCGCAAGGTAGTGTAGTGACAGTATTAAGGTGAGATGGGCAAAACTGTAGTCATTTACGTCAAGTTTTTTCACGATGTTGCATGCCAAAAATTGCTAAAATCAGCCAATGTTTCACAGAGATATTCGAAAAATAAGTGGCCTACTTTTTTCAGACACGGTGTATTTGTGGTCTGCACATTATCGCATCTCTTTTTTTTTGTCATTTCTAGTTAAATGTTACCGTTGTGATATTTTGTTAACTATTAATGTATGATGTGTTACTTTATTGCACTTAAGTTTGTGTTGTTTGCCGTGTATTTGTAGTCATAATTACAAGGGTACAGGTTATGCATACCAATTTTTTGGAGTATTCTGTTGCAAAGACTGTTCACAGAATGTCAGGTAGGCCTACATGGCCATTGGTCAGTCCGTGCATAAATATCCTATTCATGGAGTGACGGATGGCCAATTGAATATACCCCACACCCGCCGCCATCTGCTACTATAAATGACGCAGATTGGCACCATAGCAACAGTGACGTCACATACAGCGTGGTCACAGTTTTGGGCGAGATGTTTTACCACATCATGTTAGACGTTTTTGGCATCATCGTTACAAAAAAAATTTCACGTCGCTGTCACAATGATTTTGAACAACTGAAATTCAAGCACTCCTTTAAGAAGACCCTCTGACGTCAAATTCCGAAACTCTCGAGACCCAATTTGGTTTTCAAGAACTTTGCATGGCTTGGAAAAGGGGAAAAGTTAACAGTTTTTGAGAACCTGTCGCTGCCCTGCACGTCACGTGGATGTTGATCGCCGTTTCTGTTACTTTTTGCATATTTATTATTAATTATTTCAGTTATTTGCTACCGTTGCATGGTACAGAGCTGAGAAATAAAGATGACCAACGTTGTTCGGGTGCCAGGCCCACGTTTTGCCGTTTAGTCAGCCACCATGGCTATTAAATGTACGCGGTATATAATATTATTAAGCTCCGTCACTCAGCTGTTGTTTTTGCACTTGAAACGTGTTTCTGTTCGCTAACGTTTGCTGTTGTTAGGTAAAACAGTTTTTGAGGAGGCTTTCGTGTTTCCTCTTCATTTGCCGTGCGCAAGAGGCGCGCTTAATGCAAATGTTATTGCAGACTTGATTCTGAGTAGAACGGAAATGTGTTTTGAAAATGGCGTCAGTATTTGGAAAAAGATGTGGACATGTATTCGGCGTCTTGTTTTCTATGACTCATGTGACCGTCTACTCTTAAGGAGCCGAACGAAGCGACTGAACTGAAACGAAATGAAATCAAATGCGGTATTTCAGCACGTCGTATTTCAGTCCGTCCATTGCATTTAATTCAGTTTCATCTCTTGTCTGTTGCTGTGTATGCTCTGAACTGGCGGGGCGCATGAAAACCATTCTCTTCAAAGTTTTGCATGTTTAGCACAGATCCAATAATGTCAGCTGTGTAGTAAGTAGGCCTAGTCTATCAGATATACTGAGTCACCGTCCGTCAGGACCCGATACCGATCTAAGACTAGGTGAGATAGAGAGTTCGGGTTTTCACCGTATGATAGCTTAGTGTCTCTGGTATTTTGTGACAAAATTTCATGCCGCTGAGTGAAGGGGGTCCCCACAAACTAGGGGACGAAAGAGGGGCACCTCCCTTAAAAAGGCGTTATTCTACCGTTATTGGCTCGTCTAACGTGAAAATGGTTGCAGATAGGCACAGACATGCTGCTTAGCGCTTCCTAGGAATGTCAACATCGATGACCTTGAATGACCTTGAACCCCCAAATAGGCGGTTTTAGTTAATTTTTCGCGATTTCCGGCGCCGAAGTGGCTGGAGATATAGACCAAAACAACCTCCGTATGAAATTTTTAGCATTGAATGTAGATTTTAGCAATCCCAAGTCCGGGCCCTCTAGGTTCGAGGCCTGCGCACGTGGGTGTCAAAGAGTGGTACCCCTCTAAAAAGTGGTTATTTATCCGCTGTTGGCTTGTCTAGCGTGAAAATGGTTGCAGATAGGCACAGACATGCTGCTTAACATAACAAACACGACGAGCTTCTTAGGGTTGTCAACATTGATGACCTTGAACCCTAAAATAGGTGTTTTAGTGGTGTTTTGACGATTTTTGGCTGCCAAAGAGTGAACTGCGACAAAATGGATGGAGATAGACCGAGATTACCTGCGAACAGGAACTGCTATAATCTCTCGCGCGTTTCATGAGCATTAGCATTTGTTGTTCTGTCTCTTCTAGTGCGGCAGGCAAAAAGATTCATTCATCGCCGTGGTCGTTCATTAGAAACAGGCCAGGTAGCTCATGTGCTTTCCGGATTCATCACTTGATGAATTGTGGACTAACAGCCGAAAGGCTCAATTCGACTAGAGGTCTGGGAGAGTGCTGTGAACTTCCTCAGCCGCCGACAATTTTCTTGTGAATTTTAGGCTTAACCCAAGTGTTTTCTGATGATGTTTTTGAGTGAAGTATGGACTTTATTGACAGGGCAGCCTACAAACTTGAAGGTGGGCTTGGCTGATTTCAGTTTCCCCCACTTTTTTGTTTCTTCCTGACTTCTGCCTGACCATTTTGGAATTGGCTTACTTTAACAGGTTTTCCAGGCGAGTGGTCAACCTGGATATATAGCTATAGGCCTAGCCGCTGTATAGCCTATACAACTCAATTCAAGGATACTCAATTTGAGTCTATATCAACAATTCTAATAATGATCACACCTCACACGGTAGTGTGAGTGTTGTAAGGACGACCTTCAAAGTATATGGAAAATGCAAACTTTGACCCTCAGCCAACCAAAAACCCCTGAACCGATCGTCACCAAATTTTAATGGCGTGATTACGTCATGGACGCCTACCACCAAACAAAATTTGGGCTCAATCCGCCCAGGG